>Ga0194137_10000799_pt1 | contig 20079 bp, 17 predicted proteins | sample TARM_MetaG_T3_14_FD_134025 | JGI IMG/M metagenome (GOLD analysis project Ga0194137, IMG submission 134025) | Freshwater microbial communities from Pennsylvania, USA, analyzing microbe dynamics in response to fracking - TARM_MetaG_T3_14 (version 2) | ecosystem: Environmental > Aquatic >... | reverse complement strand
GCTGGCGGAAGATGCCGGAGACCGCGCAGAGGCCGTCGCTGCGCTCTGGCGTGAGAAACAACTGGAGTTCTCCTTCCGCAAGGGGCTGATGAAAGTGTACGAGGATTTTGGCGTGTGCACCCGCCAGGCCCTGCGCTATGCCATGGCCACGCACAAACTGTCGTTGTCTGAACAGCGCGAGAACGAATTGATGGCGGCCTACCTGTCACTGCCGGCGTTTGACGATTCATTGCCTACCCTGAAAAACCTTAAAGGGCAGTATCCGCTGTTTGCGTTTTCCAACGGCAGTTATCCTGCGTTAGAAAAGGTACTCGGGCACAACAATCTGTTGGAGCAGTTTGACGGCCTGGTGTCCGTCGATGACATCAAAAGCTTCAAACCGGACCCAGCCGTCTATACTTACGCCCGCCGTGCCACCGGTTCCTGGGAAAAGCCCTTGTGTCTCGTTTCCAGTAACGCCTGGGATGTCATTGGTGCAAGGGCAGCCGGGTTGTTGGCAGTCTGGGTTAAAAGAGATCCGGACAAGGTTTTTGAGGACTGGGGCATAGAGCCGTCGGCCGTTATCAGCAGCCTTTCTGAATTACCGTCGATATTGAAGAACCTCTGAAGCCTGCGGAGGCGGGTATTGGGTTGGGCCTTCCAAAACTGTGCGGAGCCATGGATGGCGGAGCCCAAGCGTCAAAGGGATGTGCCGCAAGGAGCGTGTTTTGGAAGGCCCAACCCAATATCCGCCGGCAAGCTCCAAACTACGAAAATCAGTCTGATCGCTCGGCCAGCCAATCCGCCAGTTCCAGCCAGCTTTCCTTCGGCGCCTTGCTTCCTGCCAGGATACCCATATGACCCCCAGGAACAACCCGGAAGGTCTTGTCCGTGGAGCTGACATGGTCCATCACCCGCTTGGCGGCCCCCGGCGTTACCATGGTGTCTTCACTGCCGGCGATGGCCAGTAAGTTGGCACTTACATTTTCAAGCTTCGCGATGTCCTCGCCGATCTGAATCTCACCTCTGGACAGCTGATTGTCGATCCAGACCCGCACCACCGTGTCCTGAATGATCCCGCCGGGATAGGCCACCATACGGTCCAGGAAGGCCGACGTGGTGGCGTGGTTGGTAACAAATTCCCGATCGCCCAGGCGGATGATCAGCTCCCAATAGCTCATCACGCTGCCGATCGGATTGGTCAGCTTGAACCCGATGGTATTGGCCCAGCCCGGGGTGTGAAACCAGTGGGGCTTGACGTCATGGAGCCGGAACCCGGTGCGCTTGCGGATAAACCCGGCCACATCGGCCATGCGCTGGTTCAGAAGCCCCAGGATTCCCGAGGCGTGACTGTCGATCGGGGAACCGAGCACAATGGCATTGCGCACGTGCTGATCATTGCTCAAGGCCGAGTAAAACAGCGTAAACATCCCGCCCATACTCCAGCCATGCAGGGATAACTCCCGCTCACCACTGTGCTCCCGAACCCGATTCAGATACGCCGGCAGCAACTCGGCCACATAAGTGTGCAGATTGTAGTGACTGTGCGCCCGGGTCGGAATGCCCCAGTCAATCAGATACACCTCAAACCCCTTCGCCCGCAGAAACCGCACCAGACTGCGCTGGGGAAACAGATCGTAGATCAGCATATTCACCGCCAGGGGCGGCACGATCACGATCGGCGTCCTGTGGGCCGTGCGTTCAACTGCAATGGTCTCGCCATCCAGCTCGACAAAGTCCTCCGCCAGCGGCGGGTAGTAGCGCAAGCTGACCAGCCCATCCATGAAAAGCGTCTCGAACGGCGTTTGTCCCGCCTGAACCAGACTGGCGGCGCGGAACACCCGGTCAAAGGCGTTGCCGGCATACAGGGTTGTTTGCCGCGTGAGACCAGCTGCCCGGTCGGCGGCGTATTTAAGGAAATTGGGCATGGGCATGTCCATAAAGGGCGTGATCCGAATTTAAGACGAACACAAGGCGGGCAAAATAAAAGTTTGGCGAGCGGGTACGAGGCGGCTTTCCCAGACCGTGCATTGCCATGGATGGCAATGCCGAGCCCCCAGGGATGGGTTTACGGCGTGTCTGGGAAAGCCACCTCGTACCTGCGATAACGCCCAATCCCGCAGTCTGGGACAAGAATAGAGCAAATGCCTCAGAGACAACCATGGCAGAACTGTCCAAACGGATGGGCAAACCGGTCACTTCCGGGCACTGCCCAATCCTGCCTGTGGTTGATATGATTGCACCCTACTGGAACAAAACCAAAAACAGGACCGCCATGCTCAGTTTCCTCCCCGCTCCCGTTATCGGCGTACTCAACTCCATCCTGCTGGGCATCAACACCCTGTTCTGGTGCATCCTGCTGTACATTCCGGCCATCCTGAAACTCATCATCCCCATCAAGGGCTTCCGCATCCTGTGCACCAGAATCATCATCTGGATCGCCGAAGCCTGGGTGGCCTGCAACACCGGCTGGATGAAACTCACCCATGGTACCCAATGGGACGTAAAAGGCGCCGAAAACCTGAAGCGTGAAAGCTGGTACCTGGTGCTGGCCAATCACCAGAGCTGGGTCGATATCTTCGCCATGCAGCGGGTCTTCAACCACCGGGCGCCGTTCCTCAAGTTCTTCCTCAAGCAACAACTGATCTGGGTACCGGTGATCGGTCTGGCCTGGTGGGGCCTGGATTTCCCGTTCATGAAGCGCTACACCAAAGAATACCTGATCAAACACCCGGAAAAGCGCGGTGAAGACCTCAAGGCCACCCGCCGGGCCTGTGAGCAGTTCCGCCATACCCCCGTCAGTGTCATGAACTTCGTGGAAGGCACTCGCTTTACCCAGGCCAAGCACGACAGGCAGAAATCCTCCTACACCCACCTGCTCACTCCCAAGGCCGGCGGTGCCGCCTTTGTGCTCGATGCCATGGGCGATTCCATCGAAACGCTGGTGGATGTCACCATTGCCTATCCCGACGGGGCGCCCACCTTCTGGGAGTTTATCTGCGGCCGGGTGAAAGAAGTCAAAATGGAAATCCACACCGCCGACATCCCCGAGCATCTGAAAGGCCGGGATTATTCGACCGACGCGGAGCACCGCCGGAATATGAAGAACTGGCTGGGGGAGCTGTGGCGGGCCAAGGACGAACGGCTGGAGCGAATGCTGGCCGGGTAATCCCGGCAGGCAGCCTCAACGCTTGCTGTCGTCCTCGTCAATCTCATCCGGGTGTTCCTGCTTGTAACGCTCCCATTCTTCCCAGTCATGGGGCGTTCCGGCATGGGGCCGCCGCAGGTGCCTGGCGTGTTCCATGGCACTGTGGTTTTCAACCGCCGTCAGCGCTGTCCCCGGTCGGGATTTCCCGCGCTTCCACCAGCTTGAAGTTGATCTGACGCCGTTCTTCGTCCACGCCGGCAAAGGTCACGGTAACCGGCTGTTCCAGCTGGAAAATACGACCGTTCTTGTTGTGAATCAGCCGCAGGGTAACCGGATCAAAGCTGTATTTGCCGTCAAGGTCCTTGCAGCTGACAAAGCCCTCCAGGCCATTGGCGTCCAGGCGTACAAAGAATCCCGCCGGCACGGTCCGGCTGATGACGCCGGCCATGGGTTCTTCGCCCAGGGTTTTGGCAAAGTCGCTCTTGAGCCAGGCTTCCAGACTGTTCGCCGCCTGCCGTGCGCGGATCTGTGCCGCCTGCAGGGCCTCCAGCTGGTCTTCGGTCAGCGCTTTCATGGGGGTATCCCAGAGCGCCGCCTTCACCAGCCGGTGTACGTAGAAATCGGAAAACTTGCGCAGCGGGGAGGTAAAGGTGGTGTATGCCTCCAGGCCCATGCCCTGGTGAGGCGAGGGGCTGAACCCGAGTTCGGCCCTGGCCAGTTGCCGCGACAGGATGGCCTTGACCGGCACCTCCGCCTCCAGCGCGTCGGTTTCCCGCATCAGGGTCCGGAAACCGTCTGCCTGGTGAGCATCAACCTCCGAGAGATGCGGCGCGTGGCTTGCAATCAGGGCCCGGATATTATCGGCACGATCATCCCGCAGGCCGGGATGCCGGATAAACAGGCCAGCGCTCTGGCTGCTGAGGAAATCCGCAGCGCAGCGGTTGGCGGCCACCATGCACTCCTCCACCAGACGATGGGCCTCGTTCTGCACAGAGGGCTCGATCAGGCGGATGCGCTTGTTCTCGTCCAGACGCAACCGGAATTCCGGACGGTCACCGCTGAGCAGTGCGTGTTCACCGCGCCATTTGCGCAGAGCCGTGGCCGCCTGGTGCAGCTGATCCAGGCTGTTGCTGACAGCGTCTGGCAGGGCCTTGATGTCGTCGTCTTCACGGCCTTCGATCAGGTTGGACACCAGCTCATAGCTGAGTTTGCCCTTGGACCGGATTACCGCCTGATGGAAGCTGTAGTCGCCCAGGCTGCCATCGTTGTTCACCTGCAGATCACACACCAGTGCCAGGCGGTTTACCTCCGGCATCAGGGAGCACAGACGGGTGCTGATGCTGTCTGGCAGCATTGGCAGGGGTTCGCCGGGGAAATAGATGGCGGTAGCGCGGTTGAAGGCCTCCTGTTCAGCGGGGCTGTCGGTTTCAATCAGCGCGGTCGGGTCGGCAATGGCGATGGAGAGCGCCCAGCCAGTGGCGTTGGGTTCAGCCAGCAGGGCGTCGTCCATGTCCTGGGTGCCCGGGCTGTCGATGGTGACGTAGGGGCGGTCGGTACGGTCTTCACGCCCGGCTTCCCGGGATTCAATGTCGTTGTCATTGAGGCTGTCGGCCTGTTTCTGTACAGCGTCCGGCCAGGTGTCTGCCAGGTCAAAGGTGGCCAGGGTGAAGGCGCGCTCAATCCCCGGCTCGCCGGCCTTGCCGATCACCCGCAGCACTTTGGCCTGGCCCTTGCCGTCCCTGATCGGGTGTTTGTGGATCTGGCAGTAGATGAAATCGTCCGGCTGGGCGTTCATCCGTTCTTTGGGCGGAATGAAGATCCAGCGATTGATGCCCGGGGTCTCCGGCACCACGAAATGGCCTTTGCCTTTGACCAGGTATCGACCTACAAAGGTGTTCAGTCGGGTCTCCAGCAGTTCGTCGACCACACCCTGGGTTTTGCCCTTCTCGACTTCCTGCTCGGTGACGTTCACCCGGTCACCTGGCAGGACTTTCTGCATTTCCTCCGGGGGCAGGAAGACATCCCGACCCTCATCGAGTGCCACGAACCCGAAGCGCCCGTTGGTGGCTTTGACGGTGCCGGAAAAGACCACCTTGTTTTCCTTGATATCGGTTTTCAGCTGGCGCAACTGGCTGAGAGCGTCGGCATTGAGCATGAAGTAACCTGGCTGGTAAAAATGAATGATGGGCGGGAGTATAACGGTTATGGCCCCATGCGTCAGATAGCAGAATGTCCCAATCAGATTTCGGCCCAGAACCGCTGGAGATTGGCCAGGGACTTGGTGAGCAGATCAAACTCGGCGGTTTTTCCCTCCCGTTCAAACAGTTGCCTTCGGGCGGTGTCCAGATCAAACAGCACTTCCCGGTGTGCCGGGTCCCGGATCGTGCTCTGAATCCAGCCAATGGCAACACGGCGCTGGCCACGGGTCACCGGCTCCACCCGGTGCAGGGTGGAAGACGGGTAGATCACGGCTGCGCCGGCGGGCAGCTTGTAGGACTGTTCACCGGCGGTGGTGTCGGTGACCAGTTCCCCGCCGTCGTAGCTGTCGGGGTCGTCCAGGAACAGGGTGAAGGAAATATCCGTGCGCAACCGGCCGGACCCGCGGCCCATTACCGGGTCGTCCACGTGGTTGCCGTAAGTCATTCCATCCCGGTAACGACTGAACAGAATCGGCGTCATTTTTGCCGGCCGCACCGCCATCTGGAACAGCGGGTGCCCGGTGAGGGCTTTCTCAACCTCCGACCGAAGCGTATCCGCGGCGTTATCGGCCATGTTCATCTGTTCATTGTTCTTGACGAGGCGGGCATGCCAGCCGGCGGTCTTTCGGCCATCCTCGAAGCGGCCACTGTCCAGGGCGGTACGGATACGCGCCAGTTGCTCGCCATTCAGGATTTCGCTGACACACAGAATCATCACATCTCCCGGTCGTAATAGGAATAATTTGCAAACAGTATTAGTCTTGACGCATCATGCAACACCATGGCACAACCATCAATCTTACCGCTATTGGGTGCGCCCGGGCGGCCTGTTTGGGGAGAACACGATGACCAATCAGAACATGAAACTCTGGACCGGAATCGGTGTTGCGACACTGCTGGCAAGCTCCGGCGCCGTCGCTGACCAGCACCGCGACGAAATGATGACCTCCGGCTCTCATGGTGAAGCCCAGGGCGGTGAGGGTGGCGAACACCAAGGCGGCGAAGGTGGTGAAAAGGGATCCGCTCAAGGCGGTGAAAAAGGCGAGCATCACGGTGGCGAAGGCGGCGAAAGCCACGGTGGTGAGGGTGGTGAAGCTCAAGGCGGTGAAGGCGGCGCTGCGTTCAGCTACTTTGCGGCCGGTGGTGAAGGCGGCGAGGGCGGTGAAGGTGGTGAAGGCGGCGAAGCCGGAAGCCCGGTATCCGCTGTTAAATCCGACGGTGCCTATGTAGCCATGCTTCACATGATGCAAGGGCATATGATGGCCGCCCGGGAGCTGATCAAGTCCGGAGACGTGGCCGAGGGCCGTCCACACCTGACCCATCCCTGGGTGGAAGTCTATCCGATGGCGGACGCCGGGCTCGAAAGCCGTGGCCAGGACGCACTGGGCAACCGCCTGAAGGTACTGGCTGAAAAGGCCGGGAAGGTGCAAAAGTGGAGTGACATCAGTCAGGAGTTTCAGGCTGCCTGGGTGGGCCTCGAGAAAGCGGTGAACGCGGTCGAAGGCCAGAGTGCCTCCAGCGTGTCCAAAGTCGTTCTGTCGCTGACCAAGCAGGCGGTTCTTGAGTATGATGAAGCGCTGGAAGACGGCCAGTTTGTCGCAGAGCACGAGTACCAGGATGGCCGAGGTTTTGTGCTGGCGGCGCAGGGCTACATGAAAGACCATCAGGCGATGCTCAAGAAGCAGAACAAGGAAGCCTGGCGCGAAGCTGGCAAGGTACTGGACGAACTGCAGAAAGCCTGGCCGACGGTCGTTCCGCCGGAACAGCCGGCAGTTCCGGTGTCTGACCTTTACTCGGCTCAGGCGCGACTGGAACTGGCGCTGGCACCCTACCTCTACTGACAGGCGTGTCGTCCGGGGCCCTGAAGGCCCCGGTTTTGCCAGTTGGTTCTTTTTTTAGCTCTCTGTCGCGGCCATGCCATCGCCGGTTTCAATGCACACCTGATTACGGCCATTGGCCTTGGCGCGGTAAAGTGCCCGGTCGGCGTTCCGGAGAATGGTATCGATACTGTCCTGAGGCCGGCACATATAGCCTCCGATGCTGACGGTGACCGCGGTCCCCGTTTTCCGGCTTTCCTGTTCCACCGATTCACGAATGCGCCGGGTGATGCGCTCCAGGGTATCCGGGTCACAGGGCGATAGCAGAACCACGAACTCGTCACCGCCCCAGCGCCCGGGATGGTCATAGGGGCGCACTCCGGCCTTCAGCCACAGGGCAATGCGGCAGAGGATCTGGTCGCCGGCCTGGTGGCCGAGTGTGTCATTGATGCGCTTGAAGTGGTCAACGTCCAGCCAGATCACGCCGAAGCCGGTTTCCTGACGCCGTGCCCGCTGAATCTCTTCTTCAAGCACCTCATCCAGTCCGCGGCGGTTTTTGAGCCCGGTCAGCGGGTCAATCCGCGCCAGGCGGTTCAGCTCATCGGTCCGTTGCGCCACCCTGGCTTCCAGGTCCCGGTGGGAATGGCCCAGGCTCTGGGTCATTTTCTCAAAGTGGTCGGCCAGCCAGCCAATCTCGTTATCCGGCTTGTCCAGTCGTGGCAGATCAAAACTGCCTTCCCGGACTTTTTCCACCGCGTGTTCGAGGCTCATGATGGGCTTGAGAATCCGCGACTGGATGATCAGATGGAACAGCAGCAGGCTCACCAGCAGTGTAACCAGGAAGACCGCGACCAGCGGCCATAGATAACTCCCGGGCAGGAGGGTATTGAGGTCCAGCAGGGTAATCTCGAACCAGCCGATAGCGGGCAAAAAGGCTACGCCCGCGAGATGCTTGCGACCATCGACCGTGACAAACCCGCTTTCCACCTGGCCGGCCTGGTCACTCTGCTTCTTGAGTAGCTGGAGCATTCCCAGAATCTGCTGCTTATCCTGGGGATCCTCAAAGAGCAGGTCGACCGTGTTTTTCTGGCCCTCGGGTTTGATGATGCTGGCAAAATCGATGTAGTTGCGGTCGCGGTAGAGCTGAATGGCGCCGTTATAGTCGACGAACAGAGTGGTGATGCCGTCCTGCCCGATATCCACAATATCCTGAAGAAAATCGTCCAGACTCAGGCCAGTGCCCACCATACCGACGATCTTGCCGCTGGCGTCCCGCATCAGCACATCAATCCAGAGCTTGGTGACGCCAAGCTCGGTGTCCGGATTAACGTTCAGGTGAAAGTCCCGACCTTCCTCGATCAGCTGGAAAAACCAGGCGTCGTCCGGCTTGTCCGGGTCCAGAACATACCGGAACTGGTCACCGGCGTACTGGTCGGATTCGTTGTTGTAGTAATAATGGCGGTTCTCGAGCAGAGCCACGAAATAGCTGTTATCCCTGAAACTGGACCGGAAGCTTTCCATCTGCCGTATGGCCTCGGCCCTGAGCGCCGGCTCATCGGGATTTCTGGCCCAGCCAATCAGTGCTGAGGAACGGGCCATCTGCTTTGCCAGCCCGATTTCCCGTTCAAGGGACTGCAATAGCCGGGCACTGTCGTAACGAACCTGGATCTCCGCCACCTGCTGGCCCCAGCGTTCAATGATGCTCTCGGACAATTCCCGGTAGGCCAGCCAGGACGCCAGGGATGCGACCAGGATGAGGCTGGCGGCAAGACCGAGTATGCGGGTTTTTAAACTCAATGAGGCTCCCTCTCTGTTTTTTTCCTGGGCAGGTGGCCAATGATAGAACACGGATTGGCCAGTGTGTAGAAAAAACAGACAGGATCAGGGGTGGGAAAAGCAGCTGCCATCAGGGGCCGGGATGGTGGCCCCTGATGGAGGCTCATTAATTATACTGAGCGAAGATCCGGGTCTGGCCGGCGTCATTGAACAGGATGACCTTGTAGTGGTCTTTCCGGTCGCCGATTTCCATGCCCGGTGAGCCCATGGGCATGCCGGGTACACTGAGACCGGCGGCTTTCGGCGCGTCGGCGATCAACCGCTGGATGTCGCTGGCCGGTACATGGCCTTCGATCACATAATCACCGATAAACGCCGTGTGGCAGCTGGCCAGGGCAGGCGTAAGGCCGGCATCAACCTTGATCGGATTGAGGTTGTTGGTCTCGGTAACCTCGACGTCGAAACCGTTTTCTTCCAGGTGTTTGACCCAGTCGGTGCAGCAGCCGCAGGTGGGCGACTTGTACACGTGGATACTCTGGGCGGCACCGGCCGCCAGGGCGGTGGTGCTGAAACTCAGGGCAGCCATCAGGCCGAGAGCCAGGGAGTGTCTTTTCATGGCGTATTCCTCAGTGGTGATGTTGGTGTTCGTTGGAGCCTGTGTCGCCGGAGCCGGAAAGCCAGAACCACCAGACGATGGCCGCCATCAGGGCAAGTCCTCCGGCATTGACCAGAAGTGTTTCCATCAGTTCCGCTCCTTTTGCTGTTTCGGATCACTGTTCGCGTCACTACGGGCCTCGTCCTTTGCCGGCCTGTGGCTGGTCTTGAACAGGCGCAGACGGTTGGCGTTGGAAACGACGGTCACGGACGACAGGGACATGGCAGCGCCGGCCAGGATGGGACTCATCAGGATGCCCCATACAGGGTAGAGCAGGCCTGCGGCCACCGGAATACCCATTGAGTTGTAGACAAACGCGCCAAACAGGTTCTGGTGAATGTTTTTCACCGTGGCCCGTGAGATCTCGATGGCATCGGGCACGCCGTGCAGGGACCCCCGCATCAGGGTAATCCCCGCGCTTTCAATGGCCACATCGGTGCCGGTGCCGATGGCAAAGCCGACATCGGCCGCCGCCAGGGCCGGGGCATCGTTGATGCCATCGCCCACCATGGCCACGGTGTAGCCCTTGCCACGCATTTCACTGACCACCTCGGCCTTGTCCTCCGGCAGGACTTCTGCCCGGTAGTCATCAATGCCGGCCTTGGCGGCAATGGCTTTGGCGGTGGCGTCGACATCGCCGGTGACCATCATGATCTTGATGCCAGCGGCATGAAGCCGGGCAATCGCGGCTTTGGAGTCCGGTTTGATGGCATCTGCAACCCCTATAACACCAAGGGCCTTGTCACCCAGTGCCAGAAACAGGGGCGTGCCGGCCTCTTCTGCAATCGAACCGGCGGCCTCGGTCAGGTCGCCAAGAGCAATACCTTCGCCCTCCAGCCAGCGCCGGTTGCCCAAACGCAGGGGCTGGCCGTCGAACTGGCCTTTCACGCCCTTGCCGTTCAGGGCTTCAAAACCGCTGACCTTTTCGGCTTTGGCGCCTTGCTCCTTCGCCTTGGCCAGAATGGCTTCGGCCAGCGGGTGTTCCGAGTGCTGCTCCAGACCGGCCGCCAGTGCCAGCAGGCGCTGCTCGTCCCCGTCGCTGGCATGCACCCGGGTCACCGCCGGGTGGCCTTCAGTGATGGTGCCGGTCTTGTCCAGGATCACCAGGTCCAGTTTACCGGCGGTCTGCAGGGCATCACCCTGACGGATCAGAGCACCGTATTCCGCCGCCTTGCCAACGCCCACCATTACCGACATGGGCGTGGCCAGACCCAGGGCGCAGGGACAGGCGATGATCAGCACCGTGGTGGCCGCCACCATCATATGCACGACCGCAGGCTCCGGCCCGACGTTGTACCAGACCAGCGCAGCGACCACGGCAATCAGCATGACCGTGGGCACGAACACCGAGGAAATCCTGTCGGCAAGCCTACCAATGGCGGGTTTGGAGCCCTGGGCTTTCTTCACCAGCTTGATGATCTGCGCCAGTGCCGTTTCGCTGCCGACCCGGGTGGCCTCGTAGACAATCGAGCCGTGGGTATTCAGGGTGCCGGCGGAGACCTCATCGCCCTCCGATTTGCTGACCGGCATCGGCTCGCCCGTGAGCATGCTCTCATCGATGCGGGTTGAACCTTCAGCAATCACGCCATCCACCGGCAGTTTCTCCCCGGGCCGCACCCGGATCTGGTCGCCCTTGCGGACCTCCTCCACCGGAATGTCCTGATCGTCACCGTCTCGGATCACCCGGGCTGTCTTGGCGCGCAGGTCCAGCAGACGGCGCACCGCTTCCGACGTCTTGCCTTTGGCCCGCAGCTCCAGCGCCTGGCCCAGATTGATCAGACCGATAATCATCGCCGAGGCTTCAAAATACACATGCCTCGCCATCTCCGGCAGCGCGCCGGGCACGCTGGCCACCACGATGGAATAGAGCCAGGCGGTCCCCGTGCCCAGAGCAATCAGGGTATCCATGTTGGCGTTATGATGCCGGAACGCCTTCCAGGCCCCGGTGTAGAAATGCCCACCGGTGGCGGCCATCACAATCAGCGTCAGCACACCCAGCCCAAGCCAGGTGCCCTGGTTGGCATCGGTCACCATCATGGTGCCAAAGCCCATACCCCAGACCATCAGACCCAGGCCCAGCCCCAGACTGACCGCCATTTTGATCAGCAGGGACTTGTACTGCTTCCTGTCCTGCGCCTGCTTGCGGTCGTCCGCTTCGTCCTCGTCCTGGATCACGCTGGCGCCATACCCGGCACTTTCAACCGCCTTCACCAGTGCCGCAGGATCCACATCCCACGTCGCTGTGGCCGTGTTGTCCGCCAGATTCATATGGGCATGGCTCACACCACCCACCGACATCAGGGCCTTCTCGAGGGTGTTGACACAGGAGGCGCAGGTAGCGCCGGTCACCGACAGATGAACCTGCCCGTTTTCGGAATCCGGAGCACTCGCCTGACTGCTGTCGGAGCGCGGCTCGCTGCTTTTCGGGGACGGCTGGCCTTGATGCCCGTCGTCGCTCTCACTCTCCTTGGCCCTGGAGGCACAGCAACTGGCAGGTTCGGGCGCAGCTTCAAACCGCTCGGCCGGGTAACCGGTCTCAGTCACAATCCGCGCCGCCTCGGCGGCGTCCACCCCTTCCGGCAGCGCCACGGTTTGCTGGTCCAGATCGACTTCCACCAGGTCAGCATCCCCGGTCAACGGCGCCAGAGCATTGCGGATTTTTTTCGCACAGCCCTGGCACGAGGCCCCGGAAATACTGAGCGTGGTCTGTAACACCGGTGCATCACTCATTCGTTATCGCTCCTCTCTCCGGTCATCAATCTGGCTCCGGCCATCATTCTGGCCGCCTGTCTCCTCAGCGGGCGCTGGGTCTTCCCAGTGTTCAATCAGCCGACAGATGGTATGGCCATCCGGCGTGCCATCGGGCATCTCCTGCCAGGCAGCCAGAGCCGTGGTCATCCGTTGGCGCAGCTGCTGCAACTCCTGAATCTCCCGCTCAACCTCCGCCAGCCGCTGCTGGAACACGTCCCGCACCATCGGACACGGCGAATGATGATCGTCCGCCTGATCCAGAATCTGCCGGATCTCTGGCAGCGAAAAGCCCAGCTGCCGAGCCTTCCGCGCAAACCGAAGCCGGCGCAGATCCTCGGCGTCGAACTGCTGGTAGTTGTTGTCCGGGTTGCGGGTTGGTTTCAGGAGGTTCTCGCGGGTATAGAACCGCACGGTATCCGGGTTCACGCCTGCGGCTTCTGCAATGTCTTTGACTTTCATGGCTGGGTCTTCCAACACAGCTATTCATATTCACCGGGGCCGGAAGCACTTAGCTTGCGGAGCGTCGGCGTGGGAGCTTCTTCCGAAAATGCTCGGAGCCATGGATGGCGGAGAGCAAGCGTACAGGGACGTATTCACAGCGGTTTTCGGAAGAAGCTCCCGCGACGATGCGGCAATCACCGAAACCCGACATTAAGAATAGCCTAAAACCTGTGAGCAACTCACAGGTCAAAGGTTTTTTTGAGAGGGAAGGTTTACGGAGGGTTACTGGCCCCTGGAGCGAAGAAACGTACCACAGGCCTTGCACTGGTCCGGCGCCATCAACTTCGCCTGCCAGCCAATCTTGTGGCCACAGGCCGGGCACGTCAGCCGCAGCTGCAGAACAATGATAGGGGTAATCAACGCTGCAATCAGAACCCCGAGGGGCCCCCAGCTTTCGCCACTGGACAACCCAAGCTGACTGCTGAACACCAGAATGATTGTCAGCGTCACAAAGGCAAAAATGAAATAGTTCCGGTTCCAGCGTTCCCACTGGCGGATTTTATCGTCCTGGTCCGGAGTCAGGTATTGCGCGGCCATAGAATCTCACCTGATGCGTTTTCAGCTATCTTGGGGACGGCCTTCGGCAATTACAATCCGGAGTCGGCGGTGATGCCCGCCACCAGAATGCCCGAGGCCAGCGCCTGCTCGAGATCGGAGACCGGAATCGGCCGGCTGATCAGATACCCCTGGGCAAAGTTGCACCGGTGGTTCTTCAGGAAACTCAGTTGCTCGTCGGTTTCCACGCCCTCAGCCACCACCTGAATCCCCAGGTTGTGGGCCAGATTGATCACCGCCCGGGTGATCACCGCATCATCGTGACGCTCGGTGACATCGGTAATGAACGAACGGTCGATTTTCAGAAGATCCACCGGGAAGTCCCGAAGGTAGCCAAGGGAAGAGTAACCCACCCCGAAATCATCGATCGCCAGATGGACCCCGAGCTGGTGCAGCCGGGACAGCTGGTTCAGGTTATGCTCGATATTCTGGATGAAGATCTCCTCGGTCAGCTCCACTTCGAGGCGGTCAGCCGGCACGTTCTCTGCGGCCAGGGCCTCCCGGATATGATCCACCAGCTCTTCATCATCCAGCTCCCGGCCCGACAGGTTCACCGCAATTCTCAGGTGCTCCTGCGGGGTTCCCTTCCACTTCGCCAGCTGGCGGCAGGCCGCCAGCACCACCCAGCGGCCGATGTCGGTAATCCGGCCGCTCTCCTCGGCCAGGGGAATGAATTCAACCGGTGGTAGCAGGCCCCGGCGTGGATGCTGCCAGCGGATCAGCGCCTCAACGCTCTGGATGTCGCCGGTGTCCAGGTTCAGCTGCGGCTGGTAATAGAGCACAAACTCATTGTTGGCCAGGGCCTGGCTCAGATCCTTGTCCAGCTCAAGCCGCCTGACCTCACGATCCTGCATGCCTTCGGTGTAGAACTGATAGGTGTTGCGGCCCTGTTCCTTGGCGCGATAGAGGGCAATGTCCGCATTACGCAGCAGGGTGTCGGCATCCAGGCCACTCTGGGGATACACCGCCACGCCCATGGTGGCCGTAATGCCGTGGGACTGGCCCTGAACCTCGAAGGGCAGGTCAAAGCACTGCTTGATCTGGCCCAGAAGGTGAATGATATCGTCAAGATCGTCTACCTGCTGTTGGCAGAACATGAACTCATCGCCGCCCGAATAGGCCACCAGAATCCGTTCGTCGCTGAGCCGGTTGAGCCGTTCAGAGACCTTGATCAGCAGTTCATCACCAAACTGGTGGCCGAGGGAGTCATTGAGCGTCTGGAAGCGGTCCAGGTCGAGCATGATCAGGGCAACCTGACGCATCTGCCGATCGGCAATGTTCAGGGTATGGGACAGGTCTTCCATGAAAAAGCGGCGATTGGCCAGGCCGGTCAGGGTATCCGTGGACTCCAGGCGGGCCAGGTCTTTCTGGATGGCGGTACGCTGGGCGATTTCCTGGTCCAGTTCCCGGCGGGTTTTCAGCAGGGCGCGGTTCCGCTTCAGGATCAGCTGAACCAGCAGGGTGGTCAGGCTGGTCAGCAACCCCATCAGCACAAAGATGGCGAAGGTCATTCCCGGCCAGTAGCTGTACTGGTTTTCCACCCATTCACTGGAGGGGTAGAGGGTCAGGGTCCAGTCCAGTGTGGGCAGATCAACCGCCTGGGTGTGGGCGAATTCCGGGTTGACCGATTGCGAATCGTTGAGCTCATAGCTTACTTCACCCCCCTCGCGGATCTCGATCCGGAAAAATTCCTGTACCCGGCTGGTTAACAGTTGGCGGGCCAGCACTTGCATCCGGAACACACCGGCAATGAAACCGTTGTTATCCGCGCCGGCCCCAACCGGGGCATAGATAACCATACCCTTGCCGCCCTGGCGCAGATCAATAACGCCGGAAAGATCCCAGTTACCGGATTGTTGCGCCAGTTCCAGTGCCCGCCGGCGCTCCGGATTGAACGCAACGTTGTAACCGGGGATGTCCTCGTTGTCGCTAACCGGCTCCAGCCAGCGAACGAAATAACGCGGATCAATCCACTCGATGGCCTGGTAAACACCGAAATCGTTCAGGTAATTACGGGCGTCTTTCCGCCACTCCCGTTCGGTCATGCCCGGGTCGGCCTGCAGCCGTTGCGCCATACGGCGGATGGCCTGGGCATGGACCATAAACTCCCGCTCCAGATGGTTGGCCATGGCCCGGGCCTCGTTGGCCAGATTGGCCTCGATCTGGGCTCTGTCCTGTTGCACCAGTCCGAAGCGCAGGCCAGTGGCGAGCCCCAGGAATACCAGAAAGATCACCACCGGAAAGACCGGGCTCAGAAGACCCGATATAACAGTTTTTGGGGGTGATGCAGATTCTTCCACAGGTTACTCCGTGATTTCTGGCGGTGCCGCCGGGCAGGTGGCAGAGCGAGACTGATTATGATCCATTTTGATCGGGTTCGGCCATCAGTTGCTGGATCCGGCCGCGCAGTGACACCCCGAATGCGCCATCGGGCAAGGGCCGGGTTATCTCCGTCAAGGGCTGGTTCTGGACAGCGGTGTTGGCTGCCAGATCAATCACCCGCGGAGTCACCGGGTGTTTATCGGCGTCCAGCAGAATCTCCACTCTCGGTCGCAGTTTTCGACCGGGGTGGGTGGCCACTACGATGGCAATCTCGCCGCTGGACAGTTCTACCAGACTGCCGGGCGGATACACACCAATCATTCGTATGAATGCCTCGACCATACTGGCGTCGAACTGTTGGCCACGGTTCCGGTACAGAATGCGGATGGCATCAGAGGTGGGGAGCCCGTCCCGGTAGCAACGGTCGCTGGTGATGGCATCGAAGGCATCGACAATGGAAACCAGCCGGGCAAACCGGCTGATCTGCCATTCCGCCAGCTGCTGCGGATAGCCGCGGCCATCCATCCGCTCATGGTGGTGGCAGGTGACGTCACTGATGATCGGATCCAGGCCGGGATCGGCCCGGAGCAGCTCGTAACCGAGCGTGGTGTGCTGGCGCATGATGCCATACTCTTCCGGGGTCAACGCCCCTGGTTTATTGAGGATCTTGTCCGGCACCTTGAGTTTGCCCAGATCGTGCAGCAGTCCGCACATGCCAACGGTTTCCAGATCCTCATCGGGCATGCCCAGAAAACGGGCAAAAGCGACGCAGAAAATAGCCACCCGAAGGCAGTGCTCAGCGGTATAGGCGTCCCGGGATTTGATCCTGCTCATCCAGAACATGGCGCTGGCGTTGGCTTTCACGCTTTCCACGCATTCCCGGATGATGGGGCGGGCACCCTGGAGATTGAGATCGTTGCCCGCCTCGATCCGCCGGGTAACCTCTTCCACAAATGCCTGGGTCTTGCTCCAGGTAGCATGCGCCCGGGGCAGCTCCTCCGGGAGCGAGCGGGTTTCCGGCAGGGGTTCCGTCGTGCGGCGCTTGCGCACGGAAATCTGATCGAGCACCGGATTCAGGCGTGCTTCCTCATCCTCCACCAGCACCCACTCACAGTACTGCCGCAGAATCTGCGCCTGGGTATCACCGGTGAGGGTAAAGCCCTGGAACAGAACTGGCACCTGGGTCCATGGCCGGTCCAGACTGACAACCCGCATACCGGGTTGTAACAGATCTACGGGCAGTCTCACCCGCTGGAGGGTCGAAATGGGGGCATCTGAATGATCAGCGGGCGCCGTTGGCGCCGAGACCCGGTTTCGGGGCTGTTTGCTGGATTTACGTCGGAACCACATGGCTCTTCCAGTCTTCTGCATGGTTCCGGTGATTATGTCAGACCTGACGGGCCGGTTACAGCAGAGCGCCAGAAGTGTGACGCAGTTCTCTGATTCAGATCAGGTTTCTGGCGCGTTCGGCAACCGGAGCAATACCCAGGCGGGAAATTTCCTGCTTGGGACAGTGATCCATCACCACCGTCAGTCCGGCCGCCTCGGCCCGGGCCGCACCCTCATCGTTAATGACGCCGATCTGCATCCAGACCACCGGAATGTTCAGTTCAATGGCCTGGTCGATTACCGTATCCGTGCGCTCGGGGGCCAGGAAAAGTTCTACCATGTCGACCGGTTCCGGCAGGGCGTGGAGGTCGGCGTAGACGGTTTCCCCCAGCAGCTGCTGTCCGGCCAGCCGGGGGTTGACCGGAATCATCCGGTAGCCGTGGGCCTGCAGATATTCCATGACTTCGTGTGAGGGCCGGTTGGTTTTTTCACTGGCTCCCACCAGGGCGATGGTTCTTACAGTTTGCAGAATGTGGCGTAACTGCTCGGGTTTGTTGCTTGGCATGAAGTCGGGGCGCTCCGGGCTCGATTAACGGTGTGCCTCAAGACAGACAGACACGGACTCGGCATAGCGTAGCGCGTGTGGCTTGTCGATTTCCACCTGGGCCCACTGCACCGCTTCGTGTTCCATGACAATGGTCAGCACCTCGTGGGTCAGACGCTCCAGCAGTGCAAAGCGGTTGCCATCGACATGATGGATGACCTGTTTGGTGATTGTACGGTAGTTAAGGGCGGCCGAGATTTCATTCTGATTGACCGCCTCGGTGGCATCGTAGGTCAGCGTCACATTGATGAGCACGTCCTGCTGATTGTTGACTTCCTCTTCCTTGATGCCGATGTAGGCGCGCAGCAAAAGATCCTTGATCCGGACTGTCGCCTGGTGATTCCCGATCACGTCTGTCATGCCGTCTCCTCACGGATTGCTGTCATCAGCGGTTGGTGCCGATGAGGGTCAGAAACTCGGTACGGGTCGCCTGGGATTTCCGGAACTGCCCCAGCATCATCGATGTCTTCATGCGGGAGTTCTGTTTCTCTACACCACGCATCATCATGCACATGTGTTGTGCCTCGATGACGACGGCGACACCCTTGGCGTTGGTGACGCTCTCGATGGCCTCGGCAATCTGCCGGGTCAGGTTTTCCTGAATCTGAAGACGACGGGCGTACATATCGACGATGCGGGCAAACTTCGACAGGCCAAGCACTTTGCCCTGGGGCAGGTAGGCGATGTGGCACTTGCCGATGAACGGCAGCATGTGGTGCTCGCACATGCTGTACAGCTCGATATCCTGAACCACCACCATCTCGTCCATGGCCGACTCGAATACCGCATTGTTGACCAGATCGCCAAGATCCTGCTGGTAGCCGCGGGTCAGGAATTGCATCGCTTTGGCGGCACGCATGGGGGTGTCCTGCAGACCTTCCCGGTTGGCGTCTTCGCCCAACCCGTTGATAATGGCGCGATAGTGGCCCGAGAGGTCGTCAAGGAGTTTGGTCATAGTTTCATCCGGTTAGCTGTGTCTTTCGAGAGCAAAAGCTTAAGTCAAATTGCCCGTCATCTCTACGGTCTACGGCAACACTCCGGAAAAAGACCACTGTTGTGATCCGGTCACCGCGCGAGTCGGGAAAGACTATGGCAGCCGGGGCAGGTTTGTTCTACAGTTTCAGGCTGTAAATGGTCGCCGGGAACAGTGCATGGAACAGGTGATACCCAATGTCGGTGAGGCAGGCTCGGCAGGGCGTGATGCCGCCACTCTTGAGGGCTGGCAACAGGGTGGTAAATGGTTCAGTTATGAAGGTCATGCGATTTTCAGTCGCATGGCCGGCAAGGGCGAACCCCTGGTTCTGATCCATGGGTTCCCCACTGCCAGCTGGGACTGGAACCGGCTCTGGCCGATGCTGGTTCAACAGCACAATGTGCTGACCCTGGACATGTTGGGTTTCGGTTTTTCCGACAAGCCCCTGGGCCACGACTACAGCATTGAAGACCAGGCAGACCTGCTGCAGGGCTGGATCGAGGGGTTGGGGTTGCCTTCGGTGCACCTGATCGTCCACGACTACGGCTGCAGTGTTGCCCAGGAACTTCTGGCCCGGGAGCAGGAGGAGGAGTTGCCGTTCGGGATTGCCAGCGTCTGCTTTCTCAACGGCGCCCTGTTTCCGGAAGTGCATAACCCGTTACTGATCCAGAAGCTATTGCGAAGCCCGTTTGGCGGGTTGATCAGTCGGGGGCTTACCCGGCGCAGTTTTGAGCGCAGCTTCCGGCGCTTGTTTGGCAGCCAGAACCCGCCGGACCGGCAGGATATGGAAGATTTCTGGCACCTGCTTACCTATAACAACGGCAGGGGCATACTGCATCACCTGATCCAGTTCATGGAGGAGCGTCGGTGCCATCGAAACCGTTGGGTGGGCGCGCTCCAGAAGGCGAAGCAGCCAATGCGGCTGATCTCCGGCACCGCCGATCCGGTCTCGGGTGCCGCCATGGTGCGGCGTTACCGGGAGCTGATTCCCGCCGCCGATGTGGTGTGCCTGAGGAATGTTGGCCACTACCCCCACTTCGAATGCCCCTGGGATGTTTTCAGTGCTTACCGGGATTTCCGCAAGCGTTGTGGCCAATAGCCCGTGATTACCATGCAGCCGGCGCCCGCCGGTTCAGCCATACCGACCAGGTCTCCCCCTTGCTCACTTCGGCCACACTGGCGCTGGCGGGTCTCCGGCAGCACCATCATGAATTCCTCGCCGCCAATCCGGAACAGATGATCGCTGTCCCGGAGCCGTTTTCGCAGTCGCAGTGCCAGTTCCGTCAGTACTTTGTCACCGGCCATGTGGCCCCACTGGTCGTTGATGGTCTTGAAGTAGTCCAGATCCAGCAGCACCAGACTGGATACCCGTTCGTACCTTTCGCGCATCTGGATCTGACCGTTGAGAATGTCAGCCAGTTGCGAGCGGTTAAGGCATCCGGTCAACGGATCGGTCGTGGCCAGCCTGGTC
>Ga0194137_10000798_pt1 | contig 20080 bp, 30 predicted proteins | sample TARM_MetaG_T3_14_FD_134025 | JGI IMG/M metagenome (GOLD analysis project Ga0194137, IMG submission 134025) | Freshwater microbial communities from Pennsylvania, USA, analyzing microbe dynamics in response to fracking - TARM_MetaG_T3_14 (version 2) | ecosystem: Environmental > Aquatic >... | reverse complement strand
TGGATGAGGAAGTGATTCAATGAAATACAAAACGATTCAAGGTCATGAGATAACAGGAGATATTATTAATCGTTACACTCGAATTATGTCCGTAGCTGGTCACGATGGACGCAATTATGTTTGTTGGCTTGTCGGTGATCCAAGACCGTTGGAAGATTTTTCATTTACACCAGTCAAACCCGAAAACTTTAGAGGAATCGAACCTAAGAAATGTCGTGTTATCAAGCCGGATGGCACTTGCATAACATTTGTCTCAATGGGAGCAGCCGCGAATCATTACCGCGCTGACAGAAGTACCGTTTCCAGAAATTGTGAAAGTGAAAAGCCAATTCGAAGCGGACGGTTGAAGGGCTATAAGTTTGAAATATTAGGATAAAGGAGTGTGAAACGATGGATGAAAATAACGATGTGAATACAAGAGTAAATTTTTGGGTAAACGTCAAACGATATTTAGCGTTAAAAGACATTAGCAACGCAACACTTGCAAAAAGAATTAAAAGTAGTGAACCGGTCGTAGTGAAATTGATGGAAAAAGAATCGAACATTCCAATTGAGAGTGTTGGGAAATACGCAAGAGCAATAGAAGTTCAGCCGATTGATTTATTTGAGGTTTGGACGGATGAAGAATGGGAGAAAATAGGGAAATGGAGGAGTTAAAATGAAATTTACGAAAGAAAATGTGAGCAAATTATTTAGCGAACATGATAAATATATTTGTTTTTCTCTTGATGATTTACAGGATGATATTCTTAAACTAGACGACACACCAGAAAAAGTGGCAGTGCCTAAGTACATAGCGGAGTGGATTCAAAGTTACTTAAACGAAGGTGGAACACCAATTGATGTATTAGGCTCTTTGATGTCATTCCACGCGTCTTTTGTTGACGAAAGTGTAATACGATGGTTTAAGAAAAACTCAGAGACAATGTTAAAGGCTTTGACTAACGGCTACACCATCGAACCAGAACAACTTTACTATATTCCGTTACCGCACCTTGAAACAAGTGACGGCATACAGCAAGCGTTAAGCCAACGTAAAGGCGATAAGAATTACTTTGCTTGTCGTCTGAGCGACAAGTTAAAACAGCGGTTTACGAAAGAAGAACTTGAACACGTGCCCGAAGTATATAAGCCGTATGCGAAACCGATTGAGGAGGAAGAAGAATGAAAATAACGAACATAACTAAATCTCAACAATTACATGAAGCCTATACAGAGGATATGCAATCTAAGTTTAACGATTATATAGAGGGTGTAGGAATTACAAGAAGAAAGTGGTGTACTAAATTACTGGTGTTCAACCGAGAAGGAAAACCAATGCACACCGAAAAATGGTTTATCACTTACATGAATAACGAATTGATTTATAACACGAAAGGCGATTGGGTTAATTTAGATATGTTTGATAAAAGCGAGAGTTATTGCGACAAAATTTTACTTTTCGAGGAGGAAGCAGAATGAAACCAGAATTAGAATTGGAAACACCTCGAAAAGTAGAGCTACTAGAAGTTATTCATATAGAAGCAGTCCGTGGCAAAGGAACGCCCGAAAACCCGGTAAGAATCGTTCACCAGTATTGGAGTAAAGATGGTAATTTATTAGCCGAAAAAGATGACTGTAAATAAAAAATGCCACCTCTTGTACTAACGAGATGACACCAACACAATAATTATATCATAAGGGGTGGCGTTTGTGAGATTTCAATGGTTAAAAGATTACCAATGTTTAGACGAACAAATACTTTATTTAAAATGGAATCTAAACAAGTCTAGATTAGAATTAGATCGTTGGGTAAATGGTGACCTAGCAAACGTCCGATTAGAAAAGAATTCTAGGTCATCATCCTTAGAAGAAAGTATTGAAAAGATAGAACAAGAAATCAAAAGATTAGAAGAACAAAAAGGAGAGTTGCTATCAATCGTTCGTTCCTTCAAAGGATTAGATAACGATATTGTCCGATTGAAATACATTGATGGTTACTCATTAGAAGAAGTGGCTGAGGAAACTGATTACAGTGCTTCATACATCAGACAACGCCATGCAGAGATTAGAAAAACAATTCAATTCCTAGATGATTACGAATTGAATTACAACAGCAGGAAGCAAAGAGAAGATGAGATAGAATATTATAATATCGAAAGAATAGAGAGTAACCAGATTTCATTGTTTTAAAACCAATGTTCATTAAATGTTCGAACGTTACACCTATTCAATCATTGATTCATACGGTTTATATTAGTAGTGTAATAATTTGACGGAAGCGATCATAGAGGACTGCTCACACAAAAATCTATGTATAAAGAGAGGAGTGCATCCTCTCATCGTTTTGAGACAGGACTTTGGTTCTGTCTTTTTTAATACCCAAAAGGAGTTGATAGCATTGACTAGAGCAGACCGACAAGGACCACACCGTGTAGCCTACGACAAGAACCGCAAGAAGATACTGATGACTCAGAACGTTTGTGGTATCTGTGGTAAGCCAGTTGATGTGAAGCTTAAGCCGCCTAATCCATTAGCGCCAACCGTTGACCATATCATTCCGGTAAACAAAGGTGGACATCCAAGTGCCATGGAGAACTTACAACTAGCACACGCCACTTGCAACCGACAGAAGTCTGACAAGCTATTCAATGCAAAGACAAACAAGATTGATGTTAAAACAATAGGCAATCGCAACCTTCCCAAAAGCCTAGATTGGACGTTATACAAGAGTTCGCAGTGAGTAATATAAAACCCTTAGGACATTAAAACAAAGGCGTTAGAGCGAAAGAGACGGGGGGAGGGGAACCCTTGCCTTGTTTTCTCCGTAGTTCATGCCGTCACTGTGCATATTTTCTCGTGCGAACGTTTATTATTGAAAGGAGTTGAAAAAAATTGAGTGAAAAAGGCATTGAATATCTACGTAAAAAGTTAGAGAAACACAAACCTCGTGTGGATTTACGCTATCAGCATTACGACATTAAACACCGCGAAAGAAGCATCGGAATCACCATTCCACCAGAAATTCGCAATCGTTATCGGTCGGTTTTGGGGTGGTGTGCAAAAGGTGTCGATAGCTTAGCAGATCGTTTAGTTTTCAGAGAATTTGAAAACGATAATTTTGAAGTAATGGAGATTTTCGAACAAAACAATCCAGACATCTTTTTTGATAGCGTGGTGTTATCAGCAATGATTGCATCGTGTGCCTTTGTTTATATTTCAAAAGGCGATAACGATGAGGTGAGATTACAAGTTGTTGAAGCAAGTAATGCAACGGGTGTCATTGATCCAATCACAGGATTATTGACAGAAGGTTACGCGGTTCTAAGTCGTGATGAATACGGCAAACCGGAAACAGAAGCACACTTCTTGCCACATCGAACTGATTTTTATCTTAGTGGCAGTTACGTGAAAAGCATCGAAAGTAATGTTGCCTATCCGTTGCTCGTTCCAGTCGTTCACCGTCCGGATGCAGTTCGTCCGTTTGGCCGTTCGAGAATTACGCGTTCTGGAATTTATTATCAAAGCTATGCAAAACGGACTTTAGAGCGTGCAGACATTACCGCGGAATTTTATTCATTCCCACAAAAATATGTCTTGGGTACTGATCCAGACTCAGAACCCTTAGATGGCTGGAAAGCGACAATCTCAACAATGTTGGAATTTACAAAAGGTGATGGCGGTGACAAACCGACGATTGGACAATTCACTACACCATCGATGACACCATTTACAGAACAACTGAAAACTGCAGCCGCTGGATTTGCTGGAGAAACAGGATTGACATTAGATGATTTAGGATTCGTTTCTGAAAATCCATCAAGTGTTGAAGCTATTAAAGCAAGTCATGAAAACTTACGACTTGCTGGAAGAAAAGCTCAACGAAGCTTAGGTGCTGGTTTGTTAAACGTGGCATATCTATCCGCTTGTTTGCGTGATGATTTTTCTTATTTACGTAGTCAATTCGTTTTGACAAAACCAAAATGGGAGCCACTGTTCGAAGCTGACGCAAACATGCTAACGATGATTGGTGATGGAGCGATTAAGTTAAATCAAGCAATACCTGGTTATATTACAGGAGAAACAATTCGAGATTTAACGGGCATTGAAGGCGGTGAGTAAAAATGGAACCGGATATTTTACCAGATTTATTAGCTAAAATTCAAAAAGATTTCGATGAACGAACGTACAATAGCGAAACATTAAAAAAAGCCATTCAATCTCTTGTGGACAAAAAAGCAACATATTTAGATGTCAGCGATTTTGCGATTGAAATTGGTAAGATTTTATCTGAGGTGTTCAAGTTGCACGTAAGAGCGGATATTCTTCCAGACGGAAAAATGTATTTTAATATTGCGGATCGTTTGCTTAATGCCACACTCAAAAAAAATCATGAATTAATTACGAGCTTTGGCGTAGATGTGCAAACTTTATTAAATCAAGCGGTTGGTATACGTATCAAAGCACAAGCACCAACAATCAATAAAAACAGGGTGGACGGCTTAGTCAATAAGATAAGCAGTGCGCCTATTTTTGACGACGTGAAATGGGTGCTGGAAGAACCAATCATTAATTTTAGCCAAAACGTTGCAGATGCCATGCTGAAATCGAATGTAGAGTTTCACGCAGAAGCTGGATTAGACCCGAAAATTAAACGAACCGTTAGCGGTCATAAGCCGTGTGGTTTTTGCAAAAGATTAGCTGGATTGCATGATTACGATAGTGGTAACGGCGATGATATTTACACAAGGCACGAGCGTTGTAGATGCACCATCGAATACATTCCAGACCGCGGAAAAAGAGAATTAGTTTCATCGTCCAAGTACAAGCAAAACAAAATTGCTGAGAAAGAACGCGAAAAGATTGAAGCTAGGAAGAAGATTGGCATTAAGGAAAAGGAGTGATGAAAATGAAATACAGAAAGAAACCAGTGGTGGTTGAAGCTTGGGAGTTTACAAGAGATTCTCTAAAAGTCGCCGATAGTTGGGTTAGGCGCTATCGAAATGATATTAGTTTATTTTCTCAATATGGCGGTGATGTTCTTTACATCGAAATCAAAACGCTAGAGGGTACTATGAGGGCTGAATTAGGTGATTACATCATCAAAGGCATACAAGGTGAATTTTACCCTTGCAAGCCCGATATTTTTGAAGCGACTTATGAATTAGCTGAATAAAAAGGAGTGAACATCATGGAAAACGTACACCGAAATGATGCACTAAAATTTTTCGAGAGCATGACAGAAAATGAGCAACAACTAGCGATTCGTTATCTACAAAAAATCATTAAGAAACCGCCTGATTGCAATCAAAAAGAATTGCAGGAGGTAGCAAACAATGAAGAAAGTACCGCTTAATCACGTTTTATTAATGTTTTATCACATATCTTATAAGCTCAAACAACTAGAAGAGCAAGAAGGGAAGTGATCCAGCATCTCGCAACTATGCGTTAAATAGTGCAGGAGGTTGGAGGAGGTAGTTTATGACTGTTAAAAAAAGATTTGGCAATCAAACTCCTACTCAATCCGTCATATTGCCCTACACAAAAACGGCGTATCAAGAAGCAATTGACATCTACCACAAAACCGGTTTAAAAAGCTACGATTGGCAAGCCGATTTGGTTGCATCGGTCATGGCGATTGATGATGAAGGTTTGTGGGCCCATCAGAAATTTGGTTTTTCCATCCCGCGCAGAAACGGTAAAACGGAAATCGTTTATATCGTAGAACTTTGGGCGTTAGAAAATGGGTTAAACATTTTGCACACCGCCCATCGAATCAGCACGTCTCACTCGTCTTTTGAAAAAATGAAAAAGTATCTCGAAAAGATGGGGTACAAAGAAGGCACTGATTTTAATTCCATCAAGGCAAAAGGTCAAGAACGTTTAGAGCTTTATGCCACTGGTGGGGTTATCCAATTCCGAACCCGAACATCAAGCGGTGGTTTAGGTGAAGGATTTGACTTACTGATTATCGACGAAGCGCAAGAGTACACGACGGAACAAGAATCAGCGTTGAAGTACACCGTTACCGATAGTAATAATCCAATGACAATCATGTGTGGAACACCACCAACGCCCGTTTCAAGCGGAACGGTTTTTGCGAATTATCGTGAAAGCGTGTTGTTTGGTCAATCGAAGTATTCCGGCTGGGCTGAATGGTCCGTTAACGAAATGACGGATATTAACGATGTTGAAGCGTGGTATAACTCGAATCCATCGATGGGGTATCACCTCAACGAACGCAAAATCGAAGCGGAACTTGGGGAAGATGAGTTAGACCACAACGTGCAGCGGTTGGGTTATTGGCCTAAGTACAATCAAAAATCAGCCATCAGCGAAAAAGAATGGCTAGATTTGAAGGTCAATGCTTTGCCAGTCTTAACAGGTCCATTACACGTTGGGATTAAATACGGTAATGATGGTTCCAATGTTGCGATGAGTATCGCGGTCAAAACGTTATCCGGAAAAGTATTTGTCGAGACGATTGATTGTTTATCAGTCAGAAAAGGGAATCAGTGGATTATCAATTTCTTGCGTGATGCCAATGTCGCGAACGTCGCAATTGATGGGGCAAGCGGTCAAAACTTACTAGCTTCTGAAATGTCGGAATTTAGACTCAAAGCACCAGCTCTACCAACCGTTAAAGAAATCATTACGGCAAACAACATGTGGGAACAAGGGATTTACCAAAAAAATATTTGTCACGCGGATCAACCATCGTTAACAACCGTTGTAACAAATTGTGAAAAACGCAATATCGGTTCTGGTGGCGGATTTGGTTATCGGTCACAATTTGACGATATGGACATTAGTTTGATGGATAGTGCGTTATTAGCTTATTGGTCGTGTATCAGTGTTAAACCGAAGAAAAAACAACAAGTTAGGTATTAAACGATTCTATTTTTTAGAGTCGTTTTTTTAATACAAAAAATTACCGTACTGCCGGGCAAAGCAGGGGAGAGGGAGATTTATATGTCATTCAAAATCATTGAAACACAAGAGGAACTGGACCGTATTATCCAGGATAGAATCGCACGGGAACGCGATAAGTTTGCAGACTACGATGAGTTAAAAACAAAGGTTACAGACTACGAAACACAGGTTGCAACGTTACAAAAAGCGATTGACGAATCGAACACAACCATCAAGTCACACGATGACACAGTAGCAAGTTTAAACTCGAAAATTGCAAGTTATGAAACTTCTAGTTTGCGTACAAGAATCGCCATCCAAAACGGATTACCGCTCGATTTAGCGGAACGATTAGTTGGAGACGATGAAGAAAGCATTAAAGCCGATGCTGAAAGATTGGCATCTTTTGTCGCTAAACCAAAAGCACCGCCAGCACCGCTAAAAGATTTAGAACCGCCATTAGGCGATGACAAAAATTCAAACTGGCGTCAAATGGCCAGTAATTTAACCGGAGAAGGAGAGTAATAAAAATGACATCACAAAAAGCAGGTACTTTATTTGAACCAGAATTAGTAACAGAATTAATGACGAAGGTACAAGGTTATTCCGTATTAGCGAAACTAGCATCACAAACGGCAATCCCGTTCAATGGAACTGAGCAATTCATTTTTAACTTAGAAGGAAACGCGCAAATCGTTGGGGAAGGCGAACAGAAGAAAGCTGGGGAATCTAGCCTTACTTCAAAAGTTATCAAACCGTTGAAATTTGTTTATCAAGCACGGATCGCTGATGAATTTAAATACGCGTCAGACGAAAAGAAAATCAAATATTTGCAAGCGTACGCTGATGGGTTTGCTAAGAAAATCGCAGTGGCTTTTGACATTGCAGCGATTCATGGATTGGAACCAAAATCACTGACAGATGCATCATTTAGAGATACAAACTCTTTTGATGGTTTAATCACAGGTAATGTTGTGACGTATAACGCGGGAACTATCGATGACAATATCGATACTGCTGTTCAAGCGATTGTTGCAAAAGGTGCGGACGTTACAGGCCTTGCGTTATCACCAACAGCGGGTCAGGCGTTAGCAAAATTAAAAGTTAATGGTGTTGTCCAATATCCAGAGTTCCGCTTTGGTCAAAATCCGAACTCGTTTTACGGCATGGAATCAGACATCAGTAAAAACTTAGTTGTGGCTGGTGGTACAGCGAAAACTGACCACGTAATTGTTGGAGATTTCCGCAATATGTTCAAATGGGGTTATGCTGAAAACATTCCAATGGAAATTATCGAATACGGTGATCCAGATGGAGCCGGACGTGACTTGAAAGCATACAACGAAATTTGTTTACGTGCTGAGGCGTTTATCGGATGGGGAATCCTTGATGAAGATGCTTTTGCTCGTGTGGAAGCAGGTGCCTAGTATGACGAAATATGTAAGTAAAAAAACAGGGGCAATTATCGAAACGAATTGCGTACTTTCTGGGGATTGGGTTCTTTTTGAACCCCAATCCAATCCAGAAGTAAAAGAAGTTGCACAAATCGAAGTGGAAAAAGAAGTTCCCGCTGATGATCCATTAGAAAATGATGCCCAATTTAAAAACATCAACATCGAACAAATCAAACAAGAATTAGATGCTTTTGGTGTGAAGTATGACCCGAAAGCTAAAAAGAAAGAATTATATGATTTAATGCTCGCACAAGGGAAGTGATGAAATGCAACCTTTTGCAACGGTCGAAGAATTGCAAATGTTATGGCGTGAATTAAAAAATTCCGAATTGGAACGGGCAACGAAATTGCTTGAAGTTGTGTCTGATACACTACGAGTCGAGGCAAATCGGACGGGTAAAAACATTGACAATATGATGCTGGAAAATCCGTCTTATACCAACGTAGTTAAATCTGTCACAGTCGATGTTGTCGCGCGTACGTTGATGACGTCAACAGACCAAGAGCCGATGACCCAATATTCAGAAGGCGCTTTAGGTTATCAAGTTTCTGGGTCCTATTTGGTCCCTGGCGGCGGTTTGTTTATTAAAAATGCCGAACTAGCCCGATTGGGTCTTAGACGTCAACGGATTGGGGGTCTTGATTTTTATGGTGAAACTGAAAGGAATCACGGTTACTTTAGTTGATACCGTCGAAATCGGGCGTGATCCGTTTAATAACCCGATTAACGAAAAACAAGAAATCGAAGTCGAAGATGTCTTAGTCGCCCCAACGTCATCCGATGATGTCGTCAACGAAATGAGTTTATCTGGTCGTAAAGCCGTTTACACTTTAGCAATCCCTAAAGGTGATACCCACGACTGGGAAGAAAAAGAAGTCTTGTTTTTTGGTAAAAGTTGGAAAGCTTTTGGAATCCCGCTCGAAGGAATGGACCACCTTATTCCGCTTAGGTGGAATAAGAAAGTGATGGTAGAACGTTATGAGTAGCAAAGTAAAGGTAAAATTAAATCGGTCGGGCGTTAGAAGTTTGTTGCGCTCGTCCGAAATGCAAGAAATGTTATCCGAACGCGCTAAAGAAATTCAACAACGAGCAGGCGATGGCTACGAACAAGACGTTTTTGTCGGGACCAATCGGGCAAACGCCATGGTGAGTGCAGCAACGTATCAAGCAAAATCGGATAACATGAAAAATAATACATTGCTCAAGGCGGTGAAATGATGATTGAGATTGTCATTATGGACCACTTAAAAATTCACTTAGATAGCAAAATTGGTGTTGGTCTTGAACGTCCAACAACCACACCAGATTTATTTGTTATTTTTGAAAAAACGAGTAGCGGAGAGGACAATCAAATCCATTCCGCTACTTTTGCGTTTCAATCCTACTCAAAAAAATCACTGTATGAAGCAGCGAAATTGAACGAGGATTTAAAAGCAATCATCAAAAAGATGGATGAATTACCAAGTATTTTAAGCGTGAAATTAAACACTGATTATAATTTTACAGATACAAGCACCAAAGAATATCGCTATCAAGCCGTATTCGATTTTAAATATTAGGAGGGTTTATATTATGTCAAAAGCAGATGCAAAAAATGTATCAACCGCAAAACCAAAAGTGGGCGGAGCAATTTTCTCAGCGCCACTTGGAACGACTTTACCAACCGATGCGACAACCGCGTTAAACGTGGCTTTTAAGGGTTTAGGCTACGTGTCAGAAGATGGCCTTACAAACAGCAATAGCGTATCAACCGAAACTATCAAAGCGTGGGGTGGTCAAGTCGTTGATGTCGTGGAAACAGAAAAAGAAGATACGTTTAAATACAAATTAATCGAATCATTAAACGTGGAAGTGTTGAAAGAAGTGTACGGACCAGATAATGTAACCGGAACGCTTGAAACAGGAATTGAAATTAAATCCAATAGCAAAGAACTTGAAGCGCATGTTTTAGTTGTAGATATGGTCTTAAAGAATGATACGTTTAAACGGATTGTTATTCCGAACGCTAAAGTTTCAGAAGTCGGGGAAATTTCTTATCTTAAAGGCGAGGCAATTGGATACGAAACGACTATCACAGCGATCATGGACGATGATGAAAATACGCATTACGAATATATCAAGAAAGTTGTTGCTGGAGGTGGCGAATAGTGTTGCAAGGAAAAACAAAATCGGGATTTGAATTTACATTGGACGAAGAACGCCTTGACAACTATGAGTTACTCGAAGCTTTAGGAGAATTAGAAGAAAATGTTTATCTATTGCCCAAAGTCATCAAACTCGTTTTAGGCGATGAACAAGCAATAGAATTAAAAGAACACTTAAAGAACGAAAAAGGGATTATCCCATCAAAAGCAATGGAAGCTGAATTGAAAGAAATTTTCGAGTTAGTTCCGACTTTAAAAAACTCATAACCCTCTCTAGTATGATAGAAGCAGACGAGGACGCATTGATTTGTGACCTTGCCGAAGTTTATCACATTTACGACTACAAACAGTTACCTCCGTCAAAGGTAGCTGTTTTTTCTGTTGGATTAAAAGAAGAGTCCAGAATCAAGATGGCCATGAACAATCAAAGGGTACCGCTTAACACGTTGTTGCTTGCTGGAATCAGCGATCACTTAGCAACGGCAAATTGGCTGAACTCCAAAGAAGGTCAAGAAGGTACTAACAGGCCCCAATCAATCTTGATGAAATTATTGGAAATCGAACCAGCAGAAAAAGAAAATGTAGCATTTGAATCTGGAGAGGATTTTGAAAGAACAAGAAATGAAATGCTCGAAGAAATGAAAAGAGGTGAGAATTAATGGCTACTGAAATCGCACAAGCATACGTCCAGATACTACCGTCAGCACGTGGGTTTTCTGACGCAATTAAAGGAGAGATTGATCCCGGAGCAGAAGCGGCTGGAAAAAGTGCTGGTTCGAAAATTGGAACTGGAATTAAACTTGCAGCAGCCGCCGCAGTTGCAGCAGCCGGCGTAGCACTCGGTAAAGTCATCTCATCTTCTTTGGCTGAGGGTGCGAATTTACAACAATCCATTGGCGGTATCGAGACCCTTTTTAAAGGTAGTGCCAATAAAGTTATCGATTATGCAAACATTGCTTACAAAACAGCTGGGTTGTCCGCTAACGATTACATGGAGAGCGTGACTGGATTTAGTGCTAGTTTGCTCCAATCAATGGGTGGCGATACGGCTAAAGCAGCCGAAACGGCCAACATGGCTTTAATCGATATGTCCGATAATGCGAATAAGATGGGGACGAGGATGGAAGATATCCAAAATGCCTATCAAGGATTTGCAAAACAAAACTACACCATGTTAGACAACTTGAAACTTGGGTACGGTGGGACAAAAACAGAAATGGAACGTCTCCTTGCTGACGCTACTAAGCTGACTGGTGTTAAATACGACATCAATAATTTAGCAGACGTTTACGACGCAATCCATGCGGTGCAAGAAGAACTCGGAATCACTGGTACAACGGCCAAAGAATCGGCTGAAACATTTAGCGGATCATTAGCGTCAATGAAAGCTTCTTTTTCTAACGTGTTAGGCGGCCTTTCGCTTGGTCAAGATATTCAACCGGCTTTAAATGCGTTAGCAGACACCACCGCAACATTCTTTTTCGGCAACTTTATCCCAATGGTAAAAAACATCTTACAAGCATTACCTGGCGCAATCGTCACATTCTTTCAAGCGGCCGCTCCACAATTTATTGCTGGAGGCAAAGCATTACTTGAAAGCTTAGGTATCGGAATCGGCGAGGGAACTTCTGGAATGCTTGCGAAAGTCCAAGGAGTGGTTCAACCGATTTTAAATTCTTTTAAAACGGCATTCGGGCAATTACCAGCATTGTTTCAAACAGTGGTTGGTGCAGTGACACCAATCATCGGGTCAATTGCGACGGCCTTTGCAAAATTAGATTTTAGCGGATTAGCGGCCGTTATCTCGAAAATTATTCCAGCAGTGACGAATGGTTTTAGCGTCATGATGGCCATTGTTAGCCCGGCGATTGATACCGTGATTAATTCCGTTGTCAATCTGTGGAATACCTTGCAACCTTTGCTATCGATTTTAGCAGATGCTTTGATGCCAGTTTTTCAAGTGGTCGGAGCTTTCTTAGGCGGCGTATTTAAAGGTGTATTGCTCGGACTATCCGCAACGTTTGACACAGTGGCCACTGTCATTAGTTATCTCACACCAGTCGTAGCTTGGTTAGTAGATGCGTTTAAAGCGTGTGTTCCAGCACTTACAAAAGTGGCTGAGTGGGTCGGACTTGTCATTGGTTATTTTGGTAACTTAGGCGGAGCCGGTACCTCACTCAAATCGCTATTAACAAGCGCTTGGACTAATATCAAATCTATGATTTCGATTGCTGGTGCTGGAATTGGCTCAGTGGTCAATGTGATTAAGTCCATCTTTAGTAGCTTGGGTAGTTCTGGTGGCGTTCTTAAAAATATCTTATCGGTTGCCTGGAATGGCATTAAATCAGCCATCTCACTTGTCGGTTCTGGAATTTCAGCCATCATAAGTGGAATCAAATCTGTATTTTCTGGACTTGGTAGTTCCGGTGGAATTTTAAGAAATACATTAAGCGGTGCTTGGAATGGAATCAAATCCGTAATATCCACAGTCGGAAACGGCATAAAAAGTGTTATCAACGCTATCAAATCAGTGTTTAGCAGTTTAGGCAGTGCGGGGAATTCCGTGCGTTCCGCTATTTCATCCTCTTTTAATGGCATGAGAAGTGTCGTTTCAAGCGTAGCCGGTAGCATCAGCGGAATCATCGGGAATATCAAAAATGTATTTTCAAGCCTTAGAAATATCAACATTTCGGGCGCAGGGTCCGCAATCATGAATGGCTTCCTTGGTGGATTAAAATCAGCTTATAGCGGAGTACAAAATTTTGTTAGTGGTATTGCTGGTTGGATTAAGAACAATAAAGGTCCAATCGAATATGATAGAAAGTTATTGATCCCGGCAGGTAATGCGATTATGGAAGGTTTCGATTATGCCTTAATCGATAAGTTTAAAGACGTACAAAAAACAGTTGGTGGAATGACAGGTGCTTTGTTTGATGCAGTCAGTGTAAATACACCAACGTTAGAAGCAACAAGTAACGTCGTGTCCGGAATGACAGTCAATCAAGCGCGGTCGCAAGAGTTAAGCAGCAATAACAATGACGTGTTGCAATTGCTACGAGAGTTAAAAAACCTAACAATCGTGTTAGATGATGGCACTGTTGTTGGGAAGTTGGGTCCACAATTTAATCAATATTTTGGTAACGAAGCAACTTTAGATAGGAGGTATGGCAGATGAGCGGATTTAGCATAAACGGTAAACATATTAATGACGTGTTCCCGACTTTAAAATTAGTTGAACGATCTACGCCACCTCCTAACGATTTGCCGATAAAAGAATCAGTCGTGGGCATGCAAGGCGATTATGATTTTACGATTGCTTTGTTTGGCGAACGTTTATTCGATAATCGAGAATTGACCTATGTGTTCAACGGGAAAGAAACAAACGAAATCATGAGGAATATGAACCGCAGAATGTTGGAAAATTGGTTGCTAAGTGGTAGCTATATGCCGTTGTATGATGATAAAGAGCCTTTTTATTATTACTTGGCAAGGTGCGTTAGCGTAACGCTGGGGAATGACAATGGAATAGCAAAGACACCGTACACTATCAAGTTTGATGCTTATCCATTTAAGATTAAAATAGCCGAAGAAAATTCGTTGAAGTGGGATGATTATGACATTACCGATTATTATCAACCACATATTTTTTCAATTAGTGGTTCAAAAATTTTGAAAATCATGAACATTGGGAGTGCAGGTGTTGCACCGAAAATCACACTAAACGCTCCAATGACAATTCAAAAAAATAATCTTATTTTTAATCTATCGGCAGGATCGTACACCGTTGATGATTTTCGCTTTGAAGTTGGTGTGAACACTTTTACAGTGACTGGAAATGGAACGATTGCCTTTGAATGGCGTAAGGAAGTGATTTGATATGTATCGCGTGATAATCCACAACGGAATAAATGATGTTAACGGCACAGTGATTCATTCACCTTACGTCAGTGGACAAAAGTTATCGGCTGGAAGTATTAAGCAAGTCATTGACGGGATTGACTCCATGAGTTTTGAAATCAATCTACGTAATGCTGGGTGGGGTGTCATTAAACCGTTAACCACGCTTATCAAAGTAGTAAACGTTAAAACGGGAATCGTTGAGTTTGATGGCCGTATTTTAAAACCAAAGCAAAGTATGTCAAGCGGTGGGAATTTCGCAATGCAATACGATTGCGAATCTGTCTTAGCTTATCTTTTGGACTCGTCTCAACGTCATGGCGAATATCGCAATATGACAATTGCCCAATTTTTGCAAGTGATTTTAAACAATCACAATGCACAAGTCGAGTCTCACAAGCGGTTTAAACTTGGACAAGTGACGGTCACGAACTCAACGGATAACGTTTATCGCTATCTGGGATATGAAAATACCTATGACACCATCAAAGATAAGTTGTTAAATCGATTGGGTGGTTACCTGGTCGTGAGACGGGAATCAGACGGCTTATACCTCGATTACTTAGCTGAGATTGGCAAAACGTCCGCTACTGAAATTAAATTGAGACGAAATTTAAAAGATATGTCAAGAGAGATTGACCCAACCGAAGTTGTCACAAGATTGGTGCCATTAGGTGCTGAAATTCAAAGTGAGGACGAAACGGCCACCGATGCAAGCAAAGCAAGAGTTAACATCAAATCTGTTAACAACAATCTAGATTATCTTGACGATACTAGATTGATTGCAGAATTTGGGATTGTTGAAAAGTCGGTTGTCTTTAATGATGTCAATCAACCCAATATTTTAAAAACACGTGGGCAACAATATTTAACCGCTCAAAAAACCGCACGCAATAGTTTCGATTTAACCTTTTTAGATTTGAGCTTAAATAACTTAGATCCCGAAAGTGTCAATCGTGGCGATAAGTACAACGTTTATAATCCAATTTTTGGAATCAACGAAACACTGCAAGTTATCCAGAAAGAAATTAATATCGTCAATCCACTTGATGTCAAAGCGAATTTTGGCGATAAATTTAAGACGTTAACCCAATATCAAAACGAATTGAATAAAGGAATGAGCCGATACGAGGATTTAGAAAAGTCGGTGTCCAATCAAATTCAAACGATTGGCGCTTTAAAAACTCAGATAGATAACGTGTCACAAAGCGTTGCCGATATTAATACAGAAATTAACGAGTCGGATATTCCGGGATTAGTCGAAGCTATCGCAGATTTAAACGATGTTGTGGATCAGTTAAATATCGCTATCGGTAATATTCCGAATTACACACCAGCGACACAAACAAAAGATGGCTTGATGTCCTCGATTGACAAAACAAAATTAGATGGAATCCAACTTGCAACTGGTACTGTTGATGGGTTATTGGCCAAAAAGGATAAACAGAAATTAAACCGAATCACGGCAAACACTAGTATCGATTTAGACCAATTCATGTTGGACTTTTTAGCATTAAAAGAAGTCGTTGAAAATATGCAACCACAGGAGTGATGAAAATTGACAGAATCAACAAGCGAATACAAAAAACGAATTGAAGGAATAAAGCAAAGCATTGAAAATGAACCTTATATGGCGAAAATGCGTGAAGATATCGCAGAAGGAATTTCCAAAACAGGGATTAGACAAGCCACCGTCGAAGAACAATTCCAATCAGTCCTTGACGAAACCACAGGCAAAGACGTGATAAGTGCGCCAGAGATTATTTTGGCACGAAATGGAAAGAGTAATTTAAAGACAAGATTAGACGAAGATCACGCACAAGTTACCGCGCAGTTGGCCTATAAAGCCGAAAAGAGACAAGTAAACACATTATCAGATGCACAAAAATCTGTAGATGGTTTTACTCACAACAATATCAATTCGGTTAATGAGGAAAGTAGACTAACATCACCTCTAACCATTCCTCCCTCAACTCTCGTTATGACGGGTGGAATTGGAGCAAAAACTTACTTTCCAACAGTTGTCACTTACAATAATGAATTATGGTGCGCAATCAGAGTTGCTTCTGACCACGGTGGAAGTTTCGATGGGAATATCGTCTTACGAAAAAGCACAGACGGAATCAGTTGGACGTATGTCACTATTTTCGATACAAATAAAGATTTACGCGACCCTGCTTTAATTGTGGCGCCGAATGGGAATTTAATATTAAGGTATTTTGATTCAACATCTCAATGGGGAACGACTAGGGTTAAGATTAGGATATATAATGGAGCAACATGGTCTGATGAAATCGAGATGCCAAGATTAACAGGCGTAAACGGTGCGGCTCGTGGGAATATGACAATTAAAGACGGCGTAATTTATTCAGCTAATTACAGTGAGAATGGTGTTGGGTATATTGTAAAGAGCTCCGATAATGGGAACAGTTGGGTTCTAGGAGAAGAGATATCACCTGATTGGAAATTAAATGAGGTATCGCTTTGTTATAATCCGAAAGACAAAAAAATCTACTTCGTAGGTAGACAACAAATATACAAAGAGGGTGTGTTGCCACACACAGACTATCAAAATTACATGGCTATTGGTGATAGTGACGATGGGAATAAGTGGAATAATATACGCGAATTACCTTTATATGGACATGCGCCCGCACTAAAACTGTTGAATGAAAACAAAATGATTCTAACGTATAAAAACACTGTGGATGCCAGTTTAGATATGGTTATTTTGGCGAATGGTGACATTGCATCCCAAAATATTAGAATAGAAAAATCATCACATTACGATGCATACTACTCGGATGTTGCCATATTAAACGGAACTATTCATTTGATTTATCACGACCTCGCAACAACCAATATACGAGTCTATCGGTTACTTGTATCTGAAGTTAATCAACTGTCGCAACTATCACATGAACATATTCCTAATTTTATAAATGAGAATAGTGGGTTCCTTGAAGTTGGTAAACCGTTTAATATCGTATGGCAAGATTATCGACTGAGCAATGAGGTGTTAGCTGTTGGTGGAATAAAAAATATAAGGTTAAAACTTCACAAACCTTTCAATGTTCGACCTTATGGATTGGCGACATATTTATTTACACCAAATGGAAATACTCCTGTATTAGATAATATTTTGGTTTCCAGCTATATGCTTAACATAGAAGATATAAGCGTTAGTTTATATAATGCAGGTACGACTAACATTAATCTAAATACTGGATATGTTTTAAAAATATCTGCTTTCGGGTCATAAAAAAATAGTTGATTGCCATAGCTGCGTAGTTCCTATATGATTATCTTAAATTGTAAAATAGATTGGATGATCATGAGTGAACCAGCGTAATCATAGTATAGATTTTATTAAAGCAATGGCAATCATTTCCGTAATACTGCTTCATAGTCTTACAGCGGATACTTTGTTTAATATTGGAGCACCATACCATATTTGGCAGACTGTCCCTGTCTTCATGTTATTGGCCGGATACAATACAGCCAATTCATTCAAGAGAAAAAAATGAAATCAATAGGAGAGTTTTACAGTCTTCCGGAGTTGTCTAAAAAATTCGGAAAGCTCCTATGTCCTTTTCTCATCATTTGGATAGCACAAGTTGCTATTCAACTGGTGCTTATAGGAAGATTGAGCGTAACAGAATTAGGCTACTCTTTGGTTTCAGGAGGTTGGGGTCCGGGAAGTTATTTCATACCTATAATTTTTCAAGCAACGTTAATATTGCCAATCATATACATGCTATGTAGGAAAAAACCAATAACAGGTGCTGTTGTACTGTTTATTGTAAGTCTAACATTAGAATTACTGGCATTAAGAATCAACATGACTGAAAGTGTTTATCGATTTTTAATTATTAGGTATGTTTTTGCATTAACTTTAGGTGTATGGCTTGCAAAATACAAAAAGAAACCAAATGCTTTTTTAATTGGAATGCTATCCGTTTGTAGCCTAATATATATTACGGGAGTTAATTATTATGAAGGGAATTTCATAATGGAAGACTACTGGCAAAGTCAACATGCTCCTTCTTACTTTTATACATTAGTTCTGGTGATGATCGGCTTAAAAACATTACATGTAAAAGGTGAAAACCTTATTACTAAGTTGATTTTAAAAATAGGGCGGGCATCCTATCATATCTTTTTAGCGCAAATGTTTTATTTTTGGATTGTCATAGGATTTGTTCCTGAGCTTACGGAAATAATGGATGCTTTAATAAATGTGATTGTGTGTATATCGATGGGACTTGTCTTTTTCGAGAGCGATATTTTTGTAAATAAAGTTCTCAGCAAGAAAAAAAGTTACTAAGGTAGCATAGAATCATACTGTGCGATAAGGAGTGAAAATAGATGGAAAAGGTATTTTTAATATGGGAAAGAGAATGTTTTGATAATTACGATGTGATATTCATTTCTAAAAAAAGAGAAGAAGCAGTTGCTTTCATAAATAATCTTACAGGGATGAATTTTGATGAAGAAAAAGAATCAGGAAATATAAAGGAACAGAAGGTTTTATTTTGGTCAAGAACACAAGGAAAATATAACTCAAATGTATCCACAGAAATCTATATCGAAGAAAGAGAATTAAATAAATATGACGAGCTTTCAATGTAGAACCGCGCGGTAAATGAAAATTAAATATATTTCAACAGGAGGGTAGCTTATGCACTTAATCAAAGAGTGGTGGTTTCTAATCGCCTTTACAATCGGCATTTTTAGTGGGCTGTACAAAATGTCGCAAACACTAAACGAGACGCTGTTAAAATTAAAATTCGAAATCACGCGATTAAGCGAGAGTTTAACAGAATCTAAAGCTGATCGCGTGAGATTACACGAACGGGTGGATAATACAGACAATCGTTTAGATAAGCACGACACACGCATATCAGTTTTAGAGGATTGGAGAAAAGAGAGAGTTAGCAATCGCTAGCTCTTTTTTTAATATAAAAGGAGTGAATTGAAATGGAAAATATCTTAACAAACACACAAGATTTTATCGTGCCGATTATCGTACTAGCTTGTCTTGTGATTGGCTACGTCATCAAGCACACGCCTTATTTAGATAAGGTAGCGAATGCTTATATTCCGTTAGTCGTAACATTGTTAGGCGCTATCTTAGGCGTTGCTACAAGCGGATTGAGCATCGAATCAGTTATCTATGGCGCAGTTAGTGGATTAGCGTCAACAGGCTTACATCAAGCATTTACGAGGGTTTTGGGCTTGGATAAAGAGGGGGAGGATTAAGCATGGTAGTAAAATACAGTGGTATCGCAGGAAAAAGAGGATATGCACCAAAGAAAATCGTACTCCACAACGATGAAGGAAGTCAGAATGCCAATAGCGCTTTTTATAAGCGTTGGTTAGAAACACACAATCCAGAAGTTGGATACGCACACTACTACGTTGCAGATGATGGAACTTATCAAGCGGAAAAAGACGAAAATTGTGCTTGGCATTGTGGGAATACAGTCGGTAATCGTGATTACATCGGTATCGAGATTTGTCAATCAAAAGGCAATGAAGCGACGTTTAAAGCGAACGAACAACGAGCGTTTAAACTAGCTTATGATTTATGTAAAAAATACGGCATTGCAATTACTGTTGATAATTTCCCACTACACAAAGAGTTATCAGCGACAAGTTGCCCACGTCGTAGTTTGGAATTGCACGGCAAG
>Ga0194137_10000796_pt1 | contig 20115 bp, 22 predicted proteins | sample TARM_MetaG_T3_14_FD_134025 | JGI IMG/M metagenome (GOLD analysis project Ga0194137, IMG submission 134025) | Freshwater microbial communities from Pennsylvania, USA, analyzing microbe dynamics in response to fracking - TARM_MetaG_T3_14 (version 2) | ecosystem: Environmental > Aquatic >... | reverse complement strand
TCCTGTCCAATCCAACGATAAGGAACAGAATAGTAACGTTTTTCAACCTGGATATGACTGTTGGTTTGAACTTTCGCTTTACGCCACTGAGCAAATGCATAAGGAGTTCTTGGGTGAGGTAAATCATTGACAGCGATGTGTTCAAACATCAATTGGCCCAAAATTGGCCCAAAATATTAAGAATCTATTAATCATCATTAATCTGTATTATAATAGAATCATTGAAATCTAACCTAAATAGGGACTTTATTAAACATCATTAAACCACATTAAACGAATATCGTCCGCTCCGTCCTCAGGCACCATACATTGTGTTTAACGATGATTGATCACTTATTAATGAATATTGGCATACTATTAAAGATTATTGAATCATCATTAATAATGATTAACGATTATTAACGAGAATCACTGTGGGTGATTCTTTTTTTTTCTTATAAAAAAGAATTCAGTTGTTTTATGAGATCAAACAATTAAAAATGATTGAATTACCATTTTTCTAGAAAGTGCTATCACAACTAGATTCATTATTGAGAACTCGTAATCATTTTCTTCAGTGAAAGTATTAATAAATTTAAAAAATTCTTCAATGGAATAAACTTGGAAATTCTTTTTAGCTTTATAAGTTTTGAACTTTTCCATGTTTCTTACTGGATTACTTTTAAGTCCATGCATTGTTTCCGCAAATCTAAAAACTGATTTTAATAATTCAATTATTTGATTTTTGAAGTTATTACTGCGTTGTTCGTCAATCAAATGATCGTAGAATCGTCGTGCATCAGATGCAGAATACAATCTCATATCATATTTTTCGACATGCTCTCGTATATACCCATTAATCAATCGTGAGATTTTTTCAAATGAGCGGGCATTAACTCTCTTACTTTTATAACTAAGAAAATCATCGAGTACAAATTTAAATGGCAGCGCACCCGCATCATTAAGTCCTACAATCTCAGACACGGCCATGGCTTCCGCCAACTCTGCTTCTCGTTTTGATTTAAAGCCTCGTTTTCTCAAAAAGACTCTTTCTCCGGTAATAGGATGAGTAATTAATTTCTGATATCTCCACGTTCCATTTTTGCTTTCATCTTTTGTTGCTGGCATATTTTCATTCCTTTCTTGCATTTCCCATCAACCTACTTATTCCTACCTTAATCTTAAAGCGAGAATAGATATATGAGAAACCTATAAATAAGGTAGAGCGTTCCAAAAGATTTTAAATCCCTTGCATAGATTTCAAAAGATTTCTATACATTTACCCGGTTTTACCCGGTTGAACTCTACAAGCATAAAAAAAGTGCCTTTATAGACACTAATTTAAATCATGGTGCGGATGAAGGGATTTCTATATATCCCTACGTAAAACTTCTTAAAACGCTATATAACTGCATATAAGCTATCATAATTATACAAGATTGCATAAGAATTTAACATAAATTTGGTATTTCGTGACCCAGTTGTGACCCAGCTGTAAATAATTTAATTTAGTCTATATCTATTAAATTACTCGTGTACTTTATTTTTCCATTCTCAACATCTGTATAATATTGATTTTTTTGTTCAATATAAGCTAAGCTTTTATCGATTTCATTTCTCGTTTCTAAAAGTTTAGCTTTCTGTTGTTCTAACATACTCTTACGTTTGCTTATCGTTGATGGACCTTGCATAGCTAAATCTAAATAGACTTTCAATTCTTTGATACCTAAACCACATTTACGTAAACATTGTAGACCTTCTATCCAAGCTAAATCTCTTTCATTAAACATTCGATAATTATTATGATCGCGCTTTACATTAGGGATAAGACCTTCATTACAATAGAAACGTAGTGTTTCATATGGCATTGAATATTTGTCACAAACATCTTTCATTGTATACATAAAACTTCTCCTTGACTTGTAGTTACTACAAGGTTGTACAGTAATAGTATAACTGAAATCGAGGAAAAAGAAAATGGAATATATAAAACTTAATAATGGCGTGATTATGCCACAAATAGGTTATGGGACGATAGGTCTAACAGACGAGATTGAAGCAAATGAAGTAATTCTAAATGCAATAAATGCTGGTTATCGTTTATTTGATACAGCACAAGGTTATGGTAATGAAGCCATCGTGGGTCAAGCCATCAAGAATAGCCCTATCCCTCGAAGTGAACTCTTTATCACTACTAAACTTTGGGTTGCTGATGCGACATACGAGAAAGCTAAGCTATCTATACAAGGATCATTAGATCGACTTCAACTAGACTATATTGATTTATTTCTAATACATCATCCTTACAATGATATTTATGGAGCTTATAGAGCACTTACTGAATTCTATAAAGCAGGCAAAATTAGAGCGATTGGGGTAAGTAATCTCTATCCAGATCGTTTGATTGATTTTGTTAAGTTTAATGAAATAACACCTCAAGTCAATCAAGTTGAGATTCACCTTCTTCACCAACAAGATAGTGCAATTGAGATAATGAATAAATATTCAGTTCAAGCTCAAGCCTGGATGCCATTAGCAAGAGGACATAAAGCTATTTTTGAAAATCCTTATGTACAAGAGTTAGCTGCTAAGTATAACAAAACCGTTGGTCAAATCGCACTCAGATTCTTAGTTCAAAAAGGTGTCGCATTAGTTATGAAAACAACTAAGAAAGAAAGAATGATAGAAAACATGGATGTATTTGATTTTATGCTTACAGATGAAGAGATGTTGGAACTCAAGAAATTAGATACGAAGAATTCAATTGTCTTTTCTCATAAAGATCCAGTACAAGTAGAACGATTCGCTGCGTGGGAACGCAAATATTAAGGAGATAAAATGCAATATATCAAACTTGGGAATACAGGGTTAGAAGTCTCACGCTTGTGTATAGGGACTATGACTTTTGGTCTACAAACAAATCGTGAAGAAGCATTTAAAATATTAGATGAAGCTAAATCAGTTGGCATCAATTTTATCGATACAGCTAATGTCTACCCCATAGGAAGAGCTTCGTATAATGAAGCTGGATCGACTGAAGTAATTATTGGCGAATGGTTAAAAACTCAGAAACGAGAAGATTTTGTGATAGTCAGTAAATGCTTTGGGACGATGGGACCTGATTCAACTGATAAAGGGTTAAGCAGAGCAGCAATTTTAAAAGCTGTGGATGCTAGTTTAGAAAGACTTCAAACCACCTACTTAGATCTCTATTTAGCACATCAGTTTGATGACAATATCGATTATATGGAAACACTCTCAGCTTTCAATGAGTTGATTCAAAGTGGTAAAGTTAAACATATCGGTATTTCTAATTGGCGTAGTTGGCAAATCATGAAAGCTAACGGATTAGCATTAGCGAATAAATTAATTCCATATACTGTCATTGAGCCACGCTATAATCTACTCTTTAGAATGATAGAAGATGATTTGCTTCCTATGGCAATTGAAGAGAACATGGCTGTAATTACCTATAATCCCCTTGCCGCTGGATTACTTACGGGTAAATATACAAATAATGAAGAAACAATTGAGGGTACTCGCTTTACCTTGGGTGGTGCGACAAGTGCTTTATATCAAGAGCGTTATTGGCAAAAAGCGCAATTTGATGCAGTTGATGCATATCGAGTTTGGTGTGTAGAAGAAGGATTAGAAATGATACCAACAGCGATAAAATGGGTTCTTCAACAAAAAGGAATTACCTCTGTCATTATTGGCGCAAGTCATGTACAACAATTAGCTGATAGTTTAAAGGCAGTTGATATGCAAGACTTAACGCAATCACAACTCGAATGGCTTAATAATCTTTGGTATAGTCTACCAAGAAGAAATGAAAACAGATAACACTTGACCTGTAGTTACTACAATGTTCTAAAATAGAATTCAAGGAGGTAAATATGAATCACATTCACACTTTTTCACACCAGTTATGGAAAGCAATACAAGATAGAGATGTTGAAAGCTTTTTGATGATGACTTATGATAATGCACGTTTTGTTCATATGGGAGTTACATTTACACGTGATCAAGAAGCAGAAGTTATTAAAGAAGGACGTATCCTTTATCAGAAAATTGAGTTTGAGACTGAAGATATCCAGAAGATGGACTCAACATGGATTGTATTAAATAAGATTAAGTTAGAAGCAGTTGTCAACGGGATTGTTGTCACAAACCCCTTTGTCGTTACAGAAGTATACATAGAAAAAGATGGTGCACTTCACTGTGCTTCCCTATCATTTACAAAAATTACATACTAAAGGAGAAAAAACATGGAATATGTAACATTAAATAATGGATTAAAAATGCCTATATTAGGCTTTGGAGTCTTCCAAATACCGAAAGAAGAAACTGAGAAATGTGTCTTAGACGCAATTGAAGTTGGATATCGCTTATTCGATACAGCACAATCATACGGAAATGAAAGAGCTGTTGGTAATGCGATTAAGGCAAGTGGTCTTGATCGTTCAGAGTTCTTTATCACAACTAAACTTTGGATTAGCGAACAAGGTTATGAAAAAGCTAAAAAGTCAATCGAAGGATCTTTAGAAAGACTTCAAATGGATTATGTTGATTTACTACTCATTCATCAACCATTTGGCGATTATTATGGAACGTATCGCGCCATGGAAGAACTTTATAATGAAGGTAAATTAAAAGCAATCGGCGTTAGTAATTTTTACTCAGATCGTTTAATTGACTTGATTAAGTTTAATAAGGTTGTGCCAATGGTTAACCAAGTAGAAACACATCCATTCCATCAACAAGTTGAAGCAAATGAAATCATGAAAAAATATGGCGTGCAAATCCAAGCATGGGCACCTTTTGCGGAAGGTAAGAATGATTTATTCAGTAATGAAGTCTTGGTAAGTATTGGGAATAAATACAACAAATCGTCTGCTCAAGTTACTTTACGCTATTTGATTCAACGTGGTATTTCTGTTTTACCTAAATCGATTAAAAAAGAACGTATGCAACAAAATTTTGATGTATTTGATTTTGAACTCAGTCAAAAAGATATGGATGCGATACTAAAACTTGATCAACCCGTTAGTTCATTCTTTGATCATGCTGATCCAGCCATGGTTGAAAGACTTACTGGATATACACGTAGTTTTGATTAATAAATACTGAATTACCACTCAAATGAGTGGTTTTTTTATGAGTATGATAAAATATTTTATCTAATTATTAAATTTATTTCATAGCTAAATCATATGAAAATGATTTCATCTGTGATAAATCATCATTAACGATGATTAACGAGTATTGTGTCCTCATTTGGTGAGGTCTTTTTTATGTTTGTGTATGACAATTAAGTCAAGAAAAGACTAGGGAGTTTACGACATTTTGCTCACTGCACTACTGCAGTATATCCCATAACTCTTTCCTAAAATTTCCTCGGTTGCTGTCAATACATCGCCAGCAACCTCGGACTGAAAGATTATCCAAATTTCTTCCCACTTTATCTAGTTGTATTACCCTACCAGAGTATACCGTCGTCTAGATACACCATAATTTTCTTAACGAAAATTATGGTTAAGTGCCACTAAAAACATGACGATTAAAATATGGTATACAACGTTTTAGTACTACGCTATTCTAACAATTCAGATACAAATATTAATTATTTAGTCGTGCTACTTCTAAGGATATGTCTGTATATGTCTCTGATCGAAATCATATGATATGAATTTAGAAAAATCTGTTGGACTTAAAGAGGGAAGAGATGAAGGGGAAGATTCGTTTAGTGCTCTATTTCAACTTTCTGACATGACTAAGAGCAACTTAGTTGCTTTATGGATGATGATATCACTAGAGTGAATCGTGTTTAGAATCGCTTTAAAAATGATTATGATGCTAATGGTGAAAATCATTTTTTTTCAAGTTGAAGATGTGATTGCAACACTTTGATCATTAAGTGATTTGAGTTAAACATTTCCAACTTGAGTTCAATGTTAAGGTTCATTTGAAGGAACTTGATGAGTGTTATCATTACGTTGATAGGGATTTATCAAAATCAGCCACCCTGCTACAACTAATTTGTGCGATAGCTCACTATCTGACATGGGATGGCTCACTCTGTTGAAACCGATGGCTCAAAATCAGCCAGGGGATGATTAACCGATCTATTAGTGACTAATAAAGTGACATATCAATCCATTGAAAGGGATGTGCCAAATAACAGTGACGGATGTGCCATAATCCAACAACCGATTTATTGGAAGTATCAGAGGAATTATCAATCTGTTAATAAGGATTTACAAGACACTTAAAATGGAGTGATGTGACAATACGCTATAATCTATAGCCCTTAATCGAAGTAGGTTGTAAAGGGTGTTGAATCAATATCCCATAAAGAAGTTGAAAAGGACAATCGATTTATCTGATTGTTAACGATTCTTGAACTGATGCAATTTGAATTAGAGAACCCTGATTTCATGTTCTTAAAGAAAGAGGTATAGTCATAATTGATTCGTTAAATTTGAACGCGTCTCCAGACCCACAGAAATGCTTCATAAGCGCAATTTTGATAAGTATGGAAGTCAAATAACACTTACACTGATTGCCCCTGATATCAACCTTCCTGAGGTTTACAAATTGATTGAGTTCTCACTTGCTGACAATTTCTTGTAAAGTGTGTATCCAAATATTTCTATTGAGTTGGTTTATAGTTGGAATGGAAATCTAAGTCCTGGTCGAATTACCACACTTTCAGGATTAAAAAGTCTCTTGGAAGTGTCCTTTAGGACATCCTTATCAAGCAACGGTTAATAATCGTTCTAACGGGAAAGGGTGCTCAACTTGTTCTGAAAAGAAAGTTCTTGCAGGTTTCAACGATTTGCTTTCTCAAAGGCCAGAAATAGCAAGACAATGGGTTTATGATCAAAACGATTTAAGACCTGAAGAAATTGCAGCATATTCACATAAGAAAGTGTGGTGGAAATGTGCACATGGGAAGACTTGGGAAGCTGCAATTAACGCTAGAAAGACAGATGGATGCAAGTGCAATCGTTAAATTAACAGAGCAAATCTTTAATGATTTGCTCCTTTTAAAAATGTTCTTCAAACAGGATAAGGGAATTGGCAAGGGGCCAACTCCTTAAGGGAACATTTCCAACAAGTTGGAAAGTTTGAAGAGTTGAAAAAACCCGCTTAAACAGTGGATATTTTAGTTAGTTGTTTGCTACTTGTTTGCTTCTTGTTTTGGGTGTAAAACCCCTTGCCACGACCCTTACGTGAGAGCATATTTTGGCAAGGGGTATAATTGCGTATTTTTGAGTTACGTGAATAATTATTCACGTTGTAAGAAAACCCGCTTAAACAGTGGGTTTTTTGACGATTTTCATATGTAAAAAACAGTACTTATTTTTCGTAGAATTCAACAATTTAAAAGTACAATTTAATTGTACAACAAGTAGAAAAATTGCAAAAACTTGATCAAAAATGAGATTTTCTGATGAGTTTTAATAGTTTTTTTCCTTAAAACAGTACTTCTAAATGTTGAAAAAATAGACATTAAAAAACTCATCGGTTTAAGTTTAATTCTTCCCATCTTCAACTCATTGAAGATGAGCTATAACAACTTTTCTCTGTTATTTTTTGCACTAAAAACTCTTCAATGCAAATCATTCGATTGTCTACATCATTTGTATGAACACTTATCTTCTGAACTGTCATGTTCATTATCTTCGAAAAAGCATAAACCTCTAGTACCTTTTCATAACTCAATCCAACTAGTTCACTTTTCTTTGCAATACCATCTAACTCTAAAAAAGTAATATCAATTGTGTACTTACTCATAGATACCTCCTGATATTACTTTTCGCAATCAATTTAAATATTCCTAGAAAAACGAGGAAACATTTGCGTTTTTTTAATGCAATGATTTGATGATAACTTCTTATGTATAGGTAGTAATAAATGCGAACTAATCATTCATTACTAAGGACTCATAAGGCCTAATACTCAATGTATATGTTGCAAAATAATATTAACTTTGCAACTTCACTAATCAAGTTTCTAGGATGATCTACGATCACTGCAACTCGATAATCTCCTTGATGCTTTACGATTCGAAAATTCTCTAAACTCTTTAGAGAAAGAGTTTCGACTTCTACATCAAATCGGGTTGCGAGAAAGTTTTCTACAATAACTGTTTTCAGATTAGTGTTTTCATCAGCTGGAAGTAAATCAAAATAAAGTCCTTTAGTAAATAAGCAATCTGACTCAATCCTCACAAAACCAAATGCTTCTGTTTTTACATGAACTGAATCAGCAGTAACTAATAGATAACGATAAATATCTCGATCATACTTCTTTAACTCTTCCACAAACTCGGAAATCAGTTCCTTTAGGAATCCTACGCTTTCTAGTATCTTCAAATGTTTCCTCCTTTCTAATCCCATTATACATAACAACAAAAGAATATAAACTTACTTACACAAAATATGTAGTATCTTGATTAATCTTATTATTTTTTGATGACATTTGATGACTTGTGTTCAATATTACTGGATATGATTTTCTAAATAAGAGCAAAAAATAAGTACTGTTTTTTGCTCTTAAAAATCATCAAAATATCCACTGTTTAAGCGGCTTTTCTTGCAACGTCAAAAATTTTTGACGTTGCAAGAAAAAACGCTGATTTTATATTGCCAAAATATGCTCTCACAAAAGGGTTGTGGCAATATATTTTTAATCTAAACCAAGAAGCAAACAACTAATTAAAATAGCTACTGTTTAAGTGGCCATTTACAATTCTTCGGACTTCCCAACTTGTTGGGAATGTTACCTTAAGGAAGTGGCATATTGCCAATTCCCTTATCCAGTTAGATAAACAAATCAAAAAAACAATTCAATTAAGAATAACGGATTCCGTTTTGAGGTGCACTTGTCTGAATTAGCACATGAAATAGCAAGTGAATTAGCATCTTCATGATGAACAGTAAACCCACTAAATTAGTGGGTTTTTCTATTTTTTAGTGTTCAAATCGCACATCAATTAGCATATTTATTAAATAAAAAAAAGAAATAATAGATTTATTACTACTTTATTGGCAAGAAAAATGATGTTAATTGGGGTGCTATTTTGTATGCTAAAAGTTGTGCTATTTTAGATTTTTATTAAGCTATCAACCTCTAAATGATTTATAATAGATGTAACAATAAGGAGGGGAAACATGGAATTCATTAAACCCAAAAAAAGCAAAACAAAAGTTTCATTCACAATATCAGAAAATACTTATGACATCTTAGCTTTGTATGCAAAGTATACAAACTACACTGAAGATGAAGTATTAGATATGTTTCTTTTAAATCTTGCAAGAGATAAAAGTTTTATCGAATGGATAAAAAAGCAAAGAAATCGTAAACGAATGATTTCAATTCTTGCAGGCATAAATGCATATGAATCAATCTTGGGGGATTTAAACAATGAGAATGAAGAAACTGATTCAGAAGGATGAAAGTGAAATATTCGTTGAGTGTCCGATATCAAGTGCTGAAATCAGTCAACGTGAAGTAGATTACCCGAATTTACCCGCAGTCAATTTTGCTAAGAAGTATAATAAGCAACTGTATAAACCAACCAAGTTAATAATCAATGGTAATGAAATTGAAATTCAAGCCAATTTTTGTGTTAACCCTTTTTGTAGATGGTATGGACTACCGCAATACAAATACGAGAATATCAAGTTAAAACCATCAAGGTATGCATTATGGGGTAGCGAGCCAACAAAAACTATACGATGTGTTGATGTACCTCAGGGAGAGCCAAAAGGATTCACTTTTCCAAACGACTTTGTATCACCTTTATCAAATTGGTCATTAGCACTTGAAATCAAACGTTTAGTTGATATTAATACAGTTAAACCTGTTGAGCCTGATTATGAGTTTCATCATGTAGGTTGCACTAATCAAGACCATACTCCATCAATTCACTCTGAATCATTTAGAAAAAGAGGAAAGAGCTCAAGTAATTCTCAGAAACTCCAATGTAAATCTTGTGGCAAAATCACAAATGTACTTCCCTTAATCAAGCAGAGTTTTAATTATCACCAAAAGAAGAATGACATATTACCTACTATTTTCATGCATATAGTGAACAAAACTCCCGTTATGAGAACTCTAGAGCAACTTGGGATTGGTGCAAGTACGTACTACAATAAGCTTGAGTGGTTACATCGACGCTGTTTAGAGTTTCTCGAAAGACATGAAACCAACAAACTTAAGCAATTGCAATTTGATACCCTATGGCTAAACACTGATAAGTTTATATATTTCATGAACAACATCAGAAAAAAAGGTTATGGTGGAGAATACTCCGAGCAAGAAAAACTGTTAATGGCAACTCATGTAATTGTTACTGTTGATTGTCACTCTAGATATGTCTTTAGAAATGATATAGCATACGATTTCAATGTTACACCTGAAGACGTACAAAGAGATATTGCGTTCTATAAAGAAGATAAACTGAACTCATTTTCACAGAAAAACGCACGTTATCGTCACTCCTATTACGGTAATAGGAAAACAAAGAAAGAAGACTTGATTGATGATGTAGCCGATGACATATTGGATAAATCATATTTAGAACTTCGAAAACAATATGTAGATGGCTTGCATGTAACCAGTACATATACTGCTTACGCTCAATACTGGCATCTCAAGCAGTTGCTTAATGTTAAGAATTTAAACTACATCACGGATGATGATAGAACACTTCTTAACGGACTTTTAAGAGTTCACAGTAATGAGATTAGAAATAAGTCAACCCATATATTCCTTTGTCAATTAGACAAGAACATTACTCTGAAAGAAGCGTATAGAGAGCATGCTTTCAAAAAAGAAGAGTTGAAAAATTTTAAATCAAGTTTCAACTATCAGATGAGCAACAAACATGCAGGTATCATGATTCTTGCCGAAGACTTAGATAATCATGAATTTTATCAAAATATTACGGTAAATGGTGAACTTCACACTATACCAATTGAAGACGCTCCTATTGAACACCCTATCCCTGCCAAAGGAGAAGGTATAAGATATGTTCAACCATATACTGATTTGAGTGATTTAACAAACTTAGAACTTGCTTCAAAATTAATTGAAGTAGATTTTCAAGCAATTAACGCTTATTTCAACCAAATCAGAAGAAGATTAAATCAATTGGAAAGACCACTATCCACATCAAGAGGTGAACGAAGAGCATACATCTATGCTAATACTAATCCAAAGTATGCTCATTACTTACTAACGATTCTTAGAACATATGTTAATTTTTGCTTAACCTTTAAAGACTTTGGAAATGATGTTACCCCAGCTATGAAGCTAGGCATAACAGACAAAGTGTTTAAAATTGAAGATATCATTTACTTTAAATAGCAAAACCGAGGCAATGTACCTCGGTTTTTACTAGAAATTCGATTGGATTGTAAAGATTTTGAGTTACACAAACATTTGTTGCAAATATCCAGATTTTAGCTTTTGTAATTTTATTAACTTCTGTTTTTCAATGTCTAATTTTTTATCAAACAAGTCAAAAAGAGTTAAAATTTTTAATTGCTCTATTTTTGAAGGTAATTGAATGATACATGAATCAAAACATTGCATTCTGAGTGACTTAACAGTTGTTCCAACGGAAGTTGATAAAAAATGATTGTTTTTTGTCGTCAAATAGTGATGGATGTATTTAAGATACCCCTCGATGTTTAAGTTATGGATGGTGTAGCATCTTTGATGAAGCGCATACTTTCCATTGAAATATCTTGGAATAAATTCACTTCCTTCACCAGCATAAATAATAGCTTCATGGTCATAATTGAACGAATCTAAATACTTAATTGTTGCACCTCTATCAAAAAATGGGTACTTTCCATTAATTACTGCATCCTGTACGTCATTAGAACCTGTTTTTATCTCAGTTATTTTTGATAGATTAACTTCCTCCCACTCCGGAAAATCCTCACCATTCTCATCCTTAAATCGAAGTTGTTGCGAGAATATCTTCTGCATGTAACCTTTTTTGAGTTGCTCGAGGTTTTCGATAATTTGTTCTTGGGTTTGAATTCTATCACCTATAATCATGATAAATGAAGCAATCTTCTCTTGTTCCAAAATATTAGGAACAGATAAAACGAGGTTCCTGACAATATCACTGTTTAAGTTTTGTACTACTCCTCCGGCACTCATCTTCTCGTACTTCGCCTTAACTTGATTCAATCCTAAATAAATCTGAAGAAAATCTCTATTGAATGTGTTTTCAAAATTCTCCAAATGTAGCCAGCCATCATGTATACAACCATCAATCTCAAGTATATAAGGCCTTCCAAAACTCATTGAATTGGACAAGATTAAGTCACCTTTTTTTACTTTATGCGATTTTAGAGCACCTTCATGAGTTATTCTCTGCATGGTATTAGTAATGAATGATTCAGAACTTTTCACATCACCAATCTTAATCCAGTTCACTCCATTGACATTATCTGTAAGAAAATTATCAATCGGCCGCGGAGATGCGCCTCTACTTATCTTTAAAGCATCACCTAATCTTATTTGTTTCCACTCATTTTCGTGACCGATAAACCTTATTTTCGGCATTTCGTTTGCTCTTTTCATTATCATTAATTACCTTTTAGTTGCTTAAAGAACCCTTCAAGTTGCTTATCTATTTGTGAAGATTTAGCATACAGTTCCTCCAACTGAAGTTTTACTGCATCAACATTAATTTCTTCTTCTTGTTCAAGCGCGTTTACATATCGAGGAATATTGCAGTTAAAGCCATTATCACGAATCTCCTGAATGGAAGCGATGTGGCAGAATTTTTCAATATTCTTGCGCTCTGTATAAGCGTTCACTATTCTATCAATGTCTTCATCTCTAAGTCTATTTTGATTTTTCCCAGGTTCATAGTACATTGACGCATCGATAAAGCACACATTATCTTTATTCTCGCCACGATTCTTTTTGAAAACTAAGCAAGCAACTGGAATTGAAGTTCCCATGAAGCACTTTGCTGGGAGCCCAATCACTGCATCTAAATAATTCTGCTTATCAATGATATATTCTCTAATAGCTCCTTCTGCTGCCCCTCTGAATAAGACACCGTGAGGTAATAGCACTACAGCAACACCATCGTCTGTCATATGGTGAATCATATGTTGAACAAACGCGAAATCAGCTTTGGATTTAGGAGCAAGCTTCCCGTAGACTGAGAATCTATCATCCTCTAAAAACTTGTTATCTGCTGTCCACGTCACGGAGTAAAGGTGGATTAGAAATGATGTAATCAAAGGTATAACCACTGAATCTATCATTCGATAACGTATCTCCGAAACGCATGTTTTCAGGGTCTCCACCACGAATAATCATATCGCTCTTCGCAATAGCAAATGTTTCTGGATTGAATTCTTGACCAAAGACGGTAACTTCAGCATCACTGTCCAATTCAGTGAGTCTTTCGCGCATGCATTCAAGCATTTGAGAAGTTCCCATGGTCATATCGTAGACCGTCTTTACAACACCTTCTTCTTGAAGGATATCCTGTTCTTCTGAGATGAGTAAGTCAGTCATCGTGTAAATGATATCGCGAGCAGTAAAGTGCGCTCCCGCCTCTTCATTGTAGCTCTCAGAGAACTTACGAACGAGTTCTTCAAAGATATAACCCATGTCTGTAGTGGTAATAGTATCCGCACCCATATAGGCTTGAGGTTTATTGAACTCTTGAATGACATAGAACAACTTGTCTTCTTCTTTAGTGCTACCGACGAGGTCTTTCAAGACATCTACAAACTTGAAATTCTTAATGATGTCCTGAATATTATCCGAAAAACCTGCAAGGAATGCTTTGAAGTTATCTTCAAGATGGTCTGGTTCATTGAGCAATGTCTCAAAAGTAAATGGACTAATGTTATAAAAATTATAACCAGAAGCTTTTGTTAAGAATCCGTCTTTAACTTCAAAATGTTTTACTTCCTGGTATTTATTCAGAACAGCTTGTTTTGTAGGAAGTAAAGTATCATTGAGGCGCTTTAGAACCGTCATCGGTAGGATGACCCGTCCATACTCATGTGGCTTGAATGTCCCCCTGATGATATCGGCGATAGACCAAATCATATTGGCCTTTTCTTGTACATTTGTATTCGTCTGCTTGTGTAACTCTGACATTATTTGCCCCCCGTTTGATTCAATATCTTATTCAACAATTCAATTCTACGCTTACCGAGGCGCTGTGTGAGCACACTCGTAAAGAGGCCTAACTTAAAAACTTTTTCACTGTTCTTATCCACTAGCTCATTAATCTGAACAACTAATGTATCTTCACCGAGTTCATCACTCCAATAATCATCAATTATTTTAATTAAAGCTTCTGCTAGGTCTTTTTGACTTTTAAAGTATGTTATCATGTTGAGCCTCTAATCATTCTCTCTTATTGTACTCTTCAACGTTTTTTAATGAAACCTAAAGAGTACTTTTTTGTACTCAATTCTGTTTAAAATTGTACTCTCGGAATCCTATTAGCTGTATTATCCGTAAATTACCTATAAAAGTATCAAAACGAATATTACTGATTTATAAATCTAAAATATTAAAAACTAAAAGGAGAAAAAATGATTACTCAAAGGCATTCAAAATTACCGCAGCATAACCAAAACTATGATTTTTATTTCATTAGCCCTTCTGAACAGCATACTCAGGTAGTTAAAGATACAATTATCCTATGTCTTTACAACAAAAACTCATGTGAGGCTAGTTTCTATCAAAAGAATAATGATTGCCTTAACCTAAAGTATCTATTTACTCGAAGACTAGATAGTGAGAGTGTTACACAATATCTAATTTCTGTTGAGGAAAAAGGGTTCAACAAGATGGAAAATATGAGTAACTTAATATTTTCTCAATTTTAAGGGGCTGTAACGAAATAAACAGTCTCACAGATAAATCAAAAGCCGAGAATCCTCAAAAGAGGAACCTCGGCTTTTTGATATAATTAAGATATGCAAAACCTTAAATTACAATTTGAGACTAAACCAACTCAACTCATTTTACCAGTCAATTTAGAACACAAAATTGATGATCATGATCCGGTTGTCAGTTTTAAAGAAGTGGTGGGAGGACTTAACCTTACTCAGTTCATTCGACCTTCCATTAAAGGAAGAAATGAATACAGTGCAGAGATGATGATTCATGTCATCCTTTTTGGTTTTATGGAAAACATTCGAACCTTAAGACAGTTGGAAAAAGCATGTAAAGTCGATGTTCGTTTCATGTATCTTACCCAAGGTGAAACACCGAGTTTCATGGCTTTTCAACGCTTTATTGACACCAAGCTCACCTGCTCAATTGAAGACATCTTTACCCACATTAATCGTTTTCTGATCGAAAAAGAATCCATCGACCCCACTGTGCTTTATGTCGACGGAACAAAAATTGAAGCGAATGCGAATAAGTTCTCATTTGTCTGGAAAAAGTCTATTCTCAATTATCAAACTAAATTGTTTCTTAAAGTCAACCGCTTTCTTCAAACTTTTTCTGACCATAACCAGTTCGAGGTGTCACTTAAGGACCACTATCACTCATCAGATTTGGTGAGTGTACTTCAATGGTGTGAAACGCAATTTGAAGCAGAAGGTACGACGCTAGTTAGCGGGAAAGGACGTCACAAAAGCCCACTTCAGCGTCATTATGACCAACTTAATGAAGCCTATCATAAGTTGAAGGAATATGAAGAACACCTATTCATTTGCCAAGAACGCAATAGTTATTCTAAGAGTGATCATGATGCAACCTTTATGCATGGGAAAGAGGATTACTATAATAAGAGCGGTATCTTTAAGCCTTACTATAATGTTCAGATTGGAGTCAGTGATGAGTATATTCTTCACTATGGGGTTTTTCCTAATCCTACAGATACCTTAACCTGGATACCTTTTTTTGAATCGTTTAAGAAGCGGTATGGGTTCTACCCTAAATATCCCATCGCCGATGCGGGATATGGAAGTTATGATAACTATCTTTTTAATCTCACACACGATATGACCCTTTCGATGAAGTATCCTATGTTTTCTAAAGAAGAAGAAAGCTCCTTCAAGAAGAAAGAATTTAATATCAAAAATATGAAGGATGAAGGCGAGATGCTGATTAGTGCATCCGGGCACGTATACCGTTACTCACATGATTATCATAAGACAACCCAGCGATATCTTCAAATTAAGCAGGTATATGTTCATGAAACTTTTAATGACACTCTAAAAGCTCAAGGAGTTCCTCAAAAGATTAGTAAAGATATCGTCATGAATCAACTTCATGAAGAAGCGAAACGTTTTCTGTGCAGTGAAACAGGTATTCGTTATCGTATTCAACGCTCCATTGAAGTAGAAGGAGCATTTGGTGATATTAAATCCAACTGTGAATATACCAGAATACGGCGTCGTGGGAAAAAAAGAGTTTGTACAGAGATCGCTCTCGTGTTAATAGGATATAACTTGAAGAAATATCACGCAAAGAAACTACGATTTACTCAAACAGCAGCCTTAAACTAAGTAAGCATTAAAGTGTTATTCTTTTTGAGTACGCAAAAATAAATGAATGGCTTATATTCATCACTCAGTGGTGACTCGTTGATCCTTTATTTTCATCACAACAATCTAACCATTAAAAAAGGAGCGGTAACTCCATAAACATCATTCCTGAATGTTTATTTCGTTACAGCCCCTTTCGTATTTTTTAAATCTTCGTTAAAAGTTATAAATATCGGATATTTTACTAAATTTGATGAATTTTAGCTCAATAGAATTAAGGAAAAATCTATTGAGGTCCTAATGCAAACTTTTAACGCAAAAAACCCTGGTTTGCTTGAATTTGTAGCATATGTATCTTACGATAAATATACCGGAATGGAGGGAAAATTATTGAGATACTAAAATGAAGCGATTCAAAACCTATATAAAGCAAGTGTAGGTCCAAAGTAATCAACCAAAAGTCAATTTTGGTAATAATACAAGAACACCATTTCTATCTTCAATCAATAAAAATGGGAATATTAGAAGGATTCTAGATTGAAACAACAAAATAATTAAGATTCAAAATTATCAAATCAATTTTTAGAATACTCAATTTTCAAAGGAGAAAAAAACGAAAATGAAACAACTCAATGGTTTAGAAATCATAAAACAACAAAGTGCTTCATACACTTTAACTAATATTAAGATGACATCCAACCAGACTTTTAAAAACAGAGATTGTGAGGTTGTGCTCTAATATGACACTTCGCACTATCTTAAGAAAAGCATATCTGGAGCCTAAAGAAATAGCATTAATCACCGAACAGTCCGTATCCTCAGTAAGAAAACAACTAGTTCTAATTCAAAAAGAACTTGAATCCAGAAATATTGTTCCTCTTGCTAAACTTCGAATTCCAACATCCATTGTGATTGAGAAATACTACATCGATTTAGATTACTTAGAAAAATCTGGTGCATTGGACGTAGAAATTGCTTTAGAAAGCGCAGGTGCATAATGATAATCGATAAAAAGGTTAAGTCTAAGACAGTTTACGGTTTCTATCTTGAATATAAAGATGAATTTGGAAAGAGAGTACAAATTAAGAAATTCGGTAATAGTAAATGGAAAAAAGCTGAAGCTGAAGTTCAAGAAGCAATCGAGAAAGCTCGAATTGATAAGATAAATGAAACAATTCTAAAGACAAAAGACGGTTCATTAAAAACACTGAGTGATGTGTTTAACGAGTACATTAGCGAAAACAGAGAGAAACCATTAAAAGAAGTATCAATATATGACATTACGAATTTCGTAAATAAACACATCCTTATTGATAAATTAAAAGATATCAAGATGAAAGACATTACAGTTGAAACTATTATTGACTGGCAGAAAGAACTCTTAACGAAAAAAATCGCTGAGGATAATAGGTCTCAGAAAGGTGGTCAACTCTATTCAAATGCACAATTAAGAAAAATCCAAACTTACTTCAAGTCCATTCTCGAGTACGCTTGCAAACATGAATACATTGAAAAGAATCCATTCGAAAAGGTAAATATCGCGCAAAGAGTTGAAGGAGTAAAGGAAGATGATGAATATAACTTCATAAATGTTGATGAATTCAGGAAACTCTATGATGTCATTCAAAAAAATCCTAACGAAGAAAGAAGATTACAAGATACAGTTATCTTCTCTATACTATTTTGGGTTGGTTTGAGAAAAAACGAGCTAGTTGCACTGAATTGTGGAGATTACGATGTTCAAGAAAAAAGATTAAAAATCAACAAGAGTTGGAACAACAAGCAATTCATATTAACAACACCAAAAACAAAGAATTCTAATCGCAGTTTGAAAGTCGTTGATGAAGTTCATTTTGCAATTACAAATCTACTTAATTACTACAGAAGAACAAAGATTTACGATGAGAAACTACCTTTAATCACTAATAACGGAAAATTATCTCAAGTTGTTCATGACGTTAATTCAGGTAGACTAGCATCGACAACTCTCGATAGATACAGAGACCAATACTTTGAAAAAGCAGGACTAAATGTCATTAGAATTCATGATTTTAGACATTCATGTGCTACATATTTGCTAAATTCTGGGCAAGAAATGTTTCAGGTTGCTCGCTATTTAGGTGACACAGTTGCAACATTGGAGAAAGTATATGCTCATGTTGAAAAGAAAGAACAAGATGATATGATTGGCAAAATTAATAAAATGCATAGGGAATATTCAGCTAAGCAGATTAGACCTTAAACATCTAAAACAAACATATTAAAAAGACTAACGCATTCAATAAAGACTTGATGCAAATAGTCTTTTTTTTATTGAAACATTCACGTATTTATTACAAAATATTGACGGAAACTTACGAAAGTAAACACTTGAATACTATTTGAATAAATCAATATCTATTGTGTTTCAAACTAACTTTGAATTAATCTTTAATTCTTTGGTAACATCCTCAAAACTTGGTAGATTTGCGTTAATGTAACTCATTAATATAATTGCAGCAAAACACTGTGCTTCAATAGTCATTTTCCTTTCCAATTCAAACGAGTTCTTCAAATCAGCATGTGCAGAACTATTTCTTATATCCAACAAATAGAAGTAGTATTCGAGATATGTCTTTGAAGTTTTCTCATAAATTGTGTCAGGTTCTATACTTATCTTGCTAAGCCATCTGCTCTTAAATTTTATAATTTTAAGTTTGTCTTTGCTATCTGGAGGGTGGCCTAATATATGTTCAACTGATTTATACGCTAACAAAGTTGCTGTTTCAAAATTATTTTTTAATGATAACTTCTCCCAAACTTTTGGCTCATGACTTAAATGCATCTTTGGTCCCGTTAAAGTAAGTTCACAGATTAAACAACAGTGACTTAGCTGCATCGATGAATTAAAACTTATTATTGAATTTAGACATTTCTTATTCGTTAAGAGTAAAGTAACTAGCATTAACATTCTTTTCATATCTTGCTTAGTTACAATAACGCCATTATTTATCTGAAAAACACAATCTCTATCAAAAAAATCAAGTTCTGATAGACTTTGACTTGAATCAAAGCGATAAACCCAATTATATTCGATATCATCAGTTGCATGTTCAAAACTACTTTTCCATGCAAAACTTAGAGACAATAAGAATCCAAATGTATCCCATATATTCAATTCTTTAACTTTGCTATCAACCTTACTTACAAAATGAAAATAGTTACTTTCCACTTTCCAGATATAAACTTCTTCATTTTGAGTGCTTAGAATTTGTTCGAACCTTGTATTTTCATCTATTTCAAAATTCTGGTAGAATATTCCACTTAAAACAGCTGTATTACACATATCATTAGGAATGTCGTCTGGGTATAAAATTGCGATAGCTTTAGCATTTTCAACAACTAATTGAGATATCTCATCACCACTCATGTTTGGTCGTAATTGCGTTAAATTAATAGATTTTGATTTCATTTAGGGAACTCCTAAAGTAAGGCCTACGATTTACACCTTCCTTTAGTAACTGGTATGGCAACACTTTTTTAGACAAATTGCTTAGTTAGTTTTTCTTGGTATTGAATTGGGCTTAAATAGCCTAATGTCGAATGGATTCGTTGGTGATTGAACCAGTGGATGTATGTTGAG
>Ga0194137_10000795_pt1 | contig 20120 bp, 17 predicted proteins | sample TARM_MetaG_T3_14_FD_134025 | JGI IMG/M metagenome (GOLD analysis project Ga0194137, IMG submission 134025) | Freshwater microbial communities from Pennsylvania, USA, analyzing microbe dynamics in response to fracking - TARM_MetaG_T3_14 (version 2) | ecosystem: Environmental > Aquatic >... | reverse complement strand
TTATGTCTACGTGCATGACCGCCCGGACGCTGCTACTGTTCTGGCACAACTGGATCGCTGGTTCGACGATTACAATGAGTCGCACCCGCACAAGGGCTTGAAGATGAAGTCGCCACGCGAGTTTATCCGTGCCCAATTAGCCGCAGGGTGTCCGATTTAATAGGGGCAACTCCACCTCCATTGCTCTTATTGATATCGGGCTGCCGGGCATTGACGGCTATGAAGTCGCTCAACGGCTGCGGGCGGATGCACGCACTTCTCATATGAAGATGATTGCCGTGACAGGCTACGGTTCTGAGGATGCTAGCATCCGAGCACGCGAAGCTGGCTTTGATCTCCATCTTGTAAAGCCTGTTCCGATTGAACGCCTGACAGAAGTTATCAATACACATTTGGGGAATTGCTCCGTTCAGGCAGGCACCAGCCGCGTTGAGTAGCGCCAACCGTCGCTCTGCTGCGGGATGGAGTCAATTTACGGCCAGGCGATCAACGTACCTTAAAGCCGGAGAGCTTGGCTGCGAGACTGAGTAAGCGAGAATTGAGCTACACGTCAGCGATGGCGTAACTGTACAACCCACCTCGCGGAGGCGGGGTATGATATCCAGAACGTGCAAGGGCTTGAGAATGCAGAATTCTCGATGACGCAGGTGTACGCTCACATGAGCAACATGGGTGGCCGCGGCGTGTCATTCACGATGGGACTTATCTTTCGACTGGTCTCTTGCCGACCATTCCGGCGCTCACAGACTGCTGTTAAGGACATTTGTCGCATAATGTTAAAACATTTCTTTAAAGAAATGTTTTTTGCTAAAACATATTGGTACGCAGATAAGAGACAAGCCCGCTGTTAAATAATGCGGACGGTACGGCAATACAGGAGCGAGACCACAAGGTGCTAAGTGAAATGGATATTGCCCCCCCTATAAACCTTATTCATGGGACCTTAAATGCCGAATGTGAACGCGCTTTAGTCCTGGACGTTGAACGGTTCTTCACACCGCTTTCATCCTGTGCCCGATAAGGTCTTACGTAGCGCTGCGACTGGCTAAATACCTAAGTTAGGCTTTGCCAAATAGCGAACCCAATGCTCGTTACCGGTGGATCAACTGGCCATCACGTGCTGACCTCCGTCCACTGGTATCACCGTGCCGGTTAACATTTTTCCACCATCTCCGACCAGGTATGCTGCCAGTGCGCCAACGTCATCGATACTCGCCAGGCGCTTCTGCGGAGCCTGCGCTGCCGCTCTTTCCAGCAGTTCGTCAAAACGGTCAAGACCACTGGCTGCTCGGGTGCGCATCGGTCCAGGAGAAATCGCATGCACACGTATATCTTTTGGTCCCAATTCCGCTGCCAGATAGCGCGCGGTGCTCTCAAGTGCCGCCTTGACCGGCCCCATCAAATTGTAGTGCTCGACCACCCGTTCCGATCCGTAGAAGCTCACTGTCAGCAAGCATCCTCCCTGGCGCATCAACGGTTCAGCCAGCCGCGCGATGCGAATAAAGGAATGGCATGACACATCCATGGCCATTGCAAAGCCAGCTGCTGAACAATCGGTGACACGCCCATGCAGATCCTCCTTGGGTGCATAGGCAATCGAATGCAATACGAAGTCCAGCCGGCCCCATTCCCGCTCGATTCGCTCGAACAGTGCTTCGAGTTGGCCAGGAATGCGCACATCACATGGTGCAGTGATGGAGCATCCAAGCGCCTCTGCCAACGGCTCAACAAAGGGCTTAGCCTTGTCATTTACGTAAGTCACTGCCAATTCGGCCCCTGCCGCTCGAAAGGCGCGCGCGCAGCCATAGGCTATGGAGTGTTCATTGGCAATTCCCAGCACCAGCCCACGTCGGCCGCGCAAGCTGAACGGTGCTGGAACCGGTCCGTCCACGAACGGTGCCATCCCCGGCGCAGTCGCTCCGGCGGAATTTGCTGGCGACGTGGCACCTCCTCCTTCGGGCGTTGATTGAGTGTTCCTCCCATCAAGCTGCTCCCGGTAACGCTGTCGGTGCGCGACCGCGACTTCCGGCACCTCGATGACGGGCCGCCGGATTTTTTCCGTCGGCGCAAGCACTTCTGCCGTGCCCGTGACCACGTCTTCACCTTGCTGATTGGTACAGCGGCAGTCAAAGTAGATCACCTTGCGCGCAGGGTCTTTTTCTCTTGCGGTCACGGTGACGGTCACGGTGTCACCGATTCCGACCGGACGCTTGAAACGTAAATCCTGCCCCAAGTAAATCGTGCCCGCACCCGGCAATTTTGTTCCAAGCACCGCAGAAATCAAGGATCCCGCCCACATGCCATGGCCGACTACCTTGTGGAAGCGATTGCCTGCCGCAAAGACCGGATCGAGATGCGCCGGATTGACGTCACCGGATACTGCGGCAAACAGTTCAATGTCTTCCGGTAACAGTGTGCGAACGAGTTGTGCGTGGTCTCCGACAGCGACTTCGTCGAACGTAAAATTTTCGACTGTTCGAGCATTCATGCAGGCATCCTGGCATTCGTTGAGCGAGGCGACAGGATAATTTTCGCCATTCCCGATGTACTTGATCCAGGTCAGGTTTTTTTGGCAAACGTTTGTTTATCTTCGGCGGATCAACTTCTCAAAGACCTATCCAATGGATCACGCACCTTGGGACATGCTCAACCACCCTGAACGGCTTGCCAGTGCCTGGCTCGGAACTCCTTACAAGGGGCAGCGTCCGCTTGACGATAGCAACAAGGATCTGGACCGCATCTTGATGGCAGCGGTTGGAAGACTTACCGGAGGCATGTCGCCAATTGCCCTATGGATGGCATATATCGACTGGATCACGCACCTCCAACTGTCGCCATCAAAGCAGCAGGAATTGCTCATTGATGGTTGGCATAAGGTGGCAAGGTGGCAGGGGTATGCCTATGACACCATGCGGCATGCAGACAGTACGCTTGAACCCTGCGTCGATCCTCTGCCCCAGGACAAGCGCTTCGCCGATCCTGCATGGCAGCAGTGGCCATTTAGCGTCATGTACCAAGGCTTCTTGATGTCCCAGCAATGGTGGCATCGTGCGACAACAGGAATCAGTGGTGTCTCGAAACATCACGAGGAGGTTGTGACTTTTGCCGCGCGACAACTACTTGACATGTTGTCGCCCTCGAATTTTGCCAGCATGAATCCCGTGGTGATCAATGAGGCGGTCCGAAGTCAGGGGCAGAATTTCATCCGCGGCGCTACGAATGCTGCCAACGACTGGCTCCATGACATCTCCGCCACACCGCACGAACACGCATTCAAGGTCGGTGAGACGCTCGCTGCCGCGCCGGGCAAGGTGATCTTCCGAAATCGGTTAATCGAACTGATCCAGTACGCGCCAGCATCATCGACTGTTCATACGACGCCGGTACTGATTGTGCCGGCGTGGATCATGAAATACTACATTCTTGACCTGTCGCCGCATAATTCATTGGTGCGCTATCTGGTTGAGCAAGGGCACACCGTATTCATGATCTCCTGGAAAAATCCGGTCGCTGCTGATCGTGAGCTCACCATGGATGACTACCGTACGCTGGGCATCATGGACGCCATCGAGACCATCTGCAAGACGACGCAATCACCTATCCTCCATGCGGTCGGTTATTGCCTTGGCGGCACTCTGCTCTCAATTGCCGCAGCGACGATGGCGCGTGACAACGATCAGCGACTGGCAAGCATGACCTTGTTCGCGTCGCAAGTGGACTTCAAGGAGCCAGGCGAGTTGTCGCTGTTCATCGATGAAAGCCAGGTTGCATTGCTCGAAGCATTAATGTGGGAACAGGGATATCTCGATAGCCGCCAGATGGCCGGTGCGTTTCAGATGCTTCGCTCCAATGACCTGATCTGGTCGCGTCGGCTGAATCATTACCTGCTTGGCTTGCCAGAAAAAGTCACGGACCTGATGGCATGGAATATGGATACGACCCGCATGCCCTACCGGATGCATATCCAGTATCTGCGTGACCTGTTCCTTCACAACGACCTGGCCGAAGGCCGTTATAGCGTGAATGGGCAGCCAATTGCTTTGTCCGATATACGCGTGCCAATTTTTTCCGTCGGCACCATTACCGACCATGTCGCGCCGTGGCGATCGACTTATAAGATCCATCTGCTCACCGATACCGAAGTAACTTATTGCCTGACCAGCGGCGGGCATAATGCCGGCGTGGTTTCGCCGCCCGGGCATCCCAATCGGCAATACCAGATTTCCCGACACTTGCCCACCGATTCCTATATCAACCCCGAAGATTGGCATCGCACGACGCCATCGCAGGAAGGATCATGGTGGGCCGCGTGGGAAGGCTGGTTATCCAGCCAGTCGCCGCACCGGCAAAAGCCACCATCCATGCCGCCTGCCGTCTGCGATGCACCGGGCACTTATGTGTTGCAGCGATAAAAAGGCCGGAGGGTCGCCGACCCATCTTGCCAGGAACCATAAAACAAATCTGCGGCATCGTTGCCTCTCTCGCCTGCTTCGCCGTTCAAGGCATCACGGCGTTGATAAGATCAATCATAGAAGCGCATGATGAAACAGTCCGTCAGCATTGACCAACCCTACGCGCTTGACAACGATAGCATTGTCGCTGCTCTCGAGACGAATGCCCATGCTGGTCTGTCCTCAACTGAAGCGTTACAGCGGCTTCATGATGACGGCCCCAATGCCCTTCGTGCCGAACCTCGCCCACCTGCCTGGCGGCAGTTCCTGCTGCACTTTCAGGATCCGTTGGTCTACCTACTGATTGCTGCTGCAGCCATTGGCCTAATTGCGTGGTTCATCGAAGGGCGCGCTGGCGCACCCGTTGATACCATCGTCATCACAGCAATCATCATTCTCAATGCCATCCTGAGTTACGTGCAGGAAGTCAAGGCAGAAAATGCTGTTGCGGCACTGACTAGCATGACAGCGGCCATGTCATCGGCACTACGTGACGGAAAACTTGTCCGCGTACCCACGCACGATCTGGTCCGTGGCGACTTGCTCTCATTGAGCGAGGGAGATATCGTTGGTGCAGACGCACGCCTGGTGCAGGCGTCGGCATTGCGGGTGCAGGAAGCGTCGCTGACCGGCGAAAGTGAAGCCGTGCTCAAGGATACGAGGGTACTGCGTGAACCGGTTGCGCTGGCCGACAGAACCAACATGGTTTTCAAGGGCACTACCGTTGTTCAGGGCAATGGTCTGGCCATTGTGACCGCCACCGGGATGGCTACGGAGATTGGCGCCATCGCCAGTATGCTCGACCGTACCGCAGAATCTCAGACACCGTTGCAAAAGGAAATCGGCAAGGTCGGTAAGACACTTGGTACAGTTGTGGCTCTCATTGCGGTACTCGTCGTGGCCACAGTCTTCCTGATTACTCCAGTTCACGGGGTGGCGGAAATCGTCGAGGTGCTCCTGCTTGGGGTCTCGCTTGCCGTGGCAGCTGTGCCAGAGGGCCTGCCTGCGATCCTGTCGATTGTGCTTGCCCTGGGCGTACAACGGATGGCGCGGCAAAATGCGGTCGTCAAAAAGCTGTCCTCAGTGGAAGCGCTGGGGTCGGCCACAGTGATTGCATCGGACAAGACCGGCACGCTGACTCGGGCGGAAATGACGATCGAGCGCATTATCACAGCGTCTGGAACGACCCATGTCAGCGGTATCGGATATGCACCAAAAGGTGAGATTCTCTATCAAGGCGAACGGCTCGAACCAGGGCCACTGCTCTCCGAACATGTCGTAGTTTTATGCGGCGGCAGCCTGGCCAGCAATGCCGATCTACGTAAAAGCGATGCCGGGCAATGGGAAATCCAGGGCGATCCGACCGAGGCAGCATTCCTGGTCGCTGAAGAGAAGCTGGGCGCTGCCGCACGACGCAAGCGGCGTTTTGAACGCATCGGTGAAATCCCGTTCAGCTCGGAACGCAAATTGATGTCGACCCTACAGGTCGATCATGAAGATAGCGACAATATTGTCATTGTCACAAAAGGCGCGCCTGATGTATTGCTCCAGCGATGCAGCAGGATTCGCATTGGCTCCGAGACTGTCTTGCTGGACGACGCCCGACGCCAGCGCATTGTGGCCGACATCGACAGCCTTTCCGATGCGGCCCTGCGTACCCTGGCAGTCGCCTATCGTTCCTTGAAGCGGGGAGAAGACCCGCATCCAAGCGACGAGTTGGAACAGGATCTGATCTATGCCGGTACGGTCGGCATCATTGACCCTGCACGCGAAGAAGCCGCTCTGGCAATCCGCGAAGCCCGCCATGCCGGCATCCGGGTGTTGATGATTACCGGCGACCATCCCCGAACCGCGGCGCGCATCGCAGCAGACCTCGGCATTACCGCCACCCCGGCGCCGGCGTTAACCGGCTTGGAGTTGGAAAGGATGGACCAGGCTGCCTTTGCCAGTGCGGTCAGATCGGCCTCCGTGTTCGCCCGTGTCGCACCCGAGCATAAATTGCGGATCGTCGATGCGCTACAAGCCGATGGCAATGTCGTTGCCATGACCGGTGATGGTGTCAATGATGCACCCGCACTGAAGTCGGCGGACATTGGCATCGCGATGGGTATCACTGGCACGGAAGTGACCAAGCAAGCGGCCCGAATGATCCTTGCCGATGACAATTTTGCAACGATTGTTCGTGCGGTGCGCGAGGGACGGCATATCTTCGACAACATCAGGAAGTTCTTGCGTTACCTGCTGTCATCCAACATCGGCGAGGTATTGACCATTTTACTCGGCGTGGTCCTGGCAGGCGTTCTCGGTCTGACTGATACTGCAGGAGGGCTTGTATTGCCCCTGCTGGCGACCCAGATTTTATGGATCAATTTGCTGACCGATTCAGGACCGGCGCTAGCGATGGGTATGGATCCGGAAACCGATGACGTCATGGCACGTCCGCCCCGCCGGCTGACTGATCGGATCATTGACGCACAGATGTGGGCAAGCGTCTTGCAGACCGGTTTCGTGATGGCTATCGTCACGCTGCTGACCATCGACTTTTATTTGCCAGGCGGCTTGATCGAAGGCTCACGTGATCTCGACAATGCGCGCACCGCCGGCTTTACGGTGCTGGTACTTGCCCAGCTTTACAACTGCTTCAATGCCAGATCGGACATGACGAGCGCATTTCATCACTTGTTTGCCAACAAGTGGCTATGGGGTGCGATCGCCTTGTCGCTGCTGCTGCAGATTGCGGTCGTCCATCTGAACGTGCTCAATACTGCATTCAGTACCGCACCACTTGACCCGGAGCAGTGGCTCTTCTGTGGTGTCGTTGCCAGTACGGTGTTATGGGCATCCGAGCTTCGCAAGATGCTGCAACGCGCACGTAGAACTCATTTGCCCGCACCGGCTAACGCGACATTTTCCCAATAGACTTCTCCGTCATATGCCTCAACGCCCTCGCCTTTTGCTCCCGCCATGAAAACAAAACTGTCGACAGCATCATTTATCTTCGCCGGCATTGTAGTTGCCGCTGTGGGTATTGGAAGAATGAAATGGAATGCCGAAACGCGCGAACTGCGTACCCGTCTTGATGCGGCACGGTACCCAATCACATCGAAGACGGTCGGCTTCAATACACTCTCGTCTCTGCCGTCGCCGGTGCAACGATTCTTCCGGACAGTGCTCAAAGACGGTCAACCCATGGTGGCGGGTGTACACGTCAGACACCAGGGCACGTTCAACATGAGTGAGTCGGATGAAAAATGGTATCCGTTCACCTCGGATCAGAAGGTAGTCACGCAACGGCCCGGGTTTGACTGGGATGGACGTATTGGTGTCTTGCCGGGTTTGAATGTTCATGTGCACGATGCCTATGTGGCTGGTGATGGCATTCTTCACGCGTCGCTGCTTGGCTTATTTACCGTTGCGCACCTGCATGGCAGTAGCGATGTGGCGGAAGGCGAACTCATGCGCTTTTTTGCAGAAGCAGCCTGGTATCCGACTGCATTGTTGCCCAGCCAAGGGGTACGTTGGCATGCTGTGGACGCCAACTCGGCGAAAGCCACGCTTGAAGACGGCAATATCAAGCTGACCCTGTTGTTTACCTTCACCGATGCCGGATTGATCGAGTCTGTCCGCGCCGAGGCACGCGATCGTACTGTGAATGGGGAAATTATACAAACGCCTTGGCAAGGACGGTTCTGGAACTATACACAGCGCGCGGGAATGTCGATACCACTTGATGGTGAAGTGATGTGGATGCTGCCGGAAGGTCCCAAGCCTTACTGGCGTGGTCACATTGCCGAGATTGCCTACGAATTCGCGCAGTAGTCAGGCGGGGCGGCTGGCCTTACAAAGATGGCGAAAGCCACTTTCTAAAGACTCCCTCTCACCTCCTTACTGCAGGTCTTTGGTAGAGTTTTTCCGACCAAGCCGGCGCTTCCTCAAAATTCAGTGAGCCATCAGCACTGGAATGGTCATCTTCTCAAGCACGGTCAGTGTTACCCCACCCCGCAGCATTTCCTGGAAACGGGAGTGGCCATAGCAGCCCATGACAAGAAGATCACTTTGCGCAGTATCGCAACATGCAAGCAGCGCACCCCCGATATCGCTGTGACTGTGGCGTTCCTGTATCACGTTCGCTGAAATGTCATGATGGGCGAGATAATGAACGATATCGGCTCCTGCTACATCATTCGAGGCTGTTGGCTTCCTGCCATGGCGCAGGATCAGTACGTCGACCTTTCCGGCACGTTCCAGCAGGGGTAGCGCATGATGCACGGCCCGGGTTGCTTCCAGGCTGCCATCCCAAGCCAGCAATGGATTGTCGGCCAATACCTCGATTTCATGGCGATGTGGCAATACCAGAACGGGCCGTCCAGTGGATACCGCAACATATTCCGGTAGGTCGTCAGCCATCGGATGAGCCGGCGCATCTGGATCCCATTGGGTAAGAATAGTCAGGTCGCTGTACCTAGCATGCAAACTCAAGCCATCAAGTTCATCATCCGCTACCAACCTGCATTCAAATGATTGGAGACCGGCAGCACGCGCTGCGTCTTCGAAGCGCGCCAGTGCCGCCTCTGCCGACTTGTGCAGACGGCCAACTTCTTCATGCCACGCATCTGTGACCTGCCCGCCCTGCTGCCGGGTCCGCTCCGACAGACGCAGGTAGTGAGAAACTCCAGTGACAGCAACACCAACTATATGGGTATTGATGTTGTTCCCGGCAAGGGAGGCAGCACGTACACGCTGTACCAGGTGAGGCGAATGATCGGCATGGACAAGAATAGTCTTATAGGACATTGGACATTCCGTAGTGGATAGGATCAGATCCGGGTAACTCAAAGCGTTGGCAGCAGCCCCATTTGGCGGCTTTCGGCTTTTTCAATTCAGGAAACGTACGGACCAGGTATCGCGCAAATGAGCAGCGGATAAACCCGAATACAAACAGGTAGCTGTTGCCTCCGTTCGCTATAGGTTATAGGGGGGACATCCTGGCCTTAGCTCTGCTGTTCAATGCTACGTCAATGCAATCTGAAAAGCCCCAGCAAGGCATGAGTACCTTAGGAGAATCAGATTTGCAGCAGCTCGGTATGGCCGAATCCCTTTTGGTAGTCAAGCACCGATAAGAACTGGGGGCGAATCTTCAACAACAGGACATCATTGGTCTGGTTTGACTGAGTCCATTCCAGCAGCTGTGGGAAGCGTTTGATCATGCAGTCGGCAGCATGCTGAAGTTCCTTTGCGTCGTTGAGGAACTCCACGGTGCCGCTGATAGACAGTCCCTTGATCTCGTTCCAATCCTTGTACGGCGCGTTAATCGTCAGCGAAACCTTATTATTGCGGCGCAGGTTATCTGCCTTTTGGCTGTTCTTGCCGATACCAACGTAGATGTCCATGCCATCGTTTGCATAGCTGACCGTAGTCGCCTGTGGATAACCGTCCGGCCTTACAGTGGCGAGCGTCAGATCCTTGCCGTGATCAATGATGTCGAGTATGAATTTCTGAGTTGATTTGTCCATGTCAGCATCCTCCAGCACATGAATTGCCGCCAATGTCATCGCATCCCGCAGCGGCGGATTAATGTCACTATGCGACCCAAGCCCTGCTAGTTACCTTGACCTGAATCAAAAAATCCCGGCCGGGAAAGAACCTGGCAACCGCCTCTTCGGCGTTCAGTGCACTTTGATCTGCATCAATCAAATTTTCAACCTGCACTTTTACTATGGGCTCGCCTGTTCATTAACGCCGGCTTTCAAGCCGCCAACCGTATCGGACCCTTGTCTGATTCCGGTTTTACTTGCCACATCATGGGAGTACCGATATGCCGTACCGTACGATAGCCGTTCATGTCAACGGGTCCCGCCATACCAAGCATCGCGTGGTACTGGCTGCTCGGATAGCCGCGGAAAATGATGCGCATTTGATTGGTGTAGCGCCAACCGGCTTGCTGCCGGTGCTGTATTCAGGCGGCATGGTTCCCGGCGCAGCGCCGGTATTGGAAGCCTGCTTGACATACATGAAGGAAACCGCCGAGAAAGCGGTGGCTGAATTCGAACAGATTGCCGAACGCAATCATGTCCGATCTTTCGAGAAACGGCTTATCGAGGATGAATCAGGCGAAGCATTATCCCTGCAGGCACGCTATTGCGACCTAGTCATTGTCGGCCAATCCGACCCTGCGGAAACCGTGACCGGTGAACGCAATGACGTTGCCGAGTACACCTTGCTCAACAGTGGGCGCCCGATACTTGTCGCACCGTATGTCGATGACAATACTCATTTTGGGGAACGCGCGGTCATTGCCTGGGACGGCAGCTTGGCCGCCGCACGAGCGGTCAACGGCGCGCTCCCACTGCTGCGGGCAACACGCCAGGTGCAAGTCGTAATCTTCAACCCGGAGGTATCCCTGCGTGCGCACGGCGAGGAACCTGGAGCCGACATCGCCGCCTACCTCGTACGCCATGGCATCAACGTTGATGTTTCCAGGCAGAAGTCTACACCGGACATCGATGTCGCCAATGCGCTGCTGTCCCACGTAGCTGACTTTGGCGCCGGCTTGCTCGTCATGGGCGGCTATGGCCGATCTCGCCTGAGCGAAATCCTGCTTGGCGGGACCACGCGCACGGTCCTGCAATCGATGACGGTACCCGTGCTCATTTCGCATTGAGTTTTATACCAATTGCACCCCATCGAGGCTTCAATCCGGATAGCTTGGCAACGTTTCTACCAATCCGAGGCGCACATGACGGTTCGCAACCTGAATTACCTGTTTCATCCGAAGTCGGTCGCCATCATCGGTGCGTCCAACAGGCCTCGCAGCGTCGGCACCACCGTGCTGGAAAATATCATTCACGCGGGATTCGCAGGGGACATCTATCCTGTCAATCCCAAGTATGAAGCGCTGTGCGGCCTCAAGGCCTACCCGGACATCGATTCCCTGCCCGGCACCCCCGACCTAGCTATCATCTGTACGCCGCCTGCCAGTGTTCCGGAGTTGATAGGCCAGCTCGGCGAACGCGGGACCCGCGCTGCCATTGTGCTTACCGCAGGATTGTCTGCCCACAAGGACTGGCGCGGCCGGACGATGAAGGAGTTGATGCTGGTCGCCGCAAAGCCATACCTGTTGCGCATTCTGGGTCCGAACTGCGTCGGCATGCTGGTGCCTGGCATTCACCTTAACGCCAGCTTCGCTCATATTGATGCCTTGCCCGGCAAAATTGCATTCGTTTCTCAATCCGGAGCCATGGTCACCGGCGTACTTGACTGGGCCAAGTCACGCAACATCGGATTTTCGAAGTTTGTTTCCCTTGGCGACAGCGCGGATGTGGATTTCGGCGACGTCATCGACTATCTTGCCAGTGACCCCGATACACAAGCCATCCTGCTGTACATCGAAGCGGTCAGCTCGGCGCGCAAGTTCATGTCGGCAGCGCGTGCCGCTGCACGCAGCAAGCCGACACTGGTCATCAAGGCCGGCCGGGTCGTAGAAGGCGCGAAAGCGGCCACATCCCATACTGGTGCGTTAGCCGGCGCCGACGACGTGTACGACGCGGCAATTCGGCGTGCGGGCATGCTGCGAGTGTACTCGACCGAAGAACTGTTCGATGCGGTCGAGACTCTTGCCCGCCTGCGTCCGCTGTGCGGAGAGCGCCTGGCGATTCTTACCAATGGCGGCGGTCCGGGTGTGATGGCGACCGATACCCTTATTTCGTCCGGTGGCAAGCTCGCTCGCCTTTCCCCTGCGACACTGGAACGTCTTGACGCGGTATTGCCAGACAATTGGTCCAAGGCGAATCCGATCGATATCGTGGGTGATGCGCCCCCTGAACGTTACGCACAAGCCCTGAAAATCCTGTTGGACGACAAGGATGTCGATGCCATACTTTTTATCCATGCTCCTACCGCAATCGTACCAAGCGTCGAGATAGCAACGACGCTGTCTCCGATCATCAAGCAATCGCAACGTAATGTATTGGCTTGCTGGCTGGGCGGCGAATCTGTAGCAGCCGCAAGAAGGACTTTCGCAGACATCGGTGTGCCGACCTACGATACCCCGGAAAAGGCAGTCGGTGGCTTCATGCAGGTGGTCCGCTACCAAAGAAACCAGCGGCTATTGATGGAAGTACCGTCTGCCACATCGGACACGTGCCTTGAAGACAAGAAAAGTGCACGTGCAATTGTGGAGCAGGTCATTGCCGAGAAGCGGGAGCTGCTTTCGGAATGGGAAGCCAAGCAGGTATTGGCAGCTTACGGTATCCCGATTGTGGAAACCCGCGCCGTCAATGATCCCGTCGCTGCCGGTCAAGTGGCACAAGACATCGGTTTTCCGGTCGCGTTGAAAATCCTCTCTCCCGATATCACCCACAAGTCCGATGTAGGCGGTGTCGTGCTGGACCTGGAAAGCGCTGAGGCGGTGACAGCGGCTGCCGAAAAGATGCATGGGCGGCTCCGTGAGGTATATCCGCAAGCACGATTGGGAGGCTTCACGGTGCAGGCGATGGCGCGACGGCCGGAGGGCCGTGAACTCATTGTAGGCGTTGCAACGGACCCGGTATTCGGGCCTGTCATTCTGTTTGGGCAAGGCGGCATTGCGGTCGAGGTAATGGCTGACCGTGCTATTGCACTGCCGCCGCTTAACGGCGTGTTGGCCCGCGAGCTGATTTTACGTACTCGAATTGCACGACTGCTTGGCGGCTACCGCAACCGTCGTCCAGCCGATATCGAAGCAATCAGCCGCACGCTTGTGCAGGTATCCGACATGGTGATCGACCTGCCGGAACTGCAGGAACTCGACATCAATCCGCTATTTGCGGACGCCGATGGCGTGATTGCGCTGGATGCGCGTATCTGCGTGAAACCGGTAAATGGCAATGGATTGGAACGACTGGCCATCCGCCCATATCCGGCCGAGCTGGAAGAACGGGTTCAGTGGCAAGGTGCCGAGCTGTTATTGCGTCCGATCCGACCCGAGGATGGCGCTGCGCATGTGGCGTTCTTCAACGCGCTAGACCCGGAAGACGTCCGCTACCGGATGTTCATCCGACTGCGAGAGCTATCGCCTTCGCAGCTCGCGCGGCTGACACAGATCGACTACGACCGCGAAATGGCGTTCATTGCCACGCGCAAGCTTGATACTGGAGCATGGGAAACCCTCGGTGTTGCACGCGTTGTTGCGGACCCTGACAACGTTGAGGCGGAATTTGCGGTAATTGTTCGCTCCGATCATAAGGGTCAAGGATTGGGTTACGCACTGATGAAGAAACTGATTGTATATTGCACTCAGCGGGGTACGCAGCGTATCGTCGGCGAGGCACTCAGCTACAACCATGGAGTTCTCAATCTAGCGACCACCCTTGGATTTGAAATTTCCTCCTCGACCGAAGGTGGGACAATGTTGATGAAGCTTGAATTGCAGCCACAATAAACCGAGCCCCCTTGGCCACAACGACGCCGCAAATAATGGCGCTTGCATTGCAGACTATACCTTGGCACATCAGACGGATTTGACCGAGAGCATGGGTGTGTCCTGATTGTAGGGGATGCTGAATTTCTTTATTTCATTAGCTTAGGAGAGAATCGTTATGTTCAAATCCATACTTGTTCCAACTGATGGATCGCCGTTGGCAGAAAAAACCTTTGGACCTGCGATTGAAGCGGCCAAGACGAATAATGGGAAAATCGTGGCGATTTCAGTGGCTCATCCCTACGTGTATCCGCATCCAATTGAAGGAGCTGCGATTTCAGGCTATAAGAAGGAAATTGAGAACGATGCGCTGCGCCTTTCAAAACAATATGTCCAGCGTCTTGCCGACGAGGCGCGGAAACAAGGGGTGCCATGTGAAACGACGACGCCGTGCTCAGTTGATCCCAGCGGAGAGATGATTGCAGCCGTCGAACGCTTCGGCTGTGATGTCATCTTCATTGCTTCTCACGGACGCAGAGGCATAAGCAAGCTCCTGCTAGGCAGCGAGACGCAGCGAGTACTGGCAGACTCACCGGTTCCAGTCATGGTCTTCCGTTAAGCGGTGTCCATGATCGGCTCGCTTCCTGGCTTTAGTCACCCTTACTGGCGAAGAGGTTGCTGGTAACTTCAATCCCATAAGAGAGGAACATTTCGCCAATAAGTAGTAAGGCGAAATAACGGGTGAATTTCCCATGCACGTCCGTTGCGAAGCGATACACCGCTCCGCCTCTCCTCTCCTCTCATGAGTTTGATGTCTCTGGGATGCCTTCTGATCGAACGCGGATGCGATCCTGTCTGTTGCGGTCCTACCCGGCGTTTGCAACTGTCAGCTGCCATTTGAAGTAATGAGCGCGGATGTCAATCGACCGTCATTAGCTGTGGCAGGACGGTTCGGAATAAATTGACTTGGATCAATCAAATTTCGCGGTGCTACTTCTAACATCGCTTCCTGACGACTGAGAGCTACTGGAGGATATTGCGGCTTTATGCCTGACCAAGGCACTGCTCCGCCAACTCGGGCGTCGCCAGATGACATCATCATTCCTGCATCGGGCCGGTCGGCATTCCGTCATAGCCAATGCAGGCCTCCACTGCCATTTGACTCTGTAAGAAAGCATGTATGTGCCTCAATCCTTCTCCCGATTCAACTTCGGAATCGCTCGCGCTGGGTATCGACTTCATGGATGAATCCCACCGCGCACTGCATGATGGGCTTCACCATCTTTCATCAGTTTCCGATGCTGAATTCGTCGCGGTGTTCGAGGCATTGCTGAAGGACGTCCATAATCATTTCAAAGACGAGGAGCACGCAATGGAAGACATTGGCTTTCCAGGAATTTTATGCCACCGCGAGCAGCACGCCCAGGCGCTCAATGCGCTTCAGCAGGCCTGCCTGCGTGTCAGGGAGGGCGCCATAGCAGAGGGACGGGAAATTGCTGGTCTGTTTTCCAAGTGGCTCCATTTTCATATTACGACCATGGACAGGATGCTTGCATCTTTTCTGCAGCATGCTGAAGCGTTGAAGACGGATTGCGCCGCCGCTTGAATTCGGGCCAGAGAGTCAAAGAATTTTCCTGACCGATCACAGCAGCATCCATGATGGAATGAAGATGTCGTAGTCTGCGCTTCCCAAGGATTCACACGCACAGGACCCGCCGACTCTTTTCGGTACACAGCAAATGCCACTTCTTCCGACACGCCAGATTAGCCTAGCCAGTACACATACAACAATCGAAGACCTGCAGGCAATCTTTACCGGCACCTTCTTGGTGGCCATCGGCGTCACGGTGCTGAGCAAGGCTGATCTGGTGACGGGAGGCGTTGTCGGCGTTGTACTTCTACTGCACCAGCTGACCGGATTCAGATCCCTGCAGGGTTATCACGATGTCGTATTGCCCTACGGTGTAATAGACGCTCTTGATACTCACACCAAGTTTCTCCGACATTGTCCTGAATACGGCAAGCCGGTCCGTCGTGTCCTTGACATTGCGCATACCCTGATCGGTGAAATTCACGAGTGAAACGTAAGTTGCCATGTCGACGTCCATCGGAGTGGTGCGGACGGTCTAAAAGCGGTGCAGCGGCGAGGAAGAAGACCGCCATCCTTCCTGCTCGGTGAGCCATGCATAGATGCGGGCATAGCAGCATAGCGGGCATCGACGAACAGGGCGGCCGGTGTTAGTGCATTCGGTAATCGCGGATCACATCCAGATTGGGTTCAATTCCAAGCCCAGGTCCTTGCGGCACTTTAATGGCGCCGCGTTTGGGTACAATCGCCTTGTCGTAGAGCTGAGCTTCCAGATCAAAGTAGCGCCACTCGACCAGGGCATTCGGTCCGCCTAATGCGGCGCTGCCGTGTATGCTCGCGAGCAACCCGGGCCCATCGTAAAACGTATGCACCATCACTGTTGTATTATGGGCATTGGCCAAAGCGAATACTTTGCGTAGCTCAGTAATGCCGCCCATCTTCGCCGGGCTCGGTTGTACGAAATCGACTGCCTGCGCTTGCAACAGATGTTCAAACTCCAATAAGGTCGATGCATTTTCGCCGGCGGCAACCGGGATGCCTCCTTCCCGCCGCACTCGTGCAAGGCCCTCGAAGTTTTCAGGCGGCCACACGGGCTCCTCAAGCCACCGCAAGTTATAAGGACGCAGATTATTGGCCATATCCAGCGCTTCGCGCACCGTCCATGGGCAGTTGACGTCGAGTGTGATTTCCACGTCTTCCCCAGCTGCCTCGCGCGCAGCCTGTACGCTTTCAATCGTCACTTCGTGCAGCTTAATATGCTGATAGCCATCGGCCAGAGCACGAAGGACATTGTCCCGGACCAGATCAGGATCCATGTACCGTTTCAGACTGGCATAGCAGGGCAAGCTTTCGGTTTCGCTACCACCTAATAATCGATGAATTGGCTGACCTGCCATCTTGCCGGCCAAATCCCATAGTGCGATGTCAAGCGCAGATAAGGCGAAAGTGATTGCGCCGCTGCGCCCGAAGATATGTAGCTTGACTTGCAACTCATGCATGAGCTTGCCAATAAGTGAAGGATCGCGCCCGACACAATGCGGCGCAATACTCCGGTCAATCGCCACTTTCACGATCGGGACTGCAGCAAATCCAAAACTCTCTCCCCAGCCAACAAGGCCTTGATCTGTCGTAATTTTGACGATAAGCGAATCGACTGTGCTTAATTCTTTGCCGCCCCACACGGCCGCTTCCGACTTGTCTTTTGTGCGAAATGGAATACGCAAGGGAATCGCTTCAATTGTTGCTATCTTCTCTCGGGAAATGCAGTTCATGGCGGCGCTCCTGTTGTTTGCAACATCGTTCAATCGCCTTATGGCCTTCCACGCGTATTCAGTGTATGTCGCCGCCATGAAGGTGCTATAACAATAATGAAACCAAGCGATAAGCAGTAGCAGATGATGGCCGGTAAGCATGTTGTTGCAAGCTGACGGCGCCGCGGCTCAGGCTTATTTCCAGCCGTCCGTCTCACCATCGAAAGTGCCGGACGCGCTTGGAATCGGCGCTGCTTGACCTAATGCGCGCGCAGCCAGTAACAACCAGAGGAGCAGTCAGCTCTACTTTCGACGCATTTGCCTTCGGCGTACTAATCTGCTTCGACAGCTTCACGCGATAACCCACCAAGCTTAGTTGACTCCCTGCCTTCCCTATGGAAAATGGTGATGTAAATTGGGCGAGAGGTGAAATGTCTTCGACCAGATTTCAAACCATACGCTTACATTGGCAAGATCCGCTGCGCGAGAGAGAGCGACTGCGTCATCCAGCAGAGACTCTGGGGGTTCCCAGAATGATAGTCACTGGCGCGCTGCCGTCCAGTTAAGCTGCAACTGGCGAAGCGACGTGTGGTTCTCTCCGCAGCATTGCACCGTACTGCCAGGACAAATTGCATGATCTCGCGCTTGAGGAATAGACCTTGCTTTGCGTTACGGCTTATAAAGGCAATCAAGCGGCTAGGTAGTTGATAAAAAAGGGTCACAGAGAAGACGTACGGCACCGCGTCCACGCGTTTAGGGAGAGTACATTGCTTCTTAGCAGTTAAGCTGGGCCAACGCGGCTAGGGCGCCAGCGAAAAAGGCTTCGAAAACAGAACTTGTTGAATCAGCGTACTTCATACGTAAGAGGAAGGCTACACCTCAAGAGGAGTCCTCAATGCTTTGCAAATTCGTGAAACTGATTAGGTAATGGAAATGAAAAATGAACACTTCGTACATCGTACAGCTTTGGACGATTTGCTAGACCAGTGGAAGGCTTCCATTGACGTTGATGATATCGGGGGAGAAGACCAGAGAGAATCAGTGCGGGCGTTTGTAACCCAAAAATGCATAGAGGAACTTGAAGATGCGATGCGTAAAAAATACGGACTGCGTCTAGTCCGCTAGTTGCCTGAATTTCGGTGGCTAGTCCATGTTCCGCCAAGGCTGCCTTCGCTATCTCCTATGCGCTTAATCATCATTACCTCCTAAAGGTTAAAGGATCCTCTCTACAGACACTAAATCAATAATGGGCAGATCCGAGTTACCATCCCGTGAAGTAGAGCGGACCGCTTCCCCAAGGTATTGCCATTTGTAAATAATTGCAATATTGGGAACTTGCTTGCATTCAATCTTTCTAACCTCCATAGATGAAAACAAGTCGGGAGGCGTATGCAACGGATTCTGCTCGCAGGACGTGAAGAAGAAATCGCTTTTCCCCTCACCGCATTACGAAACGATTTCGAGCTGGTAACGTGCACTGACTGGCACAGCGCTCAGGCTGAACTGGATGGGAGGATCTCGCTGGTTCTCTGTGGTGCGCATTTCGATGATGGGCACCTCTATGACTTCGCGAGGCTGGCCAAGATGGGCTATCACACGACGCACATTCCCTTTTACGGCATTGTGGTCAACGGTGCGTACTTCTCCCACCGGTTCATGCCGGTCATCCGAGCCGCGCTCAAAGTTCTGGGCGCTCAGGGCGCACTCAATCTGGCAGGGTTGCGGGAAGAAGTCGGCGACAGGCAAGCGAGCGCGATGTTGCTTACAGCTGTCGCAGGCATCCTGATGGAAGCGGCCAACGAGCGTTATGTACACCTGCCATTACGCCGACTGTCCGTCCACAGTACGTCACTTCATCGCCACGCGGACGTCCGGCCGCCTGGTCGCAAGCGGGCTTGATCACACAGCGCACAGCTGCGCCTGGAAGGTATATCGCTCCATTGCACCGGCTATGGGGAACAGCCCCATAGCCGTGACTTGGGTCGTATGATCGTTAAAGGCAGCTGTTTCCATTGCGCGCTCATAAGAATGAGTGCCTAGCTAAACGCACGGGGCCTAGAAATTGTAGCCAACGTTGGCCCCGGCGCCCCAGTCAGGACTACCATCCGAAAAGCCTTTGGTGGCATATGCCTGCAGTTTGTATCCGCCGTCGAGCTTGTGTGAGTAGAACGCGGTCAGCTCACGCTGGACGTACCCCGTGTCCGTGGACTTACTCCGATAATCCAGCATCGCTCCAACGCTTGCCTGTTGGTTCAGCTTGTAGGACAGCCCCGCATTCGCACTTACGACGTCCTTGAGCTGCAGCGTGTCGGAAGAACCCAGCATGCCATAACCGATGCCGCCGAACCAAGTGATGTTACCCATCCTGGCATAAGGGTCGATCATCACCCAGTAATCGTTCTCGCCGGTGCCTAGCCCCTTGTCGGCATCTGCCGTGCCGAATTTGATCTTGGCTGTCACATCAATACCGAACTGCGACTTCGGGTCGATCAGGAACGAATATGTCGCGCTGGTGGTAAGGTCACCAAGGCCGGTATCCGTGCGCACCGCAGTTGAGGCTGGCCGTACCACACCTACGCCTGCTACAACGTTGTCGGATCCGGTAATCCGCAGATAAGGGATCGACGCCTTGAACGTCCAGTCGCCAGTCTCGTAACTACCGATGAATGGAATGGCGGTGATTTCAGTTCGGGTGCTCGTGCCGTAATTGCCTGTGGTGTAGTCGAAGCCCGTCTTCAAGGTGACATTACCTTCGGCCAGCGCAGTCTGAGACAAGAAGGCTGCGGCAAGGAGAGTCAGTTTTTTCATTCTAATAACAGTCGTGGTGCAAATGAAAAACCGGGCAACAGCTGTCGCCCGGCGAAATGGAGATTGCCTGGTTGTGGCTCAGGCATGGCTTAGTTGCGGCGCGCCCTTTCGACTTTTTCCGGCCG
>Ga0194137_10000794_pt1 | contig 20132 bp, 19 predicted proteins | sample TARM_MetaG_T3_14_FD_134025 | JGI IMG/M metagenome (GOLD analysis project Ga0194137, IMG submission 134025) | Freshwater microbial communities from Pennsylvania, USA, analyzing microbe dynamics in response to fracking - TARM_MetaG_T3_14 (version 2) | ecosystem: Environmental > Aquatic >... | reverse complement strand
GCCCAGGACGCAGGGATGGATATCTCCTTCTGCATAGGCGGAATGCCGGCAGCCGCGGACAGGAGGAGGAAGAAAACGGCTTGATTGGATCGGCGGCCTGACGGGTAAAGACGTAAAAATCAAGCGGGCAGTCGCATGACCGCCAAGGAGGAAATGAAATGAGCATGATCTTGGAGATCAGCGTACTGATTATCGCCCTTTCGATCGCCGTTCTCGTCGGATTTTTGGTTCAGACGCTGCGCAAAGCCCAGCATTCGCTGGAAGCGGCAAGCGGAGCGATCCGCGAGGTTCAAGGGGCCGTCAAGGAATGGAAGGGCGATGTGGATGCCCTCGTCGTGAGCGTCAAGGATTTGACAAATCAGGTCAACCACCAGATCGATGCCGTCGATCCGTTGATGGCTTCGGTTCGCGAAGTCGGCAAGACGGTGCACGAAGTGGCGTCGGCCGCGCGGGAGTTCTCCTCCGGCTGGACCAACAAGCTGCGCCGCAAGGCGCATGAGTCGGCCGTTCATGCTCAGCTGGAAGAAGGCGCGGCAAGCGCGGCGGCTGCATCCGAGAAATCTCTTAGCGGCGCGGCTGCCGCTTATGCCGGAACGGCGGTCCCGCTGCGGTCCGGTACGCCGGCGACGGGAGAACGCCCGTCCAAGGTTCCCGTTCTTGCGGAGGAAGCTTCTTCCTCTCCGGCATGGGTAGGCTGGCTGGATGTAGGCATTCAGGCGGCGCGCCTGCTTCGTGCAGGCAAGAGCAAGGCGTAAGCAAGCGGCCAGCCGGCGGAAGGCTTCCGCTGGCTGGACTTTATCGGCTACATGGGCTACCATTAGGACAGAAAAAAGGCGGCAGAGGGACAAATCTTCCTTCTGTTTTTGCCATGATTTCCGGGGAGATTACATTAACATGCGCATAGTAGTAGTAGACGACAACGCGATGAATATAACGGTCGTTCAGGAAATGCTCAAGCGGGCCGGATACAGGGATATCCGGGCAGCCTCCTCGGGCATGGAGCTGTTCTCGATTCTCGGCTTGTCCGAGAATGGGGAAGAGATGCGCGAAGGAGCGCCTGATCCTGGCGTCGATCTGATCCTTCTGGATATGATGATGCCCCGCATCGACGGCATTGCGGCATGTCTGGCCATTCAGGCATCAGAGCGGCTTAGGGATATTCCTGTCATCATGGTGACGGCCATGGGAGACTCCAAGAAGCTGGCCGAGGCGCTCGATGCCGGTGCGATCGACTACGTCACCAAGCCGATCAACCGGATCGAGCTGCTCGCCCGAATCCGCGTGGCGCTACGGCTCAAGCAGGAGAAGGATTGGCATAAGGAGCGCGACAGGCGCATCCGGGAGGAGCTTCAGCTCGCGAAGGAAGTGCAGTCGGCCGCACTGCCCGCCCGCCTGGAGGAAAGCGGCATCCGGATCGACGCGCTCTATCAGCCGTCCGAGGAGCTCTCCGGCGACCTCTATGCCTGGAACCGGATCGATGAGAACCGCTACGGCATCGCCGTCATCGATGCGATGGGCCACGGGATCTCTTCTTCTCTCGTCTGCATGTTCATCGCTTCCGTCCTGCGGGACGCGATGGTGACGAGAGTGGAGCCGGTCAGCGTCATGGAGGAGCTCAACCGGCGGGCGCTGCAGCTGCAGTTCGCCGATCAGCTCATCCAGTATTACTTCACGGCTCTCTATCTGGTCGTGGACCTGGCCAGCGGCACCGTCGAGTATGTCAATGCGGGCCACCCGCCGGGCATTCTGGTCCGCTGTGATGCCGCCCTTCCGCAGGAGAGGCTGTCCGGCGGCGGCATGGCGGTCGGAATGTTCGAGGACGTCTCCTTTACCAAGCATGTCCTGAAGCTGCAGCCGGGCGATCAGCTGCTGTTGTTCACCGACGGCCTGCTCGAGCTCGTCACCGGCCCGGAAGAGAGCCGGCTGGATACGCTGCTGGATCATTTGGCCGGCACGGTGCGCCATACCGGATCCCTGCAGGAGCTGGTGGGCGGAGAAGAAGGACTGGAGCGGCCCGATGACTGCTGTCTGGTCCGGATTCAGATCAGCTGAAGAGGCTCCTGTCCAGCGAATCAAATGAGAAAGGCTGCACGCCTGTCATCCGGGGATGACGAGCTTGCAGCCTTTTTGCATCCGATTCAGCGCTTCTTGATCCATTTGTACCAGACATAGTAGACGAGAAGGGGGGTAGGGAAATGAAGAAGGCCCCAGATGCCCCAAAACCAGCGGCTGCGTCCCCGGCGCCCCGCATCGATGAACAGCCAGGTGCTCTGGGCCAGCAGCAAGGTGAAGACGAGGATCCAGACATAGATCGGCACATCGCTGATGGAAGGGTTATTCCTGCTCATGGGCGGCAGCCTTTCTTCCGGAAGCAAGCTTGAGCGCGCACGCGGCAGCCGCTCCGACGGTAACGAGAAGCTGGGCCGCGAGATAAGGAACGAGCGCGAACGCGGCTGCGCAGAATACAACCCCGAGCACGAGCGCGGCGACGCCCCAAAAGAGGAGGAGATCGCGAAGCAAAGCCTGGCGCTGTCTCGCCTGGACGGTTCGTACAAGCCCCTCCAGCTCGCTCAGGCCGGGGCTCCCTTCATCCGGCACCTCCCGGTCCAGCTGCCGCAGCTCGCGGACAAGTCTCGCTTCGACATCCATTTCCATGCCGTTCGCCGATTCCTTCTCATCCCATTCCTTCATGGGCATCCAGCTCCTTCCGCAGGCGGGCCAGACCGTGATGGACGCGCGACTTGGCCGTCCCCGGCGATACGCCTGACATCGTTCCGATTTCTTCGTACGAATAGCCGTAATAATGCTTGAGCAGCACGGCGGCTCGATGTTCCACCGACAGCGCCTCCAGCGCCTCCAGCAGCTCGATGGACAAGCCGGGACAGGCTTGCTGCAGGCGCAGCCGTTCGGAGTCCCGGTACGCCCTCAGCCAGCGGCTTCTCCGGTCCTGCTTGCGCCTGTCGTCGAGAAACGCATGAGTCGCTATCTGCAGCAGCCAGGTTGTGAATTTTGCTTCCGACCGGTAGCTTCTGATCCCTTCAATGGCTCGGATCGCCGTTTCCTGAGCCAAATCCTCGGCATGAGGAAGGCTCAGCGTAAGCTTGATCAAGTACTTTTTCAAAAAGGGATAATGCTCGTGAAGCAGCGAAGCCAGCGCTTCCGGGCTGCCCTTGCGTGCGAGAGCTTCCCGGCTGCCCATAGAAATGTCCGCAGCAAGCTTGCTTGAATCTGTCATCTTCGCTCCATCCTGACCCGCCGGCGTTTTTGGCCCGCCTCGGCTTGTTTGTTGTCGGCCGTTAGTATATTTGTCGCCTGCCGGCGTTGAAACGTTCACCGGGAATCAAAAAAAGAATAAACGCTTTGCATCGCGCAAAGAGGTTTATTCTTCTTCGGATGGAGACCCCGGATAAGGCCGCCGGCTGCGACCGCCCGCGGAAGGCGATTTCCGGAACTTGCGGCGTTGACGGCGCTCGGGAGCCCGTGCGGCCGATCTGGAATTCGGAGAAGCCGAAGCCGAGGAATCGCCGGAAGGAGTCGACGGCCGGTCGGTGAGCAGATCGCCGGTCCAGCCTTTGTGCCACAGCCAGGCATAGAGGGCGCAAGTAACGGCAACGACGGCAACGCACATGATGATGAAGCCCCATTCGGAATTTCGGCCCGGCAGATGATGGAAGTTCACGCCCCACAAGGTTCCGGCGATGGTGGACGGAACGAACAGGGCGGTGAAGATGGTCAGCGTCTTCATGATGTCGTTGCCGCGGAAGTTCGCGATCGCGTCGTCCATGGCGATCAGCGTGTCCATCTCCGACGTGTAATGGGTCAGCAGCGAGTCGATCCGCTCCAGCTTGTAGCTGAGCCGCTGGAAGGAGGCCGACTGCACGATACCATCCATGAACGCTTCCTTGGCGGCGTCATGCACTTCGCGGACGGGGAGGAAGAGATGATTCCAGTGAAGCAGGTCATGGCGCCGCTCGAAGATGACGGGCAGCAAGGCGGTCCGGTTGCGGTTATGCACCGCATTCTCGAGTCCGGTCAGCCGCCGCTCGAATTCGTCGAGGCCGCTGTGGAACACCTCAAGGGCGGCGCTCAGCAGCACGGCGAAGCCTTCGGGAGCGGTGGCGCAGCGTTCCATCGATTCGGACCAGGCGGATGTCTGCAGCCGCAGCGGCAGCCGCAGATCCTCATGCCAGGTGACGAGGCGCGATTCCTGCAGCCAGAAGTGGAGAGGGCGGGTGTCGCGTCCTTGCTCCGACAGCTGGATCATCAGCGTGCCGGAGAGAATGGAGACGCCGCCGCCTTCCTCCGTGTACGAGACGAGATTGTGGCGGCGCTCCGAGGCTTCCCGAATCCATGAGCTGCAAAAAGGAAGCTCTCCGCACAGCCTGGACGTCTGCTCGGCGCGGCCTTCCTCGGCCGCAGCCTCCACTTGATCCGACGGGCCGGGAGGAGGCGCCGGGGTTCGCGACTTGCGGCTTCCGAGAGGGGGAGGAGGCGCTTCATCCGTGCTTCCCGGGGCTGCGGAATCCCGCTGCTCTTGAATGATATGCCATTCCCAGCCTGCCGCATAACGGAGCTTGCGGTGAATCATCGGCGCGCCTCCTTCCATGATGAATCGATCTTCAACATCATACCCCGAAGAGGTGCTGCTTACAACCGGACTCCGGGCAAGATGAAAAAACCGCATCCGGCAAGCCGGATGCGGCCAGTGAAAGACGATAGGAGGGCAAGAGGCGCCGAATCAGGCTTCATCATAGGCTTGTCCGTCTTCCGACAGGAGCCGTTTGAGCTTGTCGATGGCTCTCCTCTGTATGCGCGAGATGCTCATCTGGGAGACGCCTAGCCGATCGGCGATGAGACGCTGCGGAATGCCTTCCTCGAACGCGAGCATAAGCACCTGCTGCTCCTCCGGCTTCAACTGCTGGAGAGCAGCCTGCAGGTCCATCTTCTTGTCGACGGAATCGAAGTCGTCCGCCTGGGAGCCGATCAGCTCGCCGAGCGTCGTCGTGCTCTCGTCCTCCGATATCGGCGTATCGAGCGAAATATAATGATACAAGTCGCGGCCGCCGAGTATTTCCAGCGTTTCCTCGGTCGTAAGCTCCATCCGCTCCGCAATCTCTTCTACCCGGGGAGACCGCTCGAGGCGTATGGTCAGCTCGTCGATAGCCTGCTGGACGGCAATCCCTTTTTCCTTGATCCGCCGCGGAACCTGAATATACCAGGATTTGTCCCTCAGGTAGTTCTTCATATGGCCGATGATGCTTTTCATCGCATAGGGCTCGAACTGGACTCCCATCGAAGCGTCGAACTGGGCGAACAATCGAAGCAGGGCCATCTGGCCTACCTGATACAAGTCTTCGTATAGATCGGGCCGATTCCGCGCGATTTTGCCGGCTGCCATCTTGACCATCGGTTCGTAATGGGTGATAAGCAGCGTAGCCGTATCGTTGTTGGGATTGCTTTGATATTCCAAAATCAAGGCCGTGCCCGCTTGCGGCGATTGGCTAGCCGGGTTCATGGTCATGCCAATTCCCCACTTTTTACCAGACGTTTGGTAAGAACGACCTCCGTCCCGATCTCGCTGCGCACTTCGACCTCATCCATAAGCGCCTGCATCAGGTAGAGACCGAGTCCTCCCGCCTGAATGTCATGGATGGACTTGCCATGCAGAGGCTCCGCTTTTTGAGCGACGGAAGCGGCGTCGAAGCTGGCTCCTTCGTCCTTGACGATGATCGACAGCGCATCGGGGGTGCGGACGAAACGGATCTCCATTTCACCGGCTCCGTCCGAATCCGCGTGCCCCGCATATGCATAGAGCACAGCGTTGTTGCAGGCTTCGGATACGGCGACCTTCATATCTTCGATTTCTTCATACGTGAAGCCGACTTTGGTCGCGACTCCGTACAAGGTAAGACGAATCAGATCCAAATATTCGGATCTCGCCGGGAGGCGTAGAACAATTTTCTCTTCTGCAGAATTCATATCTTTTTTCGGTCCTTTCTCGGCGCAGGCGGAATTCTTAGGATTTGGTCAAAAAAGGAGTGATGCCGGTCATATCGAACAGCTTGCGGATACCCGGAGGGATGGCTTCGACCTCGAAGGGGGCGTTCTTGGCATGACGGGCTTTGAGCACGGAGACGAAGATGCCGATTCCCGTACTGTCAATATATTTAAGGTCACTCAGGTTAAGGATGAGCTCGCGGTCGGTCAGCTCCATAAGGGGAGCCATGGCGGCTCTGAGCTGGGACGCGGAGTCAAGGTCAAGCTCTCCGCTCAGGTAGACGATGCAGCGTCCTTCCTGAGTTTCGGTGCGCAGTTGGAACTTCTCGTTCTGGTTCATAGATCCCTCTCCTGATTAAGTGTCATAACAAAATGATTTCATTAAATGCTCATACAGCATAAATAACCTGTCCGTGGACATCTGAAACAGCTTTTGAACCGGTTTATCCATAAATATATTCTTTCCAGCGGCAGTTTTTCCTTCCAGAGGCATGGGTAATGAACCCTAAGCGAAATCGCAAGCGAAGGGAGGAACCGCATATGGATAACCGCAACGTACAAGTCGAAGAACGGCATGTCGAGCATAAGTCGGACTCCAGCATGGTAGCGGCCACATTCATCAAATACGCCGCTTACATCATCATCTTCTTCGGAGTGCTGTACTTCCTGATCCGCTATATCATCCCCATGTTCTGATCCGGTATGCGCCATGGCTCCGCGCGGTCCGCATGGGGCGGACACCGCGGGGGAATAGTGAGAATCGGCCCTACAATTTTGAATTGAAGGAGGAAGTCAGAATGAGCAAGACGATTGCTGTTTTCGACAATCAGGAAAATGCCGTCAAGGCGGTTCAGGCGCTCCGGAGCGGAGGATTCGCGCCGGATGAGATCAAGGTTCTCGGACGGGACCGCGACTCGATCCGCTTCATCGAATCCGACACCGACGTCCATGCCGACGAGCTCCAGGACATCAAGGAAGCCCGCCGCAACGACTCGGGAGCTTACCCGCTGGATCGAACGGGCTTTGTCGTCGGCGCCGCGCCGTTCGGCGGCAATACCATTTCCAGCGGCGGAGCGCCGTTTTTTGCCGGCGGATACGTGCTTGCCGACGATGTCATCGGCGGAGATACGCCGTTCGAGTCGATCTTCAAGGAGCTTGGGCTCAGCGAGAGCCTGGCCGAAAAGGCGAGGGACGCCGTTGCGGAAGGCGGAATCGTATTGATCGCCGATCGCGAGGACGGGTCGGACAGCGTCTACGAGGCCGATGGTCCTTCCCAGGATACGCTGGCCGGAGCCGAGGCGATCTTCCGTTCCAATGGCGCCACGACGATTCTGACCTAAGGAATGCCTTGCCATGCGGCCGCCTGCGGGCGGCTTTTTTGCGTTGCAGCCGAATCGCATTTATATAGAAGAAACAGCCCTACAGATGCTGTACGGGGTCAAAAACGAGCCTAAACGGAAGCAGGAGGCCTCTTTTGCGGACAATAGTCCGGTAGGCGGCGGCTCAGCCGGTTTGACGCTCCAAACGTTTTAGAAGTAAAATTTAATTCAATGAGTTAATTTCCGGGCCCTAACGCCTGGGTATAGAGAGAAAGCGAGAGTGGTGAAAACCGTATGAGTACCGCAAGTCCAACCGCTGCGGGAGGAGCAGCCGGATTCAAAAGAGCTCCTCTGGTAGCTGCATTGATTATAGGAGCTTTCGTGTCGCTGCTCAACCAGACGCTGATCAATGTCGCCCTGCCCCAAATGTCCGAGGATTTGAACATCACGACGAACACGGCCCAGTGGCTCACGACGGGCTTCATGCTCGTCAACGGCATCCTTGTTCCGCTGAGCGCTTATTTGGTCGCCCGTTTTTCAACGAGGCTGCTGTTTATTTTATCGATGGTTCTGTTCTGCATCGGCACCGTCGTCTGCGCCGTCGCGGGAGGGTTCCCGGTCCTGCTGACGGGCCGCTTGATCCAGGCCGCCGGCGCCGGCATCCTCATGCCGCTCATGAACGTCGTGTTCCTGACGATCTTCCCGGTCGAGAAGAGGGGCCAGGCGATGGGCATGATGGGCATCGCCATGATTTTCGCGCCGGCCGTCGGCCCGACGCTGTCGGGATGGGTCATCCAGCATTACAGCTGGCCGGTGCTCTTCTACATCGTCCTGCCGATCGCACTTGTCTCGCTCGTTCTCGGCATTTTCCGCATGCGCAACGTGCTGCCGCAGTCCAAGCCCGTTCTTGATTACTGGGGCGTCGTCCTGTCGACCACCGGCTTCGGCGGCCTTCTGTACGGCTTCAGCGAAGCCGGCACGAAAGGCTGGGACAGCCAGCTCGTCCTCTGGATGCTCATCATCGGGGGCGTCAGCCTCGTGCTGCTCGTATGGCGGCAGCTCGTCATCAAGAACCCGATCCTGGAGTTCCGCGTCTTCAAATTCGATATGTACACGCTGACGACCATCATCAACATTCTCGTGACGATGGCCATGTACGCCGCGATGATCCTGCTTCCTCTGTACCTGCAGAAGATTCTGGGCTTCACGCCGATGAAGGCCGGTCTGCTGCTGCTTCCCGGCGCGATCCTCATGGGCATTATGAGTCCGGTCACCGGCATCATCTTCGATAAAGTCGGAGCCCGCTGGCTCGCGGTCACCGGCCTTGCCATCACGGTCGTGACGACGTTCGAATTCAGCAGGCTGACCGACAACATGAGCTATACGCATCTGATCTGGCTGTATACCGCCCGGATGTTCGGCATGTCCATGCTCATGATGCCGATCATGACCGCGGGCCTGAACCAGCTCCCAAGGCGGATGATCGCATACGGAACGGCGATGTCCAATACCTTGAGGACCGTTGCCGGCGCTCTCGGCACGGCGCTGCTCGTGTCGATCATGAGCAGCAGCGCGAAGAGCAAGGGCGCCGAGATGATCACCGCCGCAGGACTTGATCCGAAGGACGCCGCGAACGCCAAAGCCGTCCTGCATATCACCCAGGAAGCGACGATCCACGGCATCAACCTGGCCTTCCTGGTGGCGACCTGGATATCCGCAGCCGCGCTCGTGCTGGCGTTCTTCATCCGCAAGACACAGCCGCATGTCGAGGTCACCTCGACACCGGACAGTCCCGCGAAGCCTGCGGGCTCCGCCCAGACTCCGGCAGCAAGCTCGCAGCAATAAAAAAAGAACGTTAAAAAAACCTCCTTTGTCCGTTCCACGGGCAAAGGAGGTTTTTTACGTCATATTCTCCCCGGACGGTCGAGGGCGACAAGGCTGGCCAGCGGATGCTCGAAGCCGAGGATGAAATCGCGGAGAATGGATGCCCCCAACATGCTGTGTACGGTTCCGTTGCCCCCGTAGCCAAGGCAGTAGTAGACGTTCCTCCAGGCAGGATCGCGGCCGATGAAGGGGAGATTGTCCAGCGACTCTCCGAACGCCGCGCTCCATCCGTATTCGAGCGTGCTGTCCAGCATGGGGAACATGGAGGCGAGGCTGCGGGACAGCTTGTCCATCCGGCGCAGGCGCTCCTGCCCGTCATGGACAGGAACGGCCGTCGGCTCGTCCAGGCCGCCGATGACCACTCTCCCCTCGGGAGTCGTACGGACGTACAGGTAAGGACGGGCCGTCTCCCAGATCATCATGCGCTCGTGCCAGTCTGCGAACGATGACTGCACCGGCGTGACTCCGGCAAAGGAGCGGTTGATCTCCGCTTTGAGGAGCTTTCCCCTCAGCTCTTCGGGCTCGTAGCCGACGGCATAGACGACATGCTCGGCCTCGACGATCGAGCCGCCTGCCGTCTCCAGCCGGTGGACTCCATCGGTGCCGGTCGCATGCCGCGCCACCTCGGTTCCTTCATAGACGGCCGCTCCGTTCGCCGCCGCTTCCGCGGCAAGGGCATGAACCAAGCGGAAAGGGTTCACTTCCGCATCGCCCCGGGTCACGACCGCTCCCGGACCGGAAAACGGGAAGCGGGACCGGATATCCTCGGCACTCCAGTAATCGACGGGAAATCCGGCTTCATGCAAGGCTTTATACTCCTCCTGCACGCCCGCAAGGTCCTCCTCCGTGGAAGCGAGGTAGAGGCTGCTGCGGCGGCGGAAGCCGGTGTCCGCCGGAAGTGACCCTGCCACCTGGGCGAGGCGCTCCACCGATTCCTTGCATGCGCGGTAAAAGCGTACCGCATCCTGCTTGCCGATCTGCTCCATCAGGCGGCAGAGCATGATGTCGTTGGAAAACTGCAGCAGGCCGGTATTGGCCGCACTGCTTGCCCCGGCGACGGTATCCCTTTCCAGCACGCAGCATGAGATGCCGCTCCTCGCAAAGAGAAGCGCGCACAGCGCGCCGGACATGCCCCCCCCGATAATAGCAGCCTTCACCTTCGCATGGCCTTCAAGGGCGGAGTAGGAAGGAACGGCAGCAAGCGTATGAGGCCAATACAGGGTTCCAGCGTGATGGTCTTTCATGGCGGTGCACCTCCCGCCTTATTATGAACGATTACGCTGAATTCATGAGGATACGCCAAAAAGCGGCGCCGTCCGATGATGGACAGCGCCGCTGCTTGGGGGGGGGGGTCAGTCCTGGGCCGGATCGGGAACGAGCCCATCCTCTTCGAGCTCGGAATTGGTGCGCATCCTTTCCATGTCCTTGCCGAGCCGCTTCATATCCTGCTCGTCCTGAACCATGGAGCCGTTGCGCGCATCCTCGATATCCCGGTGCTTGCTGCCGGCCTGGCCGTCAGGCTGGGGGAATTCCTCCCGGGTGCCTCCGCTCATGGCCATCGCCCTCCTTAGTTGTTGAAGCTGGAGTTGGATTTGGTGATGGAAGGGGTGTCCTTCATCGCCTTGTCGTGGTTGTCGGAAGCTTCGCTCTTGATGTTGTCCATATGCCGGGTCGTCTCCGAAGCGACCTTCTGCGCATGGTCCTTCACGTCCGCCACGGCATCCTTCGTTTCCGCGATCGCGGTCGCCGCCGTTTCCTTGATGGCATCCTGCTGGATCAGCGCCGCATCCTTGGCCTTGGCGGCCAGCTCCTGAACCTTGGAGGTGAGGGCGGAAGCCTTCTCGCCCGCCGTGCTTGCGACGCCCTTCGCCTGCTCGGAGAGCATGGCTCCCTGACGCTTGGCGTATTCAGCCGCATCCGAGGATTTGCGGGCGAGATCGGAGCGGAGCTCCTTGCCTGCCTTCGGTGCGAACAGCAGTGCCGCCGCCGCGCCGATCGCGCCGCCGATCAGAAGTCCCTTTGTCATTCCGCCGCTTTTTGCCGTTGTTTCGTTTGCCATATCCGTTCATCTCCTTCAAGTGGTTGTTGTTGATTTTATAAACGTCTGCACGTCCGTTGAAACCTTAATTGCGGTCGCCGGCAGAAGGTTATCTTTGGAAGGAGTGGTGAACGGGCCGCCCGGACTGGTATAATGAATCGTCATGTTGAACGCTGCCGGAGCCGGACGGTTTGAACCTGCGGAGAGCCGGCAGAATATGAAGGTAGGATAACGTCCCGCGGGCAGGCAAGTCCGGCCGCGGGGGACGGGAAGGATGCTGAGGATGGAACAACGTAACGAAGCTTTCCGTGACGGCGTGGAGCTGTCCATGACGACGAGAGGGGAATGGAAGGAGAACAGCCATGCCGGGCATCTGGCTGCGCGGCATGCGTCCGGCGCGCCGGCCGCGAGCGCCGGCGATGCCGGGTCGGTCTCCTTCATGCGCTCGACGGCGAAGCCGCTGCAGGCCGCGGCAGGCATTGCGGCGGGCTTGATGGAGCATTACGGGCTCCCGGAAGGCGCGATCGCCCTGATGTCCGCATCGCACCGCGGCGGGGAGCAGCATGTCGAGCTGCTGGAAAAGATGCTGGAGCTGACCGGCGTCCGCGAGGAGCAGCTTGCTTTCCATCCCGATTATCCGCTCGGCCGGAACGAACGGGATGAGGCCATGCGCAGGCGGCTGCCGCCGCGCAAGCTGTACCATACCTGCTCAGGGAAGCATATCGGCCTGCTCGCCTTTTGCCGGATGAACGGCTGGCCTCTGGAAGGATATACGGCTATGGATCATCCGCTGCAGCGGGAGCTGCTCCGCCATATCGCCCTGTTCACGGATATGGACGAGAGCGCTATCGGACGCGCCGTCGACGGCTGCGGCCTGCCTGTATTCATCGTTCCTCTGGAGAGGCTCGCGCTGGCCTATGCCCGGCTGGCGAGTCCGCCCGATGACTGGGCGGATGAGCCGCTGCGCCACGCCGCCCGGCGGATCTCCGCCGCGATGCTTGCTTATCCCGACTTGGTCGAAGGGCAGGGCAGGCTGGCGAGCGTCCTTCTCGCATCGGGCATCGTGGCCAAAAGCGGAGCGCAGGGAGTGTTCGCCCTTGCTCTTCCCGAGGCCGGTCTCGGAGTCGCGTTCAAAGTGCTGGACGGCGGAGAGAGCGCATGGCCGGTCATAGCGGCCTCCGTGCTGGAGCAGGCGGCGGATGAAGCGGCCCGCCTTCCCGGCGTCGACGCTGCGAAGCTCACGGAAGCGGCCGGGAAGATCCGCGCAGCCTATCCCGAGGACATGGTCAACGACATGGGCACGACGACCGGACGCAGGGAAGCCGTTCTCAAGCTGGAATGGATTTGAGCGCAGGGAAGCCCTGTCATTCAAAAAGAAACGGTCTGGACCTTTTCGGTCCAGACCGTTTCTTTTTGCGGGGTCAAGGCTCACGCAGGGAATGCCAGACCGACTCCCGGTAATCGGTCGGAGATTCGCCGTGGAATCGGCGGAACTGCCTGGAGAAATATAGGGCATCCTGCAAGCCGACGGACGAGGCGATCTGCTCGACCGTCAAATCCCGCCGTTCGCGAAGCATGCGCCGCCCCTTGTCGATCCGCAGCCGCAGGAGGAACGAAACCGGCGACATGCCGGCATGCTGCTTGAACACCCGGGACAGATAGGCTCGGCTGTAGCCGAACGACTCCGCCATCCCTTCCATGCTGATCGGCTCCGCAAACTGAGTGGACAAATACCGGATCATTTGGGAAGCGATACCCCCGTCGTCAGAGCCTTCGCCGGGCTCCGGCCCCGCTCCCCTGCCGCGCGCGGCGGCAAACTCGGCCAGCACGGCATGCAGGCAGGCGACAGCGCCGAGCTGGGCTCCCGCAGGCTGCCGCAGATAGCGCATGCTCCGCTTGAGCGCAAGCCTCGGCGTGCTGGAGCGTCCCGTATCCGCTGTCGGAGAGGAGATGTCGAACCCGGCGGCCGCGGCGGCATGCGGCGCCCATGGTCCCTGGAAGGCGATCCAGCGGTAGCACCAAGGGTCGGCCGAATCGGCTTGATAAGAGACCAGCTGCCCGGGCTCGATGAGAAAGGAATGGCCGGCTTCGAGCCGGTGAACGGTCCCGCGGCATAGAAACTCTCCTTTTCCCGACAGCACATGGTGAAGCAAATAGAAATCATGCACTTTCGGCCCCAATCGATGTCCAGGCTTCGTCTGGCTCTCTCCTGCGAACAAAACCTCCAGCGGCATCTCCGCGCCTTCTTCGGAAGCGGGAACGACCCTATAGTAAAAGCTCTTCTCCATCCCCCTATTCTCCTTTCCCGTCTCCGATCGTGTGCTGCAAGATCTCTAGCGAAAGTGTACCCGAATTTTCCGCCGGGCGCGAGCGGGAGGAGGACCGGGACGAAGGAGGCATGCCCGCCAGACTGCAAGGGAAAAGAAGGATGGGCATATCGGCCTTCGGCTTTGCTGGAGATCCCGGCCTTGTCGAATGATGCCTATGTTCTATTTCCTAGAGGGAGAGGGACTTGGGAATCAATTTCAGTATTAGTAAGAAAATTCCAAAAATTTCGATTGTGAATCCGAAAATACGAGACTATACTTGCTTTATTCTAAGACAAGATTCCTTGTCAATCGGCATGATTCGGATAGATCCGCATTTCGCTCGCGCAGCCGTCGTGCCCGGCCCTTGATCCGCCTCCCTCCAGCATCCCCCCAGGAGCTCCCGCTTCCAGCGCTGCTTTTCTGTCATCGGCTCCTGCAGCTAACATCCTGCGCGATGCTTCGAACTACAGCTGGGCGCAATCCGATCCTTTTGAAGGGGGTGATGATTTCGACCGCCGTCCGGCGGCGGCAGCAGATAGCTGATCCCATTAAACCAAGTATAGGGAGTGGTTAAGTTTGATTTTTAGAAAGAAACGCAAGAGACCGATGGCTGTCCTGATGGCCGTCCTGCTGACGTTTTCGTTTCTGGAGCCGATCCACGCGGCAGGCTCCGTAGCTTCGGACAAGCTTGACCGCAATTCATCCATTCAGAAAGCGGCGGCTGCCAAGGTGGACGGCAAGCTGCTCAAGCAGTTCGGACAGTCGGAATACGTCACTTATCTCGTCAAAATGAAGGCCCAGGTCGATACGGCATCGGTGTCCAAGCAGGCTCTGCAGAAGGCTGCGCTGCAAAAGGCGACGCTGTCCGCGGCGAAGCTGTCCGCCCGCAGCGCGGTCGTCAGCACGCTTAGGGATACCGCCCTGCAGACTCAATCGGAGCTGGACGATTACTTGGAGAAAGCGCAGAAGAGCGGAAAAGTGAAGAGCTACAAAAGCTACTTCATCGTCAACGCGCTGGCGGTCACGAGCACGAAGGAGGTCATGGAGGAGCTCTCCAAGCTTCCGGGGGTCGACAAGGTGCTACCCGACGAAACCCGCTATTTGCAAAAGACCGAGGTGAAGCCGGACGTGACGGCGCCCGGCGCCGGAACAGCGGCGCAGCCGGCCGCCGGAGTCCAGAAGGAGGCTGGAGCCAAGACGGCTGCCGCTCCGAGCAGCGTGGAGTGGAACATCGCCCGCATCAACGCTCCGCAGGTATGGGCCCAAGGCATCGACGGGACCGGCATCGTCGTCGCCAACCTCGATTCGGGCGTGGATTATACCCACCCCGCCCTGCAGCGAAAATGGCGCGGCCTGGACGCATCCGGCGCCGTCGTCCATCCCGAGCTGAGCTGGTACGATCCCCATAGCGGAGCTTCGCTGCCTTCGGACAGCGACGGCCACGGAACCCATACGATGGGAACGATGGTCGGCTCGGAAGCGGACGGCTCCAACCAGATCGGCGTGGCGCCGGGAGCGAAATGGATCGCCGTCCGGATTTTCAATCCGGATACGACCGACAGCATCATTCTGGACGGAGGCCAATGGCTGCTCGCTCCGGTCGATGCGCAGGGAAATCTGCATCCCGAGCTTGCGCCGGACGTCGTGAACAACTCCTGGGGCGGAGGCGCCGGCATCGACGAGTGGTTCCGGCCGATCGTGCAGGCATGGAGAAGCGCGGGCATCTTCCCCGAGTTCTCGGCCGGCAACACGACGCTGACGAACCCGGGCGGACCGGGATCGGTCGCCAATCCGGCGAACTATCCGGAATCGTTCGCGACCGGAGCGACCGACATCTCCGACAACCTGGCCGACTTCTCGCTGCGGGGTCCGTCGCCATACGGCGAGATCAAGCCGGAGGTGTCCGCGCCGGGCGTCAACATCCGCTCCTCGATTCCGGGCGGATATGAGGGAGGCTGGAACGGCACGTCCATGGCGGGACCGCATACGACCGCTCTGGCCGCGCTGCTGCTGCAGGCGAACCATTCCCTGACGGTCGACCAGCTGGAGTCCATCATCATGAATACGGCGACTCCGAGAACGGACAGCGCCTATCCCAATAGTCCCAACAACGGCTACGGGCATGGCGTCATCAACGCGCTGGACGCGGTCGGCTCCGTTCTACAAGGCATCGGAACCGTATCGGGCAAAGTCGTGACCGGCGGGGACGATCTGGAGGAGCCCGTGCTGGAGCATGTGCCCGTAACGACGGCCTTCACCGGCTTCGACGTTCCGATCACCGCCCATGTCTACGACAATGTGAGCGTGAGCTCGGTCGAAGTATTCGCGCGGGCCAAAGGAACCCAGACGTATGTATACCTTCCTGCCGAGAGAGTGTCGGGCGATTACAAGGACGGCGTCTACTCGGCTTCGATTCCGGCATTCCTCGTGACGAAAGCCGGACTGGAGTATTACATCCGAGTCAACGATTACGGCAATAACGGCATTCAATCGCAGGTCTATTCCGTTGATGTCAGCGACGGCGTGAAGCCTGGCTACACGCAGGACTTCGAGAGCGGCTGGACGGGCTTCTCCACCGGCGGCGAAGGCCTTCCATGGCAATGGGGCGTGCCGGTCAGCGGACCGGGCAGAGCCGCTTCGGGGCAGAAGGTCGCCGCGACCAATCTGACAGGCACCTATGCCTCGAATTCCAACTCCTATCTGCTCGCTCCTCCGATCGACCTGACGGACAGTCCGCAGGGCGCCGTCCTGAGCTTCAAGCACTGGTACGACTTGGAGACCAACTATGACAATGGAACCGTCTATATCTCCGCTGCAAGCACGAACCATGAATTCGTGCCGGTTGCATCCTTCACCGGAGCGAGCGGAGGCTGGAAAACCCAGCTCATCGACCTGGCTCCGTATGCAGGCCAGCAGGTTCTGGTCGCCTTCAATCTGTCGAGCGACAACACCCAGAACAAAGCCGGCTGGTATCTCGACGACATCTCCATCGACGGACCGGACAGCCAGGCTCCCGGTGCGCCGACAGGCCTTGCAGGCGAAGCCGACGTGCTCGGCAATGTCCGCCTGACGTGGACGCCTCCGGCCGACCAGGACCTCAAGCAATTCGTGGTCTACCGTGCGGCGGAGGGAAGCTCCTCTTTCGAGCAGATAGGCATATCGCCGGCGGCTTCCTACACCGATACGGTTACGGCGACGCAAGCGACGTATTCGTATGCCGTATCGGCGCAGGATTACAGCGGCAACATCGGTCCGAAATCGGATCCCGTCACCGTGTCGGTCAGCAGGGCCGGCATTCTGTACGAGGATGACTTCGACGGGGATACGGATAACGGCTGGACCCATTCCGGCACGAAGGACGAATGGGAACGCGGTATTCCAACGGCTCCGGGACCTGCTGCGGCAGCCTCGCCTCCAAATGTGTGGGGCACGGATCTGGATTCGACCTATGAGTCGAGCGCCGATTACTCGCTCGTATCGCCGCCGATCGACCTGACCGGGGCAGGCCATGCGTCGCTGACGTTCAATCATTGGTACGAGATCGAGGGCCGCTATGATTTCGGCCTTGTGGAAGCCTCTCGCGATGGAGGCGCATCCTGGACGGAGCTGCTGCGCTTCTCCGACAACACCGCCGGCAAGCAGTGGACGCCGGTCGTCTACAATCTGGATGCTTATGCCGGCTCGACCGTGCAGATCCGGTTCCGGCTCAAGTCGGACAGCAGCGTCGTCAAGGCGGGATGGTATCTGGACGACTTCCGCATTCTGGATACGTCAGCCTCCCTGCAGACGCAAGGCGATGCCCCAGCCGCGGCGATTCCGGGCCGCCAGAAGAACTCGGTCCAAGCCCCGCTGCTGAAAGTCGGCCATACGGACGAAGCCGGCTTCAAGCCGCAGGCGCAGCCTCAAGCTCAGCCGCAGGCTGATCAAGGCAGCATCGGCATTCAGAGCCTTCCGGCGAGCGCGACGGTCACCGTGCTGGAGACGGGGCGCTCGGTCAAGACGGATCCCGCCACCGGCAAATTCTCCTTCTCCCATGTGGCTGGAAGCTACACGCTGAAAGCCGAAGCGTACGGCTACTATCCGCAAACGAAGCCCGTCGAGATTACGGACGGCGGCACGGCCAAGGCCAGCTTCAGCCTGGAAGCGATCCCGCACGGGCAAATCCATGGCGTCGTCCGCGACGAGCGGAGCGGGGAGCCGATCTCCGGCGCCGTGGTCGCCGTTCTGGAAGATGCGGCCGTCGCGCCTGTGCGCACCGCAGCCGACGGAACCTTTACGTTCGACCTGCTTGAAGGGACATACACCCTTTCCGTGCAGAGCGGAGACTATTACAGCAAAACGGTCTCGGTCGCGGTGCCGGCCAACAAGGCGGTGGAGCTGGCCGTCCTGTTGAAGCCGTTCATCGGCTTCCCGGGCGAAATCGCTTACGATGATGGAACGGCCGAAAACGCCAGGGCGTTCAACGCCGCGAACAACGCCTGGGCGGTACGCTTTACGCCGGAAGGCGGAGCCGCCCAGGTGACGGGAGCGTCGCTCCGGTTCTGGAACACGGAATTCCCGAGTCCGGGAGGAACGGCGTTCAAGTATGCCGTATACGATGCATCGGGCTCCGCAGGAGCGCCGGGCAGGCTTTTGGCAGGACCTTATGACGGAACCGCCCTGCGCAACGATCAGTGGACGACGGTGACGCTTGCCCAGCCTATTACGGTAACAGGCGATTTCTACATCGTTTATATCCAACCCAATGCAGGTCTCAGCTCTCCGGGGCTCGGCACGGACGAAAGCGGCAAAAACGCGCTGCGCAGCTGGCAGCGGGTCAGCGGCGTCTGGAGCCCGTCTCCTGTCGAGGAAGGCAATTATATGATCCGGGCGCAGGTGCGCTACGCCGTAAATGCTCCTGTAATTACGGCTCCGGCACCGAATACGTATACGAATAATGCCGAGCTTGCCGTGTCCGGAACATCGGCAGCCGACGGCGCCGAGATCCGGGTCTACAACGACGGCCAGCCAAGCGGAACGGGAACGGTAGCGGGCAAGAAGTTCAGCGTTCCCGTCACCCTCCACGCCGGAGCGAATGTGCTTACGGCGGAAGCGGTGATCGGCGGCAAAGCGACGGACCGCTCGGAGCCGGTGACAGTCGTTCTGGACCGGACGCCTCCGGCTCTGGCCGTGACATCCCCTGCCGATGGTGCCGTGACGAACGCAGAGACCGTAACGGTAACCGGCACTGCGGCAGATGAGTTCTTCAAGCAGCTCACCGTCAACGGGCAGAAGGTTCAGCCGAAAGCCGACGGAAGCTTCACGCAGAAGCTGCTGGTCGAAGAGGGCGCGAATGCCATTACGGTCACCGCTTCCGATCTGGCCGGCAACGAGAGTACGGTCGTCCGCAGCGTCTATGTCAGCCGCAAGCTGCCCGAGCTGACGAATATCCAGCCTGCGCAGGACGTCCATATCCAATCCGGCCAATCAGTCGCGATTGCTTTCGACAGCAGCCCGGGACTGACGGCCTCGTTCACGATCGAGCTGCCCGCGGCGGCAAGCTCGCCGGCCCGCAGCGGCTTCCCGCTGACGGAGACGTCGCCAGGCCATTACGCTGGAAGCTATACGACTTCTTCCGCCCTTCAGCTGCAGGGGAGCATCATCGTCCTTGCGGCCAAGGATGCGGCAGGCAACACCGCCGTAACGGAGGCTCCGGGCAAGCTGTATGTCAGCGCACCGGCGCCAACACCAACACCAACGCCAACACCGACACCTACACCAACACCGACACCGACACCAACACCGACACCGACGCCAACGCCGGTACCGACGCCGACACCAAAGCCAACGCCGACACCAAAGCCGACGCCGACACCAAAGCCGACACCGACACCAAAGCCGACACCAACACCGACACCAACACCGACACCAAAGCCGACACCAACGCCAACGCCAACACCAAATCGTCCGCCTAGCGCAAAAATCAGCGCTCCATCCGCCGGACAGAAGAGCAAGGACGTTACGTTCAATGGATCCGCATCCAGCGATCCCGATGGAAGCATCGCCAGCTACAGCTGGAGCTTCGGCGACGGCAAGAGCGGCACGGGAGTCAAAGCCGTGCATAAGTACAGCAAGGCCGGCATCTACAAAGTTACGCTCACTGTGACCGACAACCGGGGAGCACAGAGCAGCTCGGAACATTTCATCGTCATCGTCTAGCTTTTCCGGCAAAGGAACGATTCGGCTCTAACCGGATCGGATCAAGCGGCTGTCCCCGTTTCCGCGGGTGACGGCCGCTTTTTTCTATTGCCGGCGAGGCCGTTCTGCTTGTCAGGAAAGAGGGATGCGGATGTCATCCCTCTTCCCTTCTCTTTGCGAACGACCGCCGACAGTCTGGTCGGCGAAGCCGTTCTGCTTGTCAGGAAAGAGGGATGCGGATGTCATCCCTCTTTCCTTCTCTGCGCGAACGACCGCCGACAGTCTGGTCGGCGAGGCCGTTCTGCTTGTCAGGAAAGAGGGATGCGGATGTCATCCCTCTTTCCTTCTCTGCGCGAACGACCGCCGACGGTCTGGTCGGCGAAGCCGTTCTGCTTGTCAGGAAAGAGG
>Ga0194137_10000793_pt1 | contig 20137 bp, 20 predicted proteins | sample TARM_MetaG_T3_14_FD_134025 | JGI IMG/M metagenome (GOLD analysis project Ga0194137, IMG submission 134025) | Freshwater microbial communities from Pennsylvania, USA, analyzing microbe dynamics in response to fracking - TARM_MetaG_T3_14 (version 2) | ecosystem: Environmental > Aquatic >... | reverse complement strand
GTATGGAATGTTCGTGCCCGCAAAGACACCGAAGGATGTGATCGCAAAGATCAATCAGGAAACGCTGAAGGCAATGAAGGATCCGGTTTTCCAGAAAGTGCTGGCCGACACCGGTTCCGATTTTGTCGGCGACACGCCTGAAAACTTCGGCAAGTTCGTTCAGGCCGAAGCCGTGAAATGGTCGAAGGTTGTCAAGGAAAGCGGTGCAACGGTCGACTGATCAGCGCTGCAGGATGTAAATGAAACGGGCCGGCGCAAGGCCGGCCCGTGTGATTGCAGCATCAGGCGGGCGTTGTTCTTGTTCTGCCCGCCGGCCTATGCGGCCGAGATCGAGCCCTCTGGTTTGCCTCTCCGCACTGCGCCGATACGACGCCCCAAGCGGTTCAGAACTCTTCCCAATCCTCCTGTGCCGAACGCGACTTCGCATTGTTCGGCAGCGCCGGGCGCGGCTTGACGGCCGATGCTGCTGCGGGTACTGCGGCAGGAACGGCCGTCGCGACCGGGGCAAGCGGCCGCGAAGCGTTTCTTGCATCAACCTTGAATACGCTCACCACCTGGGCCAGCGTTGCCGCCTGATCCTGCAGCTGTTGCGCGGCTGCAGCCGCTTCCTCCACCAGCGCGGCATTCTGCTGCGTGACCTGGTCCATCTGGCCGATGGCCTGATTCACCTGTTCGATTCCCGAAGTCTGCTCCTGGCCGGCAGCGGTGATCTCGGCCATGATGTCGGTGACCCGCTTGACGCTGTCGACGATTTCATTCATGGTCGCGCCGGCCTCGTTGACGAGCATGCTGCCGTTCTCGACTTTGGCGACGGAAGTGTCGATCAGTGCCTTGATTTCCTTGGCGGCGCTGGCCGAACGCTGCGCCAGGCTGCGCACTTCGCTGGCCACGACCGCGAATCCTCGCCCCTGTTCGCCGGCACGCGCGGCTTCGACAGCTGCATTCAGGGCAAGGATGTTGGTCTGGAAGGCAATGCCGTCGATGACGCTGATGATATCGACGATGCGCCTTGCGGAATCATTGATGTCGCCCATGGTGGTCACGACCTGGGCAATCACCGCGCCGCCCTTGCCGGCAACGGCCGAAGCGCTCTCCGCAAGCACATTGGCCTGGCGGGCGTTGTCGGAATTCTGGCGAACGGTGCTCGTCAATTCTTCCATCGAGGAGGCGGTTTCCTCCAGCGATCCCGCCTGCTGTTCGGTGCGCGCAGACAGGTCCTGGTTGCCGGTGGCGATTTCAGTGGAAGCCGTGGCGATGGTTTCGATGCCGCTGCGGACTTCGGAAATCATGGTCACGAGTTCGGCGTTCATGTCCTTGAGCGCCTGCAGCAGCTGGCCGGTTTCATCCTTCGACGTGACGGCGATGTGGCTGGTGAGATTGCCGCTGGCAACCGTCTGAGCCACTTCCACTGCGCGCGCCAGCGGCCGGGTGATGCCGCGCGTGAGCCAGTAGGACAGCACGGCGCCGATGGCGATGACGAACAGGCAGAGGGTGATGATGAGCGTCTGGCTGGCGCTGTAGGTGGCCTGGATATCGGCGGCATGTTCATTGATTGCTTCGCGCTGCATGGTCACGAGCTGCTGGATCAGGTTCATGTACTTGTCGGCCGCCGGGATGAATCCCTGTTCGAGCAGGCGGGTCGCCTCCTCGATATTGTCCTCGGCCTTGGCCTTGGTTGCCGCGTCGCGCGTGCTCAGGTACACCTTGCGCTGCTCCATGATGTCCTGCCACAGCGCCTTTTCCTTCTCGCCGGTGATCAGCGGTTCGATCTGCTTCTGCAAGTCGGCCGAAGCCTTGGTCGATGTGGCGGTTTCCGCAGCGAAGAACTGCCCCAGGGACGGATCGGTGCTCTTGACGATCGCCGTCGTACGGCGAACGGCGCTGTAGACATAGCGGTACCAGTCGCTGATCATCCGCTCCTTCGACAGGGGCACGCCCGCCATCTGCGCCGTGGCGTCGGCCACCACGTTCAGCCGCCAGAGCCCGATTGCCGACATGACGATGGCGAGCGCCAATACCAGTGCAAATCCCGTCGAAAGGCGGGAGCCAATTTTCCAGTTCTTCATTTTCTATTTCGGATTGTCGATCAGATAAGCTGCAATTCGTTTGCGCTGCGGCCGATGGCCGGCGGGCGGAATAAATTGCGAGGGCGCAATGCTAGCTTAGTTTCCTTAAAGAAACTAGTGGCCGTAGCAGAATCGAAACAGATGCTTGCCGGGATTGGAGCCCACCATAGATCCGGCCCGAGAAATGAAACATTTTCCGGGCCGAATCAATAGGCTCTACACTTCCTACTTCTGGAAGATTTGCCGAATTGATTGGAATGCAAGATATCGACGAGCCGCGCATCGCCCATTTGGATATGGACTCGTATTTCGTTTCGACCGAAATCCTTCGCTACCCGGACCTCAAGGGAGTCGCCGCGGTGGTCGGAGGCGGCAGCGCGCACCAGCCAAGGCTGATGCCGGATGGGACCAGGCAATATGCGAGGCTGAAGGACTATGTCGGCCGCGGGGTCGTCACGACGTCCACTTACGAAGCGAGAAAATTCGGCGTCTTCTCCGGCATGGGGCTGATGAAGTCGGCCAAGCTCGCTCCCGATGCGGTGCTGCTGCCGACCGACTTCCAGCGCTACAGGCACTATTCGACGCTTTTCAAGAATGCGGTCAGAAGCATTGCGCCTACCATCCAGGAAATCGGCATCGACGAGATCTACATCGACCTGCGTGGCTTGCCCGGGGATCTCGCCGGCATCGCGCAAAGCATCAAGGATGCGGTCAGGGCCGCGACGGACGGCCTGACCTGTTCGATCGGGATTGCGCACTCGAAGCTCATTGCCAAGATCGCCAGCGATCTGAACAAGCCGGACGGCCTGACGATCGTGCCCACGGCTGCCATTCCCGAGATCATCTGGCCGCTGGCGGTAAGCAAGGTCAACGGCATCGGTCCCAAGGCCTCCGTCAAGCTCAACGAGATGGGAATCATGACGATCGGGGAACTGGCCAAGGCCGACCCCGTGCTATTGCAGGAAGCCTTCGGCCGCACCTACAGCGAATGGCTGCTGCGCGCCGCCCATGGCATCGACCGCAGGCCGATCACGACGGAGCGCGAGAGCAAGAGCATGAGCCGCGAAACCACCTTCGAGCGCGACCTGCATCCGAAGGGTGACCGTGAGCAGCTCGGCCGGATTTTCACCGACCTGTGCGTACGGGTGTCGGAAGACCTGAAGCGCAAGGCTTATGTGGGACGCACGGTCGGCATCAAGCTGAGGTTCCAGGATTTTCAGACCGTCACCCGCGACTACACGCTTCCGGACGTGACCGACGATCCGGCGGTGATCAGGCGCGCGGCGACCGAATGTCTGAAGCGGGTGAAGCTGAACCAGAGGATCAGGCTGCTGGGAGTGAGGGTATCGACACTGGAGGCAAAGGACCCCGCGATGCGAGCCGTGCCTCGCCAGGCAGACCTGTTCGAGCAGGGTTGATGCCGTCGCTGGCGAAGCCTGCGAAGAAACCGCCATGCGGCATCGTTGAACGTCGGCAATCGCAATGCCTGCTGCCAAAGGCAGGGGCATCGAGGATGCACCGCAGTCATGTGCGGCATCCTGTGCGAAATCAAGCTTTCTGCGATGACCGGAACTCCGCCTGGAAAATTCAATCATCTGAACATCATGCGTACACTACTGATGATTCTGGTCGGCGCGGCGGTCTTCGCTTCGCATGCAGGCGCAACTGAAAAAGGCGGGGCATCGCAACCAGGCCAGTTCACTTTCGCCTGGCCGCCCGGCGACGGACCTGCCAGAACCCGCGGTGCGACGACCCGCGGCGTGCCGGTGCAGCCGGACGCGGTGCCGACCGCGGAATGGAAGTCGCTGCGCGCAGCCGAAAAGCTGAGCGCCTTCGAGCGCGACCGGCGCGCCATTCTGGCCATGGCGGGACCGTACCGTGTCAGCTTCGATTTCCTTGAAGTGATGCGTTTCGACCCCGCGGCCAGGCCGGACGTGCCCTACCAGAGCTGGGGCACCGAATTCGTTTTCGTCGCCGAGGACAGGAGCGATTTCATCGCGCTGCAGCACATCCTGGTCATGCGCGTCCTGCAGACCGACGGCAAGACCAGCGAGCCGATTGTAATGCGCCACTGGCGGCAGGAGTGGCGGCATGAACCGGAACGCATGCTGGCCTACGAAGGCGGCAATACCTGGGCGCTGCGGGACTTGGCGCCCGAGCGGCGGCGCGGCGCCTGGACGCAGACCGTACTGCAGGTCGATGATTCCGCACGCTATGCGGCGGCCGGGCGCTGGCAGCATGCCGACGGTTCCTCCACCTGGATCAGCGATGAAACGCGGCGGCCATTGCCGCGCCGCGAGTTCAGCGTGCGCAAGGATTACGATGTGCTCGAAGGCACCAACCGGCATACCATCGTCCCGAACGGCTGGGTGCAGGAGGAAAACAACCTCAAGCTTGCGCTGGATGCCAATCGCAGGCCGCGCACCGAACTGCCTTACCTGGCGCGCGAATACGGCGTGGCGCGCTACGAGCGCATCCGGGATTATGACTTCGCGCCCGGGCGGCGCTACTTCGAACGCACCGAACCGTTCTGGACCGAGGTGCGCGCGGCGTGGGCAAGAGTCGTGGAGAAGCAGGGACGCTACACGCTCAAGTCGCAGGTGGACCAGGGCTCCCTGTTCATGCCGTTCTTTGAATATGCGGCGCGGCTTGAAGATGGCGCCGCCTTCGACCGCGCAGAGGCGCGCGCCTTCATCGAGCGCACACTGCGCGAGCGCTACCTTGCAAATGGCTAGCACAGCCTGGCCATGCGCAACCGCATGGAATTTGCAGGTGGGTCCATCTTTTCATAGCGGGGATCATTCACGTTTGGCGGCGCTTGGCAACGCCTGCAATATGCGGGCTTATTGACTTTGATTGCGCACGGTGCGCACGCGAGCCGAAGGCAGCCGCCGGTGGCGCTTGAAAAAATCCCACATCAGCCTGCTCGCATCCGGTCCTTCGGAGGCATTGAAGCGAAGCGAAGCGTCGCCGCCGCTCCATGCATGACCGAGTCCCTCGATTTCGCAGACCCGCAATATCAGCTTGCGTCCCAGGTGATGATCGTGGATGCGGTAAGGGTTGGAGAGCTTGCGGCCTGCGCGCTGTTTCGCCTGCCTGAACACGACAGGCTTCTCGGCGGCGCAATCCAGTTGATTCAGCATCCGGAACTGCGATGCGACCTGATCGGCATTGACCGGGCGAACCACCGCATCCTGCTGTCCATGAATGACGATGGCGGGCAGGGGAGGAATGCCGGGCGTTCGTTCGAGCAGGGCGCTGACTGCGTGCCGGCCCCGAAGGCCCGCACCCGCCTGCATGACTGCCAGTCCTCCCAGTCGGGAGTGTCCCGCGCCGAACGCCGGGCCGGAATGCATGCCGACCGCTGCGATCAGTTCCGGATGATTGAGCGCAACGATGTTGGCCATCGATGCACCGGCGGACAACCCGGCGATATAAATGCGCGTGCGGTCCATCCGGTACTTGCGCACGACCTGCTCGATCACGCCGACGATCAACCTGACTTCGCCGCCGCCTTCCTGAACGTCTTTCTCATGCCAGTTCCAGCATCGTCCGGAATGGCTGCGCAGGGATTGCTGAGGATAGACGACAGCGAAACCTTTTTCCTCGGCGAGCTGATTGAAGCGGGTTCCCTGCGAAAACTGCGCGGCGGTCTGGCTGCATCCGTGCAGCATGACGACCAGGGGCAGGGGTTCGTCGGCGGCGGACGACGGCAGATACAGCCAGTACCCCATGCGCTGTGCCGGCAGGACGCAGTCCTCGGCGAACGACGAATAAAAATACGCCATCCATTTGCCGGGCGCTTTTCGGCTGGCAGGCTCGATAAGCGGCGCCGGCATCGTGATGGCGGCTTTTGAGGGCCTCGGCTTTTTGAAGGCGGTTTTGGCCATTCCGGCAGGCGCCCTGGGTTTTGCCAGCAGGCTTTTGACAAGTTTTGCAGTCTGGGTTTTCTGCGCCTTTGCAAGCTTCTTCATGCCGCGCAGCCACAGGCCCGTCAGATTTTTCGCCATTGGTCACGATCCTCGAAATGAGGCCATTTGGCGGAAAAACCATGCAAAGGTTCAACGCCGCATGCCGGCGACAAGCACCGCTGCGCAACCGACGAGGCTTGCGCATCGGATCTGCGCCGGATCTGCACCAGCAAGGGGATTTTCAATCCGACGACCTGTTGATTCGGCCCGAGAAATGGTGCAGTTTTCGGGCCGGATCCATAAACGGACCGGCTGCGCGGTCCTGCCTGTTTATCAATCTGCAAACGCATCAAACAGCAGGCTCCGCAGCCACTGGCTGCCCGGTTCCTTATGGTATTTCGCGTGCCGGAACACATTGATGCTGATCTCCGGCATGGGCAGGGGATGCGCGACGTACCTGATACCAATCCCAAGGCATAACATGCCATGAAATCGCGTCTTTTTCCGCCTGCCCGCGTTGTGCTCGTCATCCATAGCCCCGCTATGGATTCCTCCCACGCCTTGCCAGACGAAAAAATCCGCCGATCTCATCTGTCACGTTATTCCTTGTGATTGGTATGAGTCCGAACGGCTTCACGCATTCCATCGCATAACGTTCAGGCACGGTGGCAATCATGTCCGTGGTCGCAAGAATATGTGCGACCGCGACGAAGTGCGGAACGGTGAGCTTGATGTGGCGCTGCACGCCTTTCCTGGCAATGAATTCGTCGATCCTTGCGTGACCGGTTCCTGCCGAAACGACGGTGACATGCTCCGCCGATTCGAAATCCTGGCGGCTCATCTTCGGCTTGTCCAGCGCATGCCCGGCGCGGAACATGCACACATGGCGCTGCCTGAACAGCGCACGCTGGAAAAAGCCGGTATTGAGCTGCGGCAGCAAGCCAACCGCCATGTCGACATGTTCAATGTGGGACGATATATCGACCGGGTGAGATCGACGCCGCAAGACATGAAATTCGAATCGCGGCTTTGCATCTACGACACCGAGATGATTCCCAACTCCATCATTTATCCGATCTGAGAAGATCAATGCGCCAACAATGGATTGATAGCTGCAGCCTCGACGACATCCCGGAAGACGACGTGATCGGACTGCAGGTGCAGGGCAGGGAGATTGCGTTCTACCGCGTCGGAGGCGATGTCTTTGCCACCGACAATATCTGCACGCACGGCCATGCGCGCCTGTGCGACGGCTTCCTGGAAGGGCATGAGATCGAGTGTCCGCTGCATCAGTGCCGCTTCGACATACGCAGCGGCAGGGCCATGTGCGAACCGCTGACCGAGGACATCCGGTCGTACCCGATCAGGATCGAGGAGGGGCGGGTGTACGTCGCACTGAGCTGAACTACGCTGCAACGCGCAGGCCGGCCGGAGTCGGATTCCTGAAGTCAATGCGTCCGCGGCTTTGCCGCCCGCCATCGTGAATGAGCTCAACGAAAGCTTCAATGCCGCGCCGGCGACTCGCCACCTGCCTGCAAGGGCCAGCGAAAACAAGCGCGGGAGCGAATGAAGCACCAAGGCGCCGCGACCTGCCTGTTTCCGCCGCGGGAGACGGGGCCGCATACCGTTGGCTGGCGCGACGCGAAGGACTGCGAAGGGCGGTATAGTGACGCTTTTGCATCTCTCGTGTTCAGACCGAAGTCCGCTCCCTGCACAGGGCGCCGGTCCTTTGCCCGGGGCATTGCCCCTAATTCAAATTCATCAGGTTCTATGGAAGCAGTGGAAAAGCAATCGATAGCCGTTGTCACCGGAGCAGGCTCCGGAATCGGAAAAGCAGTCGCCCTGGCATTGCTGGCAGACGGCTGGAAAGTCGTTCTCGCCGGGCGCCGGGTCGAGCCGCTGGAAGCCGTCGCCGCCGCCTCGGGCCGTCCGGACCGGACACTGATCGTGTCGACCGACGTCAGCGACCCGGAATCGGTCCGCCATCTCTTCGAGAAAACGGTCGAGACCTGCGGCCGGGTCGATCTCCTGTTCAATAACGCCGGTGCCTTCAGCGCCAGCGTGCCTCTGGAAGACATGAGCTTCGAGCACTGGAAGAGCGTGGTCGACGTCAACCTGACCGGCATGTTCCTTTGCATACAGCAAGCCTTCCGCGTCATGAAAGCCCAAGCCCCGATGGGAGGCCGCATCATCAATAACGGCTCGATTTCCGCGCATGCACCGCGCCCCAATTCCATCGCCTATACATCGACCAAGCATGCAGTCACGGGTCTGACCAAGGCAGCGTCTCTCGACGGGCGAAAATATGATATCGCCGTAGGCCAGATCGATATCGGCAATGCCGCGACCGACATGACCAATGCGATGACCAAAGGCGTTCCGCAGGCCAACGGAGAGGTTGCTGTCGAACCGGTCATCGACGTCGGCATCGTCGCGCAATCCGTGCGCTACATGGCAAGCCTGCCGTTGAGCGCGAACGTCCTGTTCCATACGGTAATGGCAACCAAGATGCCGTTCGTCGGCCGCGGATGAGCCGCTGAAGGAAGAGGTGCGGCTGCAGGCAATCACCTCCCGGTGCAGGCTGCAGCCGTCGCTTGGACATCATCTGTGCTCGAGGGCGACCAGGTTGGTGACGCAGGTCCCGGTCAGGATTCGGGTCGCTTCCGAAGTGCCATCGATCCAGAGGATATTCATCGGCTGCGTGGCAGACGCATTGCCGAAGCGATGCGGCACATCGGGCCAAATGAAATTTGGTGACGAGCGGCGTGGCGGCAGTGCCTGACCCGCCAGGCTTAAGGCAGTGGCGCCGCTTTCAGGCCCGATCATGGCAATGATGCTTGCCGGCGTCTCGTGCCGGCCGCAGCCATGATCCTGTTCGTCGCGCAAGCCTCCGCCCAGCCAATGCTCGGCTCGGAGTGGCCTGTCTGCCGCAGTGAACCAAGGTCGGGTAGTCCAACGAAAAAGAACTCGATGTAGCTTGATAGTCAGAAGCCATCCCGGCAATCGCCGTTCGATCAGCCATCGTAAGCGACCCCTCCCACACCAAGGGATTCAACGACGCTGCCTGCCACGTCAGCCGGCGCTAACGCCGGGCAGCCTCCCTCACGAGATCAGGACGCCAGAGCGATATCGAGCGTCGTCGTGCGCGTCAACTCGCGCCGGTGCTTGGCGTCGTCGAACGGGCGGCCCCGATGCATGGTGGCGCGATTGTCCCAGATGACCAGATCGCCGGTCCGCCACTCGTGCTGATAGACGAATTCCGGCTGGGTCGCATGCTCGATCAAGTCACGCAACAATGCCCTCCCTTCCGGTACCGGCCACTCGACCACGCGCGATGCATGCGAAGCGAGATACAGCGCCCTCCGCTTCGATCCGGGAATGGTGCGCACCAGCGGATGCACGGCTCCCTTTAGCTTGTCCTGTTCCTCCTGCGTGAATTCGAAGCCGAGCACCTGGCGTGAGTACACGATGGAATGGTGCACATGCAAGTCCTCGATGGTGGCCTTGAGTTCGTCGTCCAGCGCGTCATAGGCGGCTCGCATGTCGGCGAACTCGGTGTCGGCGCGTACCGGCGGTATCACCTTGCCGAGCAGGAGGGAATAACGGCCGGCCGGGTCCACGAATGAGGCATCGGTATGCCAGAGACGGTTGCCGAGATTGTTCATGCGCCGGCGATCATCCTTGGCCATGAGTTCGCCTTTTTCGGTGACATTGGCAATATCGGAAAGTGCTTCATTGCCGTGGCGGTTCTTGGTCAGTACCGAGAGCGAGGTTTGCGTATGCAGTTTGCCGTCGAAGCGCTGCGAGAACTCCAGCTGTTCCTCGTTCGTGAGCTTCTGATTGCGAAATACCAGAACGGCATACTTGTCCATGCCTGCGCGTATTTCCTCGAGCACCGATTGATCGCGGGTCTCCTTGAGATCGATCTCGCTTACCTCTGCGACAAATTTCGGGTGGAGCTGCCGGAATGATAAGTTCATGTCTCTTTTCCCTTGTAATTGGTACTACCAGATTGGTTGGGCCAATATAGCATCGCCATCCTTGGTCGTCAATTCGTCGGCGGCGGCTCCGGTCGTCCCGTGAGGCGGATCTTGTGCCGCATCAATGTGCTACTTCCGATCGGTGCCGTTCATGCAAGGAAGCAGAGCGTAATTCGATATAATCGCGCTGGCTTCCGGCACTGGCCCGGCCGCTTTTCGCGACAAGAGGCATGAAGACATCCATGAACGAGCAGGCAGGGGAAACCCCGAAAACCGACAATATCGATTTCGCTGTTTCCGGCATTCTTGCGCTGATCCGGGAAAACCGTCTGGAAGCGGGTGACCGTCTGCCTTCCGAACGCGATCTGTCGGAGCGCTTCAGCGTGACCCGCAACACGATCCGCGAAGCGCTTTCCGTGCTCGAGTCAATGCGGGTGATCGAACGCCGTCCCAATTCCGGCGTCTATGTGAAGGATATCCGCACGGAAAGCAGCGTGGACCTGCTGGTGCTGCAGGCCGACTTGGGGCTTCCGGGAAATGTTGATGACATCTTTCAGGCTATGGAAGTGCGCTCCATACTTGAGCTGCAGGCCATACGCCTGGCCTGCCGGCGTCGAACCGATGCGGACCTTGAAAGGCTGCAGCAGATATTGAAGCAGGCCGAGCACAGGAGCGGGGAGGGCTTGTCGATCAACGAGCAGGACGAGGCTTTTCACATGGCCATTGCCGCGGCAACGAAGAATTCGGTGCTCAGCCGCATGCTCAAGGTTTTTTACCTGATGTCGCGTTCGCGCCGCATGGTCTACTTCTCCGACAGCGAGCGCAGCCAGCGCTCGCATCTGCATCATCGCAGGATGTACGAGGCGATCGAGGCAAAAGACGCCGCGGAAGCGGTTGCGGTAATGAAGCAGCACCTCAAGGAAGGCGCGAAGGTCTGGGAGAAAATCTTCAGCGCAAAGGCGGCGCAGTCGGGCAACGCGCCGGGGCGCGGCAAGCCGGACGAGTAAGCGGCTCAATCCTATGCGCTTGCTGCAGTGAATTGGCAGACGCCGCAATTGCCCGCCTGCCAATTCACCGCTTCTTGCTTTCTGCGGCAGGATCAGTCGATCTTGATATTGCCGTCCTTGATCACCTTGCCCCATTTCCTGATCTCGGATTCGGTGAATGCGGCAAGCTCCTCGGATGTTCCGCCGCCGGGCTCGGCGCCTTGCGCGGCCAGCTTGCCGGTAATGTCCGGCATTTTCAAGATCTTGGCCACTTCGCTCTGCAGGCGGTCGATGACCGGCTTGGGCGTGCCCGCGGGCGCCAATAGCGCTGTCCAGGAATACGCTTCGTAGTTCGGCAGGCCCGATTCAGCCAGTGTGGGGGCGTTCGGCCAGGACTTGAGCCGCTCTTTCGTCGCGACCCCGAGCAGCTTCAATTTCCCCGATTTGACCTGCGGCCCTGACGACAATGCGCTGTCGAACATGACGTTGCATGTGCCTGCCGCGACATCCACGAGCGCAGGAGCGCTGCCCTTGTAGGGAATGTGCGTCAGATCCACCTTGGCCATGGTCTTGAACAGCTCGCCGGCGAGATGGGAAGGCGTGGCCGGGCCGATGGAGCAGTAATTTCCCTTGTCCTTGTTGTCTTGCGCCCATTTGATGAACTCCTTGATATCGCCGGGCTGGGAAGCCGGCGCCACCATGAGCAGGGGCAGGATCGAAGTCAGGATGACCGGCGCGAAATCCTTCGTCGGATGATAGGGGAGCTTCGGAAACAGGCTCACATTGATGGTGTGCGGGCCGCTTCCGGTCATCAGCAGCGTGTAGCCGTCAGGGGCGCTCTTCGCCACCACCTCGCTGCCGATGATGCCCGAGGCGCCACCGCGGTTTTCCACGATCACCGGCTGCTTCAGCTGGTCTTGCAGCTTCTGGCCGATGATCCTGGTCATGACGTCGGTAGAGCCGCCGGGCGGATACGGAACGATGATCTTGATCGGCTTGTCCGGATATTCCGCATGAGCCGCGGTTGCAAAAACGGCGGCCAGGGCAAGGATTGCTGCGCGCGATAACATACATGTCTCCTGATTGGATTGTGCATCGGTCTCTTGCATGTGAAACCGGTAATTTGGCCTGTTATTTATCTCAATATGCAAAAGAAGTGGTAGGGCCAGTATTTCGAATGGATTCTAGGGACTGGGCTCGCCAAATGTCAAGGAAATAAGACGCGTGTTTGCGTCAGAATAAGGGCCGGACCTATCGGCCGGCTGGCATTTTCGGCGGGCCGTGCTTGCCGAGTCGCAAATGCTGCTGCAAAAGGATGCGATGGTGATGAACGTGGCTGCAACCTGTTGATTAGCACCGGCGTCGCCATAGGCCTGATTGCGTTAACGGCATACGTGTCATCCCAGGGATTGCATTAAGGAAAATTAAAGATTTTTAATTCGGGTTGGCGTGAATACGTATTCATGCTTTAATCGTCTCGTCAGATGAACGCACGTTGGAGACAAGCTTGCATACGTATTCGAAAGGAAGCCCGGTCACGAGCCACGATATCGCGCGCCGCGCACGGGTTTCGCAATCGACGGTCTCGCGCGTTCTCACGGGAAACACGAAGGTTGGCAAGGAAGCTCGTGAAAGGGTGATTGCAGCTGTGCGCGAACTTGGATACCGCCCGAATGCAATGGCGCGCGCGATGCGCACCAGCCAGACCGGAAACATCGGCGTGGTCGTTTCCCGCCTCGCCAATCCGTTGTATCCCGAGCTTTTGCAAATCCTCGGAAAAAGCCTGAACGGCGCAGGTTTCAGGATGGTCGTCTGGAATTCCGACGAACTGGATGAAAAGGCGGCGATGGATGCGATTCATGAAAGCCGTGTCGATGGCGTCATCATGACCACCGCAACCGCCGATTCCATGCCCCTGTACGAAGCGCTGCGACTGAACGCGCCGGTCGTCCTGATCAACAGGGTAGTGGATGGTTGGCCATGTGATCAGGTTTCCAGCGACAACCTCGGCGGCGGCCGCAAGGTCGCGGAATACCTGTTCAAATCCGGACGGCGGCGTATCGGCCTGATCACCGGTCCGGACGATGCGAGCACCATACGCGATCGGGAGGTTGGTTTCCGCCGTACCCTGGAAGCACTCGGCAGCCCGATCGACAGCATGCACTGCGTCGCGGTCGATGTTTTTTCATACAAGACCGGATTTGATGCCGCATCGCGCCTGCTCGATCTTGCCGAATATCCGGATGCAATCTTTTGCGTGAATGACGTGATCGCCCTGGGTGCCAGGGATGCCGCGCGTGCCAGGGGCATTGAGGTGCCGGCCGATCTCTGGATCGTCGGCTACGACGATATTGAAATGGCGTCGTGGCACAGCTTCGAGCTGACCACGATTCGCCAGCCGCTTGCGCTGATGGCGGAGACGGCAATCAGGCTGCTGCTGCAGCGGATGCGCGGCATCGGGGAAGGCTGGCAGCATGTTTGCCTACCGAACGACCTCGTCATCCGCAGTTCGACCGCACGCTACGCCGCCAGCGGCTGACCCGAGCCGGCGCCGGACGGTAAAGACCAAGTTACGTAAAGCAGACCGCCGCCGAAAGCCGGCGCAACGGGTTCGCTTTGCCCAAGAAATTTGCAAACGAGGCAGGAGTCATACATGGCATTAACAGCGAAAGACATTGCAGCCGACAGCCTGGAAGAGCCGTCTAGAAGAGTGCCGATTCGGCATGTCGTCGAAGTACTGGTTGTCGGCGGCGGCTCTGCGGGCATCGCGGCAGCGACGGCGGCGGCCAGATTGGGCAGAACGGTGCTGATGGTCGAGCGCAACGGTTTCCTGGGTGGGACCATCACCATGGTCACGCTGGGCAGCATCTGCGGCATGTACGCTGTCGACGGCGAGCAGGTGACGCCGGTGGTGGGCGGTTTCGCACAGGAACTGATCAACCGGCTGCAGAAGATGGGCGGGCCGAGCGAGCCGATGCGCTGGCTGAAGACGGCATCCATGCCCTACGACCCGTCGGCGATGAAGCTGGCTTGCGATGACATCGTGACGCAAGCCGGCGTGCAGCTTGCGTTCCATTGCACCGCGGTTGCGGTACACAAGGAGGACGACCGTGTGCGCGGCGTGATCTTCGAGGGGCGCGACGGACGCTGGGCCTGTTTGGCCGATGTTGTCATCGACTGTACCGGCGACGCGGATATCGCGGCGCTTGCCGGGGTGCCGTTCGAGCATGATCCTGCGGTGATCCAGGCGCCGACTACCATGTTCCGATTCGGCGGCGTCGATGTAGCGCGGGCGACCCGGATTTCGCGGGATGAACTGCGCGGCCATCTGGAAAAGGCGGTTGCCAGCGGGCTCAACCTGCCGCGCACCGCAGGCGGCGCGTTCAGCACGCAGCCGAATTCGATGCACATGAACATCACCCGCGTCGTCAAGGACGAGCGCGCGCCCGATCCGCTTGATACCGCGGAACTGACCGAAGCGGAACTGGAAGGCCGCAGACAGCTGAAGATGTACCTGGAGGCTTTCCGCAATTTTGTTCCCGGCTATGAAAACTGCTACATCGCCGACATCGGCGCCTTCATCGGGGTGCGCGAAAGCCGCCGTATACAGGGCCGCTATTCGCTGTCGCTGCAGGACGTGCTCGGCCAGGCGCGCTTTGCCGATGCTGTTGCCTGCAGCGCCTGGCCGGTCGAGGAGCACGGCGCCGGGCGTGCGACGAAATGGGTATTCCTCGAACCCGGTGCTTATTACCAGCTTCCTTATCGCATGATGCTGCCGACAGGAGCAAGCGGATTGCTGGTGGCCGGCCGCTGCTCGTCGGCATCGCACGATGCGCATGCATCAATGCGGGTAGCGGCGGTATGCATGGCGCTCGGCGAAGCCGCCGGCACGGCTGCCGCGATTGCCTGTGATTCCGGCGTGGCACTCGATGCGATCGACACCGGCTTACTGCAGCAGCAATTGCTGAAGCAGGGCGCAATTCTTTCTCCGGCGACTGCCAAGGCTGCTTCCGAACAACTGCAAACAGAAAGCGCATCATGATTAAAAAATACCGTTCCAATTTCGAACCCGGCACGACCCGCTGGGCTCTGCGCAAGGCGCAATGGCATGCACTCGGCATTCCGGAAGCGGACATGGAAAAGCCGAAGATCGCGGTGATCAATACTTCGTCGGAACTGTCAATCTGTTTCAGCCATCTCGACGAGGTGGCGAGCATCGTCAAGCAGGCGATCCGCGATGCCGGCGGCGTGCCGTTCGAAATCAAGACCACCGCGCCCAGCGACTTCATTACCGGCGCCGGCCGCAGCGGCCGCTACCTGATGCCGGCGCGCGATCTGATGGTCAACGATATCGAAGTGTCGGTCGAAGGCGCGGTGCTGGACGGCATGGTCTGCCTGAGCAGTTGCGACAAGACAGCGCCTGCGCACATGATGGCGGCGGCAAGGCTCGACATTCCCTCGATCCTGGTCATCGGTGGGTACCAGGGATGCGGGCGACATGAAGGCAAGCCGGTCGACATCGAGGACGTCTTCGAGTCGGTCGGAGAACTGGCATCGAAGAAGATCTCGATCAAGGACATCTCCGACATGTGCAATGTCGCAGTGCAGGGGCCGGGTGTCTGCGCAGGCATGGGTACTGCGAACACGATGCACATCATGGCCGAGGCAATCGGCATGACCTTGCCCGGCAGTGCGCCGGTCGCGGCCCGCAGTGAAAAGATGAAGGAGTATGCGCGCGCGGCGGGACGCCGCATTGTCGAGATGGTGAATGAAGACCTGCGGCCTCACCAGATCATGACGCCGGCCGCGTTCAGGAATGCAATCACGGTCGGGCTGGCGGTCAGCGGTTCGATCAACATGCTGCGCCATCTGCAAGGCGTGGCGGCGGAAGGCGAGATCCCCGTCGATGTGTACAAGCTGGTCGAGGAACTGGACGGCAAGGTGCCGCTTCTGTCCGCGATCAAGCCCAATGGCCCGGGCCGCATCGAGGAACTCGATGCCGCGGGCGGCGCGCACGCGGTGATGAAGCGGCTCGAACCGCTGCTCGCAACCGATGTGCTGACTGCTACCGGAAAGACGCTGAAGGACAATCTGCAGCATGCGAAGGTACTCGATGAAACCGTGATCACATCGCTGGAAAAGCCGGTCAGCCCCGGGCCGTCGGTGGTCATCCTGCACGGGTCGCTCGCGCCGGAAGGCGCGATCATGAAGCTGGGGATCGGCGACAAGGCGTCCTCCTTCCGCGGCAAATGCCGGGTCTTCGAGACGCAGGAAGCGGCAATGGGCGCGCTCTCGAACGGCGAGATCCTCGGCGGCGAAGTGATCGTGCTGCGCGGCCTCGGTGCCCGCGGCGGCCCCGGCGTGGCATCGGCATCCTGGTTTGTCGCCGCCGTCAACGGCTCGGACCTGGGCAAGGATATCGCGGTCATCACCGACGGCCAGCTGTCGGGCCTGAACCGCGGCTTCACGATCGGCCAGGTCATGCCGGAAGCCGCCGACGGCGGACCGATCGCCCTGCTGCGCGACGGCGACGAAGTGCTGATCGATGTCGAAAGGCGCAAGGTCGACATCGAGCTGCCGGTGCAGGAGCTCGACAGCCGGCGTGCCGCATTAACACCGTTCCAGCCGTCCGAGCCTAAAGGCTGGCTGCGCATCTATCAGCACATGGTCCGGCCGCTTTCCGAAGGAGGAACGCTCAAGCCAAAAACCTGATTCGCACCGTTGAAGCAAGTACTTTTTCGAAGTCCCCATATAAAGAGTTGAAAGGAGCATCTGATGAAAACATTCACCAGAGTTTTTAGCGTACTGTGCTGTGCTGCGGCTGTCGCAGGATTCGGAACATCGGCATTGGCGCAGAGCGCCGCCAGTTATCCCGACAAGCCTATCCGTTTCATCGTACCGTATCCCCCGGGCGGCGCCTCCGATGTGACGGCGCGCGTACTCGGTCAGAAGATGACGGAAATCTGGGGACAGCCGGTGGTGGTGGAAAACCGCCCTGGCGCCAACGGCAATATCGCCTCCGAATTCGTGGCTCGGGCTCCCGCAGACGGCTACACCATCTTGATGGGAAATGTCGGCCCGAATGCAATCAGCGCCAGCATGTACAAGCTTTCCTACGATGTGGTCAAGAGCTTTGCGCCGGTGACGCAGACCACGACCGTTCCGATTGTACTGGTGGTCAACAATTCGCTGCCGGTAAAGAATGTGAAGGAGCTCATCTCCTACGCGAAGACCAACAAGCTTACGTTTGCTTCGGCCGGCAACGGTTCGTCAAACCACCTGACCGGTGAACTGCTCAAATCCATGGCGGGCATCGACATCATGCATGTGCCGTACAAGGGAGATGGCCCGGCAATGAATGACGTGATCGGCGGCCAGGTATCGATGATGTTCGCCACCTTGCCGGCTGCACTGCCGCATATCAAGTCCGGGAAGGTGCGCCCGATCGGAATGGCCACCGCAAAGCCGTCCGCCGTACTTCCCGGTGTGCCGCCGATCGCGGAATCGGGCGTTCCCGGGTTCGACTCCAGCTCCTGGGGCGGCATCCTGGCGCCGGCCGGCACGCCGAAGGAAATCATCGCCAAACTGCATGAAGGCACCGTGAAAATCCTGAAGATGCCGGATGTGGAGCAGAAGATGCAAGCGCTTGGCTCCGACATCATTGCCAGTACCCCTGAGCAGTTCGGCGAATACATCAAGTCCGAGACCAGCAAGTGGGCAAAAGTCGTGAAGGAATCCGGCGCGACGGTCAACTGAGCATACGGGTCGGTCAGGCAGGACCGGCTATCCTGGCATGGCCGGTCCTGCCTGATCCAGGTCTGTTTCGCGACCGACTGGCCGGCGCAGATCCCAAGGCAAATCTACCGCTCGGAACGAGAGGTTGCACTTAACGCTACGAATGTTCCCGCTACGCCGGGAATCACCGGCCAGTGTGCCGCCCAGCGGAGGCTCGGCGCGGTTGGGCGAAGCATTGCGAATGAAGATAGGCGCATAGCCGAAGTCCCAGGTGCTCTTGTCCGGCTGGCTTACGCATTTACCTGACGCGATCGGACGATGCGGCTCCTGCCGACAGCTCGCGGCACTGATTCTGCCTGTATGGTTCGTAGCTTCGCATCACGCTGCAAAGGGTTCGGTTGGCGTTTTGCGTCGAATCAAAATCTCGGAAACCCATGCCGGAGCAACCGGTAAGTATCGTTGCCGCAAGCATGATCGCGAAGCCTTTCATTGCGTTCTCCTGGCATCCAAAGGAGCAAGTGTTTGAGCGGGCATGGAAAAGTAAAAACGCCTTCGGCTAGCCGCCGTGATAGAGGTTGAGTCGTCCGGTACGCGGGTCGATGACAGGACTGTCAAAGCCATTCCAGATATTCAGGTTTTGGTTCTGTGTGGAACCGTAGGAAGAAGAACCCGTTCGGGAGCTTCCCGAGTACATTCCTCCCATGCCTGAGCAGCCTGTGGAAGAGATGACCAGCAGACTCATTAGCGCGAGCGCTCTCATTGAAACCTCCTGTCGGTAGGTAATTCCTCCCGCCGGAATGCCGCGCTTGCCTAGATGCGGCGCACAAAAAAATGCGAGAGGTAAGCTCACCATAGGATGAAGGCTTTTGATTGCAAGTGTTTCTTGCCTGTTTTTTCTTCCTTCCATGCGCTATAGGTCCGGCCCGAAAACAGCTTGAGCCGGATTCCCTTACCCCGGCTCTCTCCCGGAGGTAGAGGGTGAGACCAGCGGCCCGAAAAATGAGCCATTTTTCGGGCTGGATCAATAGAACGGTTCTGCTTCGAACAGTTCGGGCCAGGCTTGCAAAGCTTTCTCTTGCGGATCATGTTTCAGCACCTGCTGCTCCAGATCATGCTATGCCGGCGCGCAGTGCCGATAGGCACCCGTGCACAGCGGATGATTATCGCCAACAGCTAAGCGACTGCCTTTCTGAAACACAGGAGCCAGGCGCTCATCAGAGTGCAGGCGGGCGCATGCTGCCGTCCGGGCGGAACAGTTCGTCCGCTTCCCGGGAGAATGCATGGGCGAGCGACAAGTGCGGCGTATGCCTTGCCATGACGAGGCCGATGCGCCGCACCGGGGCGCGGTTCGGCAGGGGGATGCGGGCCAGCGACAGGCCGCTCGACCAGATCGACGGCCAGTCGGGCAGCAGCGCAACGCCCAGACCCTTGTCGACCAGCGCCGCGATGGCGAGCAAGCCGTCGATCTCGAGCCGCTGGCGGGGCCGGATGCCGTGGTCGCGCAAATACCGGTCGGCCAGTTGCCCGCCGAGCACCGAACGGTCATAGCGGATGAACGGTTCCTCCTTCAGCAAGGCATGCGCATCTCGCCCCGCGAAGTCCCGCGGCGCGACAACCACCAGCGGTTCTTCCGTCAGCACCTGCCATTCGCAGGTTTTGGGAAGCGCGGACTGGGGCTCGACGACGATCGCAATGTCGAGTTCACCGGCGCCGACCTTGCGGCACAGGTCGACCGACTTGCCGGGTTCGACAAAGATCTTCACATCCGGATGGCGCGCATACAGCCGCTCCAGCACCGATGGCAGCACGCTTGTCATTGCCGAATGGAATGTGCCCAGGCGAAGCTCCCCGGCCAGGGTATCGCCGTCCTGCGCCACCGCCCGCATGTCCCGCACCGCCCTCAGCACTGATTGCGCACTGTCCATGATCTTGATGCCTTCCGCAGTCGGGCGCACATAGCGGCCGGAGCGCTGGATCAAGGACGCTCCCAGGTCGTCTTCCAGCGCCCGGATGCGGGCCGCCACGGCGGCCGGCGTCAGGTCGAGGCGCCGCGCCGCCTCGGCGATCGACCCGCACTGCAGCACTTCCACGAAGCTCTGTATGTAACGCATGTCCATGCCTGATCCTTCGCCGGAAGAACGCTCAAAAGATAATTATTTTATGGTTTGAAGATGAAAGAAGCTACTTTGATTTTCGTGTTGGAAGATTGATACTGCCTCAACCAAAAGTATTTCAAAGGCATTTCAAAGGCATTTTCCGGCGGCGGGCTGGTTCGTCATTGAAGCAGCTCGTTCGCCGGCATGCGCAATCTGATGACTCACTTGCTTATCGAGGACTGGATGGCTGATTCGAACAAGAAGGATGACAAACCGGCGGAAGGACTGCGCAAGGGCCTGACCAGTTACGGGGATAGCGGGTTTTCGCTGTTCCTGCGCAAGGCATTCATCAAGGGGGCCGGC
>Ga0194137_10000791_pt1 | contig 20144 bp, 13 predicted proteins | sample TARM_MetaG_T3_14_FD_134025 | JGI IMG/M metagenome (GOLD analysis project Ga0194137, IMG submission 134025) | Freshwater microbial communities from Pennsylvania, USA, analyzing microbe dynamics in response to fracking - TARM_MetaG_T3_14 (version 2) | ecosystem: Environmental > Aquatic >... | reverse complement strand
GACAAGGCCGACAAAGCCGACCATGCCGGCCGTGCTGATGGCGGCGCCGGCCAGGAAAGCGGCGCAAGCCACGATCAGCAGCCGGTACACCTCGACGCGGACGCCGAGCAGCTTGGCGGCATCGTCTCCGAGCGCCAGCAGGTTGGCGGGCTTGATCAGCATCATCGCCGCTGCGATGCCGAGCAGCGCATAAGGAAACAGGATGTCGACATGCGGCCAGCTTCTCCCGTTCAAGCTGCCCGACATCCAGGGCAGCACGGACTGCACCTTTTCACTGTTGAGGATCATCAGGGCGGACATTGCCGCTCCGAGCAGGGAATTGACGGCAACGCCGGCCAGAATCAGCCTCACCGGAGAAGCCCCTCCCTTCCATGCCAGCAAATAAACGACGGCGGATGCGGCCAGAGCTCCGACAAAAGCGGCGGCAGGCAGCAGCGCGATCTGCGCCGGAAACAGAATCATGATGGCGATCGCAGCCAGACCGCCGCCGGAAGAGACGCCGATTATGCCGGGGTCGGCAAGCGGATTCCGGAATACCCCCTGCAGCAAGGCTCCAGCAGTTCCAAGGCAGCAGCCGACCATCATCCCGGTCAGCACCCTCGGCAGCCTCAGATTCCATACGATCTGATAGGCTTCCGTATCCGCCGGATGGAGCAGCACGCTCCACACTTCCCGGATCGGAATATGGATGGCGCCGATAACCAGGCCTGACAGCGCGGCCAGCGCCAGCAATGCGGATACGGCGCTGAGCACGGCGGCATTCCGCGCCCAAGCGGGGTTTCGGGAGCGCCTGAGCTCTCCCGGAGTCATTACCGCCGCCATCAGTCCACCTGCAGAAGCAGGTTGTTGATCGTCTCGATCGCTTTAGGCGCGCGGATGCCCGGATTGGCTGCGAACAGATCCTGCGGCAGCACCTCGAAGCGGTCGTTTTTCACAGCCGGCAGCGACTTCCAGGCCGCATTGCCTTCGAATTGCTTCTTGAAGCCGGCTTTCACTTCAGCGGCGTCGCCATGCGTGATCAGCAGGATCAGCTCCGGATTGGAGGCGACGATGCGCTCCATGCTCAGCTCTGCGTATTGGGGCATCGTGTCCATCTTAGGGAACTTGGAAGCGACGTTCTCTCCACCCGCAAGCTCCAGGAAGCTGCCGGGATAGCTCGTCGGCAGGGCGACGACAAAGCTGCCGGGAGCGCCGTACACTATGAGCGTTTTCGGCTTGGACGCCGGCTTTTTCAGGCTGCCGACGGATTTGTCCATGCCGGCCGTGATTTCCTCCGCCTTGCTCTCTTTGCCGAGCAGCTTGCCGTAGAGGCGGACGGAAGCTTTGATGTCCTCGAACGTGTTCTGCGAATTGAACAGCATCTGGGCGCCCAGCTTCTCGATCGTCGCCTGCTGGCTTTTCAGCGCAGGGCTGGCGATGACGAGATCCGGCTTCACCGATGCCAGCTTCTCGAAGAGAATGCCGTGCGTGCTGCCGACTTCTACGGCCGAGGCCGCTGCCGGAGGATTGACGGCGCCGAGCGCGGTCGGACGGCCGACTACGGCTCCGCCCAGCGCGTAGATCATTTCCGTATCCGCCGACGAGAGGGTGACGATCCGCTTCGGCTTCGCCTTCAGCGTGAAGCTGCCTGTGCTCGTTTTGAGCGTCAAGGTGCTGCTGATGGCGGCCGTGCGGCTGCCTTGATTCCAGCTCACCCACTTGCCGAATGCCTCGGACAGCAGGCGGAGCGGCACGAAGGTGCGTCCGTTCTGGATGACAGGGGCGGCGTCGAGAGCCACTTTCGAGCCGTTTATGTATGCCGTGGAGGAGCCTGCGGTCAGCTTGACGTTCACGCCGCTGCCGGAAGCCGTAACGGTTTTCGACGAGGCGTCCCACTGCGCGCTTCCTCCGAGGGATTTTACGATCGAGCTGTACGGCACCAGCGTCCTGCCGCTGGTGACGATCGGACTTGCATCGAGGCTGAGCTGCTTGCCGTCCAGAGCCACCTTGATGGCGGCGGGCGCCGCAGATACTTGAGCTGGAGCCGCAACTCCGGCTCCGGCGGATAGAAGCAGCGCCGAAGCCGCTGTTGCCAGCACCCATTTTTTATCAACCATGTAAACCCCTCCTGATTAATAATGAGAATCAATATCAATTACTACCCTATAATATTGATAACGATTATCATTGTCAATAGAAAGAGAGCAAAAAAAGAGCCGTAGAAGGCTCTTTATCTTGTTCCTCATGCCGCCGAACCCGCCGTCTACCTGCGGAGCCCTTCTCGGACATCCGCTCTCTTCGCTACTCCTTCACGCCGCCGATTTGAAGTCCTTGCACGAAATACTTCTGCAGGAACGGATAGACCACCAGGATCGGAAGGGACGCGACGATGGTTATCGAAGCCCGAATCGACATGGGCGTCACCATATTGTGCACGGCCCCCTTATCCGCTCCGTTGGCGACGGAAGCACTGCTGTTCGAGAACATCGAAGAGGAAAGCAGCTTCATCAGCTCGTACTGCAGCGTACTGAGATTTTGCTTGGATGAAGCATACAGGAAGGTATCGAACCAGGCGTTCCACTGGCCGACCGCCACGAATAGCGCGACAGTAGCCAGAACCGGCTGGCAGAGCGGCAGGACGATCGAGATGAACGTCCGGAAATCACCCGCCCCGTCCATTTTCGCCGATTCGATCAGCCCCTCGGGAAGCGTCTGGATATAGGTCCGGATGACGATCATGTTGAAGGCGCTGATCAGGCCGGGGATGATGTAGACCAGGAAATGGTTGAGCAGATGAAGGTCCTTGATCAAGAAATACGATGGAATGAGGCCTGCGTTGAAATACATCGTCAGCACGACGATGATCGTGATCGGCTTGGCGAAGACGTATTCCTTGCGGCTGACCGCGTAAGCCAAAATGGAAGTCAGAAACAGGTTGAGGACGACGGCGATGACGGTCCGCGCGACCGAGATCCAAAATGCATGATAGATGGCTCCGCCTGCGAATACGGCCTTGTAGTTCTGGCTCGTCCATACCCTCGGCCACAGATAGATGCCCCCCCGAATCGTATCGTTGCCGGCATTGAACGATATGGCCAGCGTATTCAAGAACGGGTAAAGGGTTACGATCGCCAGCAAGATCATGACGATGGCATTGAACGAATGGAAGGCGGCCGGCTCCAGCCGCGGCGATCTTGTTCTCATCGGGCTGTCCTCCTCAGATCAATCGGTTTTCGCCGAACCGCTTGGCGAGCATGTTGGCGGAGAAAAGTAAAACGATGCTGACGACCGTCTTGAATATGCCTGCTGCCGTCGCAAGCGAGTAATTGCCGATTTGCAGCCCGTATTTGAGCACGAAGATGTCGATCGTCTGGGACCAGTCGACGACGACTCCGTTGCCCAGCAGGTACTGCACCTCGAAGCCGGCGTCCAGAATCCAGCCCAGGTTCATGATAAGCAGGATGATGATGATCGGCCTGATGCCCGGAAGCGTGACATGCAGCATTTTTCTATAGCGGTTGGCCCCATCTATTTCGGCCGCTTCGTATAGGGATGGATCAATGGACGTAATAGCGGCCAAATAGATGATCGCGTTCCAGCCTATCTCCTTCCACACATGGGAAGCACCGACAATTCCCCAGAAGTAGTGCGGCTTGCTCAGCCACATGATCGGCTCCTGAATGAATCCAAGCTTCATCAGGAGGACGTTGACAATGCCTCCGTCGACCGAAAGCGTCGTCGCGACGATGCCGGTGACGATGATCCAGGAAAGAAAATGAGGCAGATAGGAAATGGTCTGGATCGTCCGCTTGAACCAGCGGGTCTTGACCTCGTTGAGCAGGACTGAAAAGGCGATTGCGGTCACGAAACCAAGCACCATGTTGATGACGCTCATGGCGATCGTATTGCGCAGCACGAGCAGAAAGGTATCGTCTCCGAACAAAAACTTGAACTGGTCGAAGCCTACCCACGCCTGCTCCCCGAAGCTCTTGGCCGGACTATAGTTCTGAAACGCCATCGTCCAGCCCCAGATAGGGTAATACGAAAATAAAAAAACGTAGGCCAGTATGGGCAGCGACATCCACATGAGCTGCTTTTGATCGCGCAGCCGCCTGAAGCGGGAAGCCCGGAGCATGGGCGCCGTTTCGGCATGGTTCAATTGCATGTGTCCTTCCGGAATTTCTTCCATTTCTCCGCACCTCCGATGCTGCCTCGGCCTGACGAGGATTAGCGATGGCAGCCGGCGGCTTACGCGCCGCCGGTTGCCACAGCCTTTCCTGCCTTGGCTGGGCTAGTTGCTGGCCCAGTTTTTCATGCGCCATTGTATCTGTTCGTTGATTCTGTCCTCGTAAGCCTTCACATTGATTTTTTTGTAAGCGTCCACATAATCGTCCCAAGCACGGTCGAATTTATCCGTCTTGGACATGATGGCGATCGGCAGGTACTTGAGGGAAGCATCCGTCATCTGCTTGTTTGCGACCGCAGCCGGCGATCCGTCGATCAGATCGATCTGCCATGCCGGATAGTAGACCGGATTCGGGGGAGGAGGAGAGAAGAAATCCATCCAAGTCTTGAAGCCGTAAGCATCGAGCAGCTCTTTGTCCTCGGCCTTCAGCGAATCGTAGTATTCGCCAGGCTGGTTGCCCGCGCTGGTGGCGTTGCCATCGGAGAAGGTGCCTTCAATCTTGGGCAGAGCGCCGAACAGCCCGTCGGCACGATTGGCCAGCTTCCAGGTCGGGTCTTCCTGCTGCTTGCGCTGTTCAGGCGTACGATAGAACTTGCCGTCGTCTCCGACTTTGTAATCCACGTCTTTCTCGCCCCATGACAGCGTTTTCTGCCAATCCTCACTCATGAGAGCGTCCAGGAACTTGATGATCCGCACCGGATCCTTGGCGTCCTTGCTGATTCCGAATCCGTTGTTGAGATTGGGAAGCGCGCTGTCCCGATAGTACTCTTTGATACTGGAATCATACGTGAGCGGGAATCCCACATAAGTGCTGCCGATCTTGCCTTGCGAGACCAGCGTATCCTCGGCGGTCTGGAAGTTCCAATGCTGGTCGAACATGCCGAGCACGCGGCCCGAGGCGATTTTGGCCAAATATTGGTCATAATTTTGCACGAAAGCCTCTTTATCCATCAGGCCCTCGTTGAACAGACTGTTCAAATCCTTGTAATAGCGCTTGGAAATGTCTTTGTCGGCGAATACCATCGCGACTCCGTCATCCACGACAACGCCGCCGTCGTTCGGATGTCCTGTCAAATGCTCCGGCGGATTGAGGAGCGGGAACGTCCGCCAGTCGTATGCCAGCGTCGTATAGCCGATCGTCGGATTGCCGTCGATCTTGGGATGTTTGGCCGCATAATCGCGGATAAGCTTGAAATATTCATCCGGCGTTTTCGGAGTGGGGTATCCCGCTTCCTTGAGCACATCCTTCTGAATCCAGAAGGCCGGACCCGAGTAGTAGGTGCCAAGATCCTGTCCTGAAACAATGCCGTAGTTAGGCAGCCAATAGATATGGCCGTCGCTGGAATCCTTCATCTTGTTCCAGGCGCTGGCGTAGTGCTTCTTCAGGTTCGGAGCATACTGCTCGATAAGATCCTCCAGCGGAATGACCGCTTTGGCCGCAACCAGCTTCGTATCGGCCGTAATCAGATCCGGGTATTCGCCGCCAGCAATCATGACGCCGATCTTCTGCTGCGCGTCTCCTACCAGAAATTCCATGTTGATCTTGACGTTGAGCTCCTCCTGAATCTTCTTGTAAATCCGGTTGTCCGGAGCAGGCGCCTGGTTGGGTGTCACGATGAACATGGAGATGTCCAGCGGCTTCGCATTGTCCGTGGCCGCAGGCGGCGAAGCGGAATCCGTTCCGCCATTAGCGGAAGTCGAGGCCTGGTTCGTTCCGCCCCCGTTTGATTCGCTGCAGCCGGCGAGCGCCAGGCTCATGGCAAGGACGATCGCAGCCGTTCCTCGCAGAGCATTGGTTGGGATTACCCCCATCTATTTCTCCTCCTTCGGAGATCTTGAATCCTTGCTTCTTCAGTATGGAGAAATGTATGCGGTTACATAATAAGTAAAATTAAGCATTGCCCCCCCAGAATTAAAGGCGTCCATCTCCGGCAAGTCCGTTATTCCGCTCCCGGCTTCTGAACTCAGCCGGCTTCATCCCTAGCCGCTTCTCGAATTGCTTGAGGAATTGCTGATACCCCCTGTATCCGACCGATTCCGCGATCGACGACAGCGGCTCATCCGTTCCCTGAAGTCTATTTACAGCCTCATTGATGCGCAAATCATGGATGAAATCAAGGATTCCGATGCCGAACTTGCGGGAGAAGGATTGTCCCAAGTAGACAGGATTGACAAACAAGCGCTCGGCGATTTCCTTGATCGTGCTGGGCTCGGCATAATGAAGGCGCAGATAATCCGCCGCTTTCCGGATGGCGCCCCCGCTCCGGCGATCCAGAAGGGAAGCACAGGCGCTCTGGCATTGCAGGCAGAACTCCACCAGCAAAACCCCCGCATCCGATAGGTTCAGCCCTTTCCTGAGCTTTTGATCCATGCCCCAATTCGATAGAAGCTCATCGGAATCTCCTCCCATTTCCTTGTAGAGCGAGGCGCAGCGAAGCACGACCTGAATCAGGAAGATCGAAATCAGCTCCGGAGCGATCCGATCGGATTCAAAGGTCCGCAACGCGCCCAGTATTGAATCGGACAGCGCTTCTCCGCGGCCGCTCTCCACGATGTCGACGATGCCATCGGCCAGTTTCAGAATCTCGGGATCGAAGGTAAGGGTCCGATCGCGGATCTCGTCATAATACACGATATCCGTTTTTCCGAAGAACAAAAAGCGCTCGGCTTCCGCTGCTCCTGCCGCAGATTCCACAAGCTCCTCCAGCCGCTTCACGCCGCAGCCAACCGCAATTCTCGGCCGCCCTTCCGATCGTTCCCGCAATAAGGCCAGCAGCCGATCTGCAAAAGACCGGACGGCAGGCTCAGCCGGATGGCGCCAGCCGAGCACGAGGCCGAACGCATCCGGGTCTCGATCGATCAACCGGCAGAATGGGGTGCTCTCGGCAAGGTTCCGAGCCGTCTCGCGAGCGCAGCCTCTATCCGCTTCGTCGGCATCGACGTGGATGTACGTCCATCCCTCCGCCTCTCCCGCCCAGGAGGATGCCACTGATTTCGCCTCGTCCACTGCTTCTTCGTCGCCTCCGAAGACCAGCACGGACAGAGAATGGTCGACGGCATAGCGGCCCGCGCTCTCCTGAATCCGGACTTGCCGCTCCTTGTCCCGGATCATGCTCAGCACGCCTTCGAGCACCTCGCGGGCTTCGCGGTCGAGGATCGGCTTGACCAGATAGGACGTAACGCCGAGATGCAGCGCTCTCCTGGCATAGTGAAAATCGTTGTAGCCGCTTGTCAGAACGAATTGAGTGTCCGTATTCCCCCGCTGCCGGGTCTGTTCGATCATCTCCAATCCATCCATCAGCGGCATCCGGATATCCGTCACAACGAGGTCCGGCGGATCGCGGCTTATATGTTCAAATGCATCCTGCCCTGTATGATAGATGCCCGCTACCCGGAAACCGAAGCCTTCCCAATCGATCATAAGCATGAGCCCCTCGGCAGCGATCGGCTCGTCATCAACCAAAAGGACGGTGTACACGGCTTATGCCCTCCTCTTCATTCGAAAGCAGCCTGGAAAGCGGAATATGGAAGCCGGCGTCCGTCCCGAGGCCGGGAGAGCTCTCCAGAATAAAGCGGACATTCGCATGATAGAACAGCTCCAGACGGCGGTAGACATTCCTGATTCCAATGCGGCCGTCCATCGCATTGTCGACGCGGACATTCTCCATCAGCCGCTTAAGCTTGTCTTCTTCCATGCCGATGCCGTTGTCTCTCACGTGCACTTCCAGAGCGAGCTCGGTCAGCTTGGCGGCGATCGAGATGGTCCGCGCTTCTTTCCTCGCCTGCAGCCCATGCTTGCAAGCATTCTCCACCAGCGGCTGAATGCTCATCCGCGGAATGAGAAGATCCATCGCTTCCGGATCGATATGGAACGAGTAGTTGAACAGGTCGCCGAAACGGAACTTCTCGATCTGCAAATACATCGAGGTGAACTCGAGCTCTTCCCGGAGAGGCACGAGCCCGTCAGCTCCGCTGAGCAGCTGACGCATAAGCACGGACAGGTTCTTGATGATTCCGGTTACCCCCGTATAGCCGTTCTTGACGCATACAATCAACAGAGCGTTCAGCGTGTTGAACAAAAAATGGGGATTCATCTGGCTTTGCAGCATGGAAAGCTCTGTTCGGACCGTTTCCAGCTCCATGTTTTTCTGCCGGATTTCCAGCTTATAGACGTCGTTGATCAGAGAGGTTATTTTCTCAATCATGACATTGAACGTCCGGATCAAGCCCCCGATCTCGTCGCGCCCTTCCTGGATGTCAATAAGATCGAATCGCTCGTTGCGCACCTTCTCCATATGCCTGGACAGTTTCTTCACACGGTAATGATAAGAGCGGAAAAGGATGAAAATGAGCAGTGACGGGATTAGAGTGCTCAGCACGGCCAGCCAGACAATAGAAATAAAAGCATCATGAAGAAGGCTGTCGATCCGATGCGTATCCGCCACGCCGACAAGCCTCCAGTTCTTTACATAACTGAAGTCTCCAATCGCGTGGTTCATGGTGTAGCCGGCGGCCGGCCGGACCGAATCGGCTCCTTCGGCCTCCAACCCCGGACTGGAGGCGACTGTACGCCCTTTTTCATCCAGCAGGCGCAGCTTCAGGCTGTCGATTTCCCGGTTCAGAATGCTTTCGATCTTCTCTATATTGAGGTCGATGCGCACGAATTTCATATATTTGCTGTAGGAGGAGAAGGTGTTCATTCGGCTGACCACACTGATTCTCTGACCCGGATTAAAACCGCTTTTCTCGTCATAAGCGACTGTGAGGATGTTGACTCTGGACCGATTCAGCTGCTCCAGCCACGGGAGATCCTTCGAAATGCTTTCAATGACTTGATAATTGGTTCCGCTCTGGATGGACAAGTTGTTCGTATAGACGCGGACCTGCAGGATGTTGTCGGACTTGTAGCGCGTCATCCGGTCGCGGAGAAAGCTGTTGTACACTTTATAGTATTCAATCGGGGATTCGTACTCTCGGTCGAGCGCCTCGTAGATCGAATCGTCGCTTGCAATCGACCGGTCGAGCGCGACGCTTTCCTCGATCATGCCCAGCAGCTCGCCGGATGCCCGCTCCATCGATTTTCTCAGGTTTTCCTTCTCGCGGAGCTGGATGTCTTCCGAATTGCGGTAATAGAAGAACACGTTGATCGACATGATTGGAACCAGCACGCACAGCAGATAAATCAGCAGGAATTTGAGCTTCAAGGGAATATCGTTGATTCTGTAGAAGATTCTGAGCCTGTCGATTCTGCCCTTCATCTCGACCACCTGCTCTTGTAAGCGGAAGGAAGCTCTCCCGCAATCGCCTTAAATTTGGCGGTAAAAGTGTCCGTGTCGCGATAGCCGAGGGATTTGGCTATGCTGGCCATTTTCAGATCCGTTCGCCGAAGCAGCCGCTGGGCTTCCTCGATCCGCAGCCGATGAACGTAGTCATGGAAGTACAATCCGGCCTCTCTCTTGAATTGCTGGCCGAAATAGACCGGATGAAATCCCAAAGCCCCGGCTACTTCCTGCAGCTTGATCCGGGATCGGAACTCCCGCTTCAGCATGGCTACGGCTTCCTCGACCGCCTTGCGCGCATCGCTTGTTGTCGGCTTGGCCGCTGCGAGATCATGGGCGATTATGGCGCAAATCCGCTTGAGCGCAGCATCCGCCTCCTCTGCCGGGATCAGCTCAGGACGTTCGCGCAAAAGCAGGCTCTGCTCTGCTGCTGCGCGGCCTGCGATCGGTTTCACGGCTGCTTCTCCAAATGCGCGGAGCAGCTCTCCCCGCACATGATCGAGAACCATTCTCCTCCAGCCTCCCCGCAAGCCCGCTTGCGCCAGCAAATCGCTCAGCCTGTCAACGGAGCTGTCGATAGCTTTGAAATCGGCGGCTTGGATGGACCGGACCAGCGAGTCGGTTCGAATCGTGACCTCCTCCAGCGTGCACGGCCCGGGCTGGAAGCAGCCCTCGTGACGGAACACCCCTTGACGTTGTCCGGGGAGCCTTCTTCCGCGCATGTTCTCGATCTGCCTGTAAAGCTCGGGCAGCAAGGACAGCTCCGCGGCTCCGCTGCAAAACAGCGCCGTCTGCCGGAGCAAGTCCTCCAGACCGGTGGAAGCATCCGCCAAAAGGCTTTCGAAACCCTCCTCCTCCGTCTCGGGTCCGATGATGAGCAGACCGATCCGTCCAGGCCCGACTCTGAAGCTCCAGGCTCCGAGCTTGTTCTTCCGGAACGCTTCGGCGATCGGTTTCAGCCGGTTCTCCAGCGCGGTCCCAATTCCCGTATTGTCGCGAGGACCGGCCGCATCTTCGGCGACAATCAGGCGGCACCGGCTGTGCTTTTCCGCTCCCAGAAGACGGCTTGCTTCCTCCAGCGCATCGGCCGCTCCGCCTCCGAGCAGCCGGACGATGATGGAGGCGGCAGCCGCGGCCGTGTCCTTGTCCCTGGCCGCTTCCCTTCTTCTCTCTTCCTCCAGAGGCGGTGCGAGCTCGGCCAGCAGACGGTGGATCTCGTCCGGAAGCAGCGGCTTCAGCAGATAGTGTTCCACTTGATAACGCATGGCCTGCTGCGCATAGCTGAATTCAGAATACCCGCTGACGATGACGGTTTTGACGCGGATCCCCTTGTCCTCCTGGAGCGTGCGGATCAGCTCCAGACCGTCCATCAAGGGCATCCGAATATCGGTCACCAACAGATCGATCTTCCCGCTCTCCACAAAAGAGAGCGCTTCCAATCCATCTTCGGCCATTCCGCACAGCTCGTAGCCGTGCCCGGTCCAATCCACGATCGACCGCCACCCATCCAGCATCATCGGCTCATCATCCACAACCAGAACCTTGAACACGGCTGCCACCTGCCTGTCCTAATTTATCCTACGGCATCAGGAGACTTCATCAGTCAGCTCATTATAACCACGGGGAAAATAAAATCACAATCCATCTCTTCAACGAGCAGGCATTCATAGGCATGGAAATCCGCCCCATCTCTTGCCTGCCCCGCCTTTCCAGCCAACTGTCTTCTCTTGAGAGAGGAATTTCCCTTATAATTGAACCAGAAAAATAGAGGAGAGATGATTCCGATGGCAAACTCAGAGGCGGCAATTCCAAAAGCATACCTGGCAGGCTTCGAGGTGTTCCGGCCCGATGCGGCCGAGGAAGGCAGGCGGCTGAAGGCGCTGTGCTCCGAATACGGCTTCCAGGGCATCTTCCCGCTCGACAAGGACATCAAGCCGCTTCCTTCGCGCTCGGCAACGGCGCAAGCCATCTTCGAGGGCAACGTCCGGCTTGTGCGGCAGGCGGATCTCGTCATCGCCAACCTGAATCCGTTCCGGGGTCAGGAGCCCGACGCCGGCACGGTCTTTGAATGCGGGCTTGCATACGCCCTGGGCAAGCCTCTGTACGCCCATCTGCTGGACGCACGGACGATGGAGGACAAGCTCCGGGAGGATACGGATTCCGACACCGGCTTGTACCGTGACGGCATGTCCATCGAAGCGTTCGGACTGCCGGTAAATCTGATGCTGGGCGTCCCCGCCGCCATAGCGGAGGGGACGCTTGAGGACGCGTTGAAGCTGGCCGCCGCGGACTTTCGGAGCCAAGCCGCATCTTCGCAGTAACGGAGGAGCCGATGCCTGACGGGCGCGGATGAGCCTTCCTCCACAGCGTTTCCCGGCCGGTTCAGCCGTTTAAGAATGCCTTTGTACGCAAAAGAGCCTCTGCCAGCTGAACCGGCGGAGGCTCTTTCCGTATAGCGATGTTGTTCATGGGACGGACAATACCTTGCTGTCCGTTACGTTGCCGCTTATCCGCAGGCTTGCAGCCAGCCGGCCGCCAGGCGTTCGGCAGCGGTCCAGTTGCAGCCGGCAGCCGGCAACTCTAGCGGGTCCGTCTCAGCCGTTTTGCGCCTGGATTACGACCTGATCCGGACGGTAGACGCTGACGATGCGGCCTTCCCGGTCCGCCGCGAACAGCACCGAGCGCTCGGCTTCCAGCGTGAAGGAATAGCGGCTGCCCGTAACGGGGTCCTTGATGGCGATCTTGGCGTCCAGAGCATATTCCGATACGAAAATATAGACGGCGCCATGGGCGAAATCGAGCTTGCGTCCGTATACGCCCGCGAGCTCTCCTCCCTGCTCCCATTCCAGCTCGGCCGATACTCCCGCAGCTTCGAGAGCGCGGTCGTACACGGCCTCGAGAGCGATATAGCTCTCGGCCAGCTCCAGCGGAAGCGGACACCAGAGGAGGCGTCCATTGCCGATCGCGATCTCATGAAGCTGGGAGGCCGCCTGTACGGGACGTCCGTTTTCATCCAGCAGCGTCTGCTTGTTCAGCTTGGCGATGGCGTCGCCGGCGAAGCCGATCTGCAGCAGCTCGCCGTCCAGCTCCAGCGCTTCCTCGCGGCGGATGTTGGCCAGAACGGCCGGGCCGGTGAGCGCTTCGGCGCGGCTGCTGCGATGCCAGTAGGCATCCAGGTTCAGCGGGCCGGTGACGAGCAGCGTGCCTCCCGTCGTCTCCGCCCAGCGGGTAAGATCGCGGAAAGCCTCGTCGCTGAGCGCATGTGCCGACGGCATCAGAATCAGCTTCGGCTGCTCGTAGGCCGCATCCTTCAGCACATGCAGGTCATACTCCCCTAAGGAGCGGAACGGCACATTCATCCGGTGGGCGAGCGAGCGCGTCAGGCGCGAAGTGATGTCCTCGGCCAGCGGGCGGTTGGAGAAGTCGTTGCTGTACGGATAGACGACCGCGACCTCCTCCAGCTTGCGGTCCTCGAACAGATGGCCCGCTTCGCGGATGAAGCGTCCGAAGTCGTAGGACACATCGGCCTCCGGCTTCTCGGTGCCGTCGGCGCGCAGGGCGCCGATATGCGACTCGTTGATATTGTGCATGTAGAAGTTGATGTTCCAGATCCATTGGACCGCTCCGGCGCCGCCGGTCGAGAACGCATAGGCGTACTTGCGCTCGAGGATGCTGTGCAGCTCTTCCTCGGTGCGCTTGGCGAAGCCGTCCGGAGTCTCGATATACATGATGCCGGTCTCTTGGATGACGTTCGGCTTATAAGGCGTCTTCGCGAAAATGCCGTCAAGCACGAGCTGGTCGTTCTTCCACCACGAGTGCACGGTCGTGTAGTCGACCGCTTCTTCATAGAAGAGCGGGGACGGACGCTGCGCCTGCAGCCCCTCGTCTTGGCCGACCGTCACCAGCTGCTTCGGCTGGACGGCCTGGATCGCCGCGCGCAGCTCGGAAGCCCAGCGGTTGTGCATGTCCTGCGAGAAGAGCAGGTAATCGAGCCACTGGCCGCTGCGCTTCTCGTACAGCTCTGTCGTGGAGAAGCCGATATCGCCAGGCGTCGGCGGCATGATGCCGTCGAACGAAGGCAGCTCGGCTTCGGTCATGTTCCATCGCTCCTGCAGCTTGACGATGGAGCCGTGGCGCTTTTGCAGCCATTCGCGGTAAGCGGCCAGCTCAAAGCGGTCTCCGAGCGTGCTCGCGGCGTTCCACAGCTTGTTCGGATCGAACATCGTCGGCTCGTTGATGAGATCCCAGTGCACGTGGGCGGAATGCTTGTGACGCGTAACGATGGACGTGATGAACCGCTTCTGGGCTTCCACGCTGCGCGGATCGAGATAAGGATTCTCCCCTTCCCACAGCTCCGGCGTGAAGGCGAAGAAGTTGAAGACGACCTCGAGGCCGTGGCGCTTGGCCGTCAGGAACAGCGCATCGACGGCGCGCAGCATCTCTTCGCTGACATGGCCGTCCACGAAGGCCATCTTGCGGAGAGCCGTCCAGAGGCCGGTGCGGATCGTGTTGATGCCGGCCTTCGCCATCTGCGCCATGTCGCGGTTCCACACGGACGCGTTCGGCAGATGGAGGTATTTGCGCGCGACGTCGCTCGTCATGTAGGTCATGCCGACGATCGGCAGCGGCTTGCCTTCCTTGACGAAATAATCGCGGTTCACCGTAATCATCTCGCCCCGGCGCAGCAGCTCCTCGTCGCGTCCCCAAAAGCCCTGGGAAAGGCGGCGGATCTCGCCGCTCTGCTTGCCGGTCAGCTCCGCTTCGACGCTGTAGTAGCCCGGTTCCGCCTGGAACGGCAGCGGCACGCGCTCATAATCGGCCAGCGCTCCGGAAGACAGCTCGAAGCCGCCTTCGGCTACGACGCAATCCCCTTGCCCTCCCTCAAGACGGACCTCATACCGCACGCTCCACTCGCTGTCCCCTTGCACGTTCAGCCGCTGGCGCTGGAACGTCAGCACCGGCTTCTCGCCGATCTCGAAGCAGGCGTAGTTCGGCTTGAGCCACCATTCCGTCACGCCGCTGACGGCGAATGTCGCCCAGCGGGCAAGCGCCTCGGCGCCTTTCCCGCCCTCCCAGAATGCCGCTCCGGCTTCGCGGTTCGCAAGGATCCAGCGTCCGCCGGCGAAGTCGCCCTTCGTATTCTCGATCAGCACGACGGGAGCGCAGCGCTCGCGGCCGTCCTTGTCGAGGCCGGTCAGCAGCGGATAAATATGGGCGTCCATCGGACCGCCCGAGCCGTTCTCGGCCGGATGGTCATGCGAGCGAGTCACATGAAGAGCCAGCCCGTAGGTCGGAGCAGGCGAGAAAAGCCCCTCGTCGCCGGACAGCAGCGGAATGGCGCGGGAGGATTTGAGCTCCGTCACCAGGCCGGTCTGGACTTCAAGCGCTTCATGGATGCCGATTGTTTGGTGATACGACGTCTGCTCCGCCTCGGGCAGCCAGCCCTCGGCTGTATGGAGAACGGGAATGCGCAGCGGTATGCCGCCGATCGTCACGAGACCTCCGCCGCGCTTCACATGCTCCAGCAGAGCCGGCCATGCCTGCTTGGGAAAGTACGGTCCATGCAGCATGACGAGCGCTTGCGGCCGTTCTTCCCTTAATTTGTCGGCCAGCTCGGCCGCTCCGGTCAGCGTGTCCTGCAAAGCGCCGAGGTCGGCGCTGCCAGGTCGAGGACCGGCAAAAGGAAATTCATTGTCATAGAAGGTCAGCCATTTTTTCATGATTGAGCACCCCGCGGTTTTGATTTATAATAGGTTTGTTAGGTTTGTTAGGCTAATAACCATCAGAAAGCAACCAAACTTTAGAGGGTGAAGGCTTTCATGTCAAGAGGAAAAAAAATTACGATGCAGCAGATCGCCGATCGGCTGCAAGTGTCCAAATATACCGTTTCCCAATCATTGTCCGGCAAGTCGGGCGTCAGCGAAGCGACGCGCCAGAAAGTGCTGGACACGGCCAAAGCGATGGGCTACAGCCCTCCAGAGGCGCGCCTTTCCCGCTCCGCTCCGCGCGCGGCGGAGTCGCCGGGCACGGCGGCCGGCATTCAGGCCATCGTCGATGGCGGGGAACAACGGGCGACAGATGCCCCCGGCCATGAGCGGTTCGTCGTCATATGGATGTCGCGGGGACATTTGGAAGAACCTATGTACTGGCAGCGCGTCCTGTCCGGCATCCAGGAAGGCTGCCGCTCGCGCGGCTGGGGAACCGTCGTCCTCTCTCCGATGGGTGAAGGCCGGCAGGAAGATATTTTGCCTCCCTATCTCAACCGTTCGCTGTGCGTCGGCGGTCTCGCTGTCGGAGCGTTTCCCCTGCGGCATCTCACCGCCATGAAAAGAACCGGGATTCCGGTCGTGCTCGTCGACCATCAGGAGCCGTTCTCCGGGCTCGACAGCGTCGCCAACGACAACATCGCCGCCGCGCGCATGATCGCCGGCGCCCTGCTCGACCATGGCTGCAGGCGCTTCATCTTTGTCGGAAGCGAGAAGTTCTCGGTCAGCTTCCGCGAGCGCTGGCTCGGGTGCCGCTCGGCGCTGGAGCAGATGTTCTCCCTGCGCAAGGCAGGCGAGCTGCGGCGATGGAATGTGCCTTACTCCAGGGAGTGGGAAGGCGATCTGGACGCGCGGCTCGGGAGGCTCAAGGAAGAGGACCTTCCCGACGCTTTCCTGTGCGCCAACGACGACATCGCGATTGCCCTGCTGAGCATGCTGCGCGCCCGCGGCGTGGCGGTGCCGGATCGCTGCCGCGTCGCCGGCATCGACAACATCGAAGGCTCGACGCGCAGCCAGCCGCCGCTGACGACGGTCGATCTCGGCAAGGAAGTGCTCGGCCAGAGAGCCGTCGAAGCTCTGGAACGCCGGATTAAGATGCCTCATTCCTCCGTCGAGAGAGTCGGCCTCGTCCCCGGCCTCGTGCTTCGCAGCAGCGTCTGAATGCAGCTCGCATCGCCTGGCGCCGGCTCCGCCCTACGAAGATCCGGCTTCCGGCCGTTCCGGGCATCGGCTTCTCATGCAACGCTCTGCAGCTCCCGGCCGCTCCGGGCATCGGCTTCGCGAGCAGCGAAGCAATGACATCTCATCCTTCCCGTCCGTCATGTCCTGCGCATCCTTACGCATCTCCAAATCAAAGGCCGGATCCTCCCATGGATGCGGTCCGACTCATCAAGAAGGTGAACCGCCATGGAAGCATGGATGAAAAATCTGATCGTCCTCTGGGTCACGCTCTTTCTCGGCATGGCCGGAATGACGATGATCACCCCGTTTCTGCCGCTGTACCTGCAGCAGGATCTTGGCATCAGCAATCCCCACAGCGTCGCTCTCTGGGCCGGGGTCATCTTTGCCGGCAACTTCGTCACTTCGTTCCTGTTCCAGCCGCTCTGGGGCAAGCTGTCCGACCAGTACGGGCGCAAGGTCATGCTGCTGCGCTCCGGCTTCGGCATGGCTTTCGTCATCGTGCTCATGGGCTTCGCCAACCATCCTTGGCAGCTGCTCGCCCTGCGCCTGCTGAACGGCACGATATCCGGCATGAATCCCGCCGCCGTGTCGCTGATGAGCTCCAGCGCGCCGCGCGAGCGGATGGGCTTCGCGATGGGCACGCTCCAGTCCGGAGGCATAGCCGGCACCATCCTCGGTCCGCTGATCGGCGGGCTGCTGGCCGACGCCGTCGGCTACCGGCCGATCTTCTACATAACCGGAGCCATGCTGTTCACCGCGACGCTGCTCGTCCTGTTCGTCGTCCGAGAGTCGTTCGACCGGGAAAAGGCGGCCAAGGTCATCCAGCCTTCCGTCCTCCAGGGAATGAAGGAGCTGAGCGGAATTCCCCAGCTGATGGCGCTGTTCACCGTCACCCTGCTCATCCAGTTCGCCATGATGAGCCCGTCGAGCCTCATGCCTCTGTATGTGCAGGAGCTGCCGGGAAGCAAAGGCAATCTGGCCTTTTTGGCCGGGATGGTGACCTCAGTCACCGGCCTGTCGAATCTGGTCGCCTCCCCCGTGCTCGGCCGGCTGAGCGACCGGATCGGCCAGACCAAGGTGCTCGCCGTATCGCTGCTCGGGGCTGCCGCCATGTTCATTCCGCAGGCGTTCGCTGGATCCGTCTGGGATCTCTTGATCGTCCGCTTCCTGCTCGGCCTGTTCCTCGGCGGCCTCATCCCGTCCGTGAACGCGTTGATCCGGGTATACACGCCCGAGGGCAAGGAAAGCCGGGCCTACAGCCTCAACAGCAGCACGCTGGCGCTCGGCAATATGCTGGGGCCCATCGCCGGCGGCCTGCTCAGCGGAGTGATCGGCATCGAAGGCATCTTCCTGCTCAGCTCCGTGCTGCTGTTCGCCAACGCCTACTGGGTATGGCGGATGCTGCTGAAGCCGGGCAGGAAGCCTGCCCGGCTGGATTGAGCGATGCAGGGATGGCATCCGCAGCCGGAGCCGTCGATTGATGGCCGGCATTCAGCGGCCGTATGCGGCCGCGCCGACCTCCGCATTCCCCCTCATGCGCGAACGCGTGAAGAGCGGAACGGCCAGTCGCGGCGGACCCGCCCCGACCTGCCGCCGCTTGCATGGATGATTGGCGCCTACGGATTGACCCGCACGACCGCCAGCCCGTCATAGGCGGGCAGCAGCGTGCCGGTCAGCCTGCGATCGGAGGCGACCCGCTCGTTGAACTCGCGCATCGCGAGCACGGAAGGTCCGCTCCGCTGGAGATCCGCGACGCGGCCGCGCAGCAGCGTATTGTCGGCTACGATGACCGCGCCGGGATTGGCCAGCCCGATCGCCGCGTCCAGATAGCGGACATATCCGCCCTTGTCGGCGTCGATGAAAAAGAAGTCGTAGCGCCGCCCTTCGGATGTCAGCCGCTCCAGGCTCTCGCCTGCGTCGCCGACGAGATGGGAGACGCGGCTTCCGAGCCCGGCCGCCTCCAGATTCTCCTTCGCAGTGTCTGCGTATTCCTGCAGCAGCTCCAGCGAGGTGAGGCTTCCGCCGCCGCCCAGTCCGCGCGCCAGGCAAATGCCGCTGTAACCGCCCAGCGCTCCGATCTCGAGCAGCTCCTTCGCTCCGGACATCTGCACCAGCAGCGTGAGCATCCTGCCGTAGCCGGTTGGGACGGATATTTCGGGCATTCCTTTCGCCCTGATGCTCTCCAGCACCCGCGCGAGATCCTCATCGGGCGGAAACAAAGCTTCGATATAAGCTTCCATTTCGTTCATTGCGGCTCAATCCTTTCTGTCGGTGTACTTGCTTGCGATTATCGCCTATACTTGATTGTATGACGACCTGCGGCCGGATACAAATTCCGCCCGCAGGCAAGAGATGGAGTGAAGGATACACGATGCAGCTTGAACTGATTGCCACTTCGCCCATGGGGCTGGAGGCAGTGGTTGCCAGGGAACTGAAGGATCTTGGCTATACCGATGTCAAAACAGAAAACGGCCGCGTCACCTTCAAGGGCGGCCTGGAGGATATCGCAAGGACGAACCTTTGGCTCCGCACGTCGGACAGGGTGCTCGTCAAGATGGCCGAATTCCGCGCCATGACCTTCGAGGAGCTGTTCGAGGGCGTGCGAGCGCTGGACTGGCCCGACTGGATCCCCGAGGACGGGGAGTTCCCCGTCAATGGACGGTCCCAAAAATCGCAGCTGTCGAGCGTGCCCGCCTGCCAGTCGATCGTCAAGAAGGCGGTCGTCGAGCGGATGAAGGAGCAGTACGGCACGGAATGGTTCCGCGAGGACGGGGCGCGCTATGTCATCGAAGTGAGCCTGCTGAACGACATGGCGCTCATTACGCTGGATACGACGGGACCGAGCCTGCATAAGCGCGGCTACCGCAAGCTCGTCACCGAAGCCCCGATCAAGGAAACGATGGCGGCGGCGATGGTGCTGCTGTCGCGCTGGAGCCCGGAGCGCCCTCTGTACGATCCGTTCTGCGGTTCCGGCACGATTCCGATCGAGGCGGCCATGATCGGCTGGAATGTCGCTCCGGGATTGCGCAGATCGTTCAGCAGCGACGCCTGGGACATCATGGGCCAGAGCCGCTGGGACCTTGCCCGCGAGGAAGCCTTCGATTCCGTAAGGGATGACGTGAAGCTGGAAATCGCCGGGTCGGATATCGATCCCGAAGCGATCGAGGTGGCCGAGGCCGCGCTCAAAAAAGCCGGCTTCGCCCGCGAGATCAAGCTCCAGACGATGCCGATCGCGCGCGTTCAGCCTCAGGGGCATTACGGCTGCATCATCACGAACCCGCCTTACGGCGAGCGGCTCGGGACGGAGAAGGAAGCCGACAAGGTCATCCGCCAGCTCGGCTTCATCGATGCGGTCAAGAAGGACTGGTCCGTATTCGCCCTCAGCCCTTCCAAGTCGTTCGAGCAGAGCTACGGCCGCAACGCGGACAAAAAGCGCAAGCTGTACAACGGGCGCATCGAATGCCAGCTGTACCAGTACCTGGGGCCGCTGCCTCCGAGGCCTCGGCTCGAAGGCGCTCCAACGGCGAGCTCTGCCGAATAACGCGAAACACCCTCTCCCTTTATGTTCGGGCAGAGGGTGTTTTTTTGTCCGGCAAATAAAAAAAGCCGGCGTGCAAATCCGGGAAGATACCGCTCCTCCCGGACAGCCGCCGGTCTTATTTCTTGATGTAGGGCTTCACTTTCTCGATGACTTCGTCCTCGGTCGGAGCCGCGATGTAACGTCCGTTGATGAAGACGAACGCTCTCTTGCCG
>Ga0194137_10000790_pt1 | contig 20208 bp, 19 predicted proteins | sample TARM_MetaG_T3_14_FD_134025 | JGI IMG/M metagenome (GOLD analysis project Ga0194137, IMG submission 134025) | Freshwater microbial communities from Pennsylvania, USA, analyzing microbe dynamics in response to fracking - TARM_MetaG_T3_14 (version 2) | ecosystem: Environmental > Aquatic >... | reverse complement strand
TATCTTAATCGCTACATTTATTCACGTCTTTTAAATCTCGCCCTATATGCACCCTCTCCAGTTGCATAAAAAAGAGAACTACTAGCGTAGTTCTCTTTGTATTTATACAATGTGCATCACAGCCTCTAACGATCCGATCGTTGTAATTCTGAAGCTCTGATAACTTTTTCAACAATAATCTTGTCACCTTCCCAAAATAAAAAAATCGCCATTTTTTCATTTACGAGTAAACACGTTTCATCTGATTCTGTATTGATTTCTTCAATATTTTCCGCAATCGTTGCAAAAATCTCTTCATGCGAAAACGGAAGACCTTCAACTTGGTTAAGTTGTACTTTAACTTGATCTGACATAACATACCCTCCTTGAGTACTATTTTACACTAATTCAGATAGATATGAAAGACATGTGCTTTAATTTTTAAAGCTATGAACTGGTGCTGGAATACGACCACCTCTCGCTATGAAGGCGCTATTGTCTGTTTGGTTCACGCGCATAACTGGGGCATAGCCTAGTAGTCCCCCGAAGTTTACCATCTCACCAACGTCTTTCCCTTGAACTGGTATAATTCTAACAGCTGTGGTCTTGTGATTAATGACACCAATTGCCGCTTCATCAGCAATCATACCCGATATAACCGCAGCTGAAACATTTCCTGGGATGGCAATCATATCAAGCCCTACAGAGCAAACACAGGTCATTGCTTCAAGTTTTTCAAGGTTTAAGGCGCCAGATTGTACCGCCGCAATCATGCCCTCATCTTCGCTCACTGGAATAAAAGCGCCGCTAAGACCTCCAACATGGGATGATGCCATGATGCCACCTTTTTTAACGGCATCATTTAAAAGCGCAAGCGCAGCGGTTGTCCCATAACCACCACATGTCCCAATACCCATTGACTCAATAATACGTGCCACGCTATCACCAATTTCAGGTGTTGGCGCAAGTGAGAGATCCACAATGCCAAATGGCACATTAAGACGCTTAGCTGCTTCATTTGCAACGAGTTGACCTGCACGCGTTATTTTAAATGCAGATTTTTTAATCGCTTCGCTAATTTCGTCAAAGGTTGCTTCTTTAAGATCTCGAAGTGCTTTGTTGACAACACCTGGACCACTAACCCCTACATTGATAACCACTTCTTCTTCTCCAACACCGTGAAAAGCGCCAGCCATAAAAGGATTGTCCTCTACGGCATTGGCAAACACAACGAGTTTTGCACACCCAATACTATCTCGATCTGCTGTTTTTTCAGCGGTTTCTTTGATGATCTCGCCCATGCGTTTAACTGCATTCATATTGATGCCAGAACGCGTTGAGCCTACATTGACAGAAGAACACACACGATCCGTTACGGTAAGTGCTTCTGGAATAGAATCAATTAGGATTCGGTCTCCCTTTGTAAAGCCCTTCTGAACAAGCGCTGAATAGCCACCAATAAAGTTAACACCCACTGCTTTTGCCGCTTCGTCTAGTGTTTTTGCATAAGCAACATAGTCCGTGTCGTCACTTGCACCTGCAATAAGTGAGATTGGAGTAACTGAGATGCGTTTATTAATAATTGGAATACCGTATTCTCCTGCAATTTCATCTCCGATTTTCACAAGATCTTTTGCATAATGTATAATTTTATCATATATTTTTTTTCGGGCTTTTTCGCCATCAGAATCAATGCAGTCAAGGAGAGATATTCCCATGGTAATAGTTCTTATATCCAACTTTTCTTCATTGATCATTTGAATTGTTTCTATAATATTTCCCGTGTAATCACGCATGAAAACCTCCCCTCTAAATCCTATGCATGGCGTCAAAAATCGCTTCGTGCTGAACGCGTATTTCTAGACCCATTTCTTCACCTAGAGCATTTAATTTTGTTTGTAGGTCACCAATTGAATAACATTGTTCAGGCATTTCTGTTAACATAGTCATGGTAAAGTAATCTTGTAAAATAGTTTGGCTTATATCAGAAATGTTGATTTTCTCATCCGCTAAAATGCGTGATACATTTGCAATAATGCCTACTTTATCTTGTCCGATAACTGTAATAATTGTTTTCATCCTTTACTACCCCTTTCAAAAATTAAAAAAGAGAGAACTTCTAGGTCTCTCTGAACACGCAAATCATCAGATACAACCGTAGGTTGCATCTTCTGTTCACTGTCCTTTTACCTGAGAGCTTCACAGATATTCTATCTGCTTTCCCCTTCGGTGTTCATACGTTATGAATCTCTCCAGAGTTATGTCCACATCCGGTTACGTAAAGACGTTTCCGAGCGCTTCATCCAACTTTATTAAATTATATAAATAATACACGCTTTTATGTTGTTTTACAAGCCCATTTAATGTATTTTATGACATACACGTCATCTTTACGGACATTGCAACGATTGTACAGTGATGCTTCATTGTCATATGTAAAAGAGGTCTCTCAATGAGATTCCCTCTTATGCCGTACTTATTTCTTGAAGATACCAAGCGGTTTACCTACTGGTAAGAAAGTGCGCCCAAATGTATTGTTAAGGACATTTGCAGCACAGCCATAAAACCCTACAAGTGAAATGATAAGTTCAACCCAAGCAGCTAATGTATGGCCAGCTTCAATGTGCCATATCGTGCTTAGAGCAAGACCTATGAATAAAAAGTCAATAAGAACAAGAATAATCATAAGTACCTTATTCGTTTCAAGTGAGGCAAGGGTCATGATTAATGAAAAAATAAGGTAACCGACAAATGCAAACCCAAGTTGTGTTGCATCTGCAGTCGCTTTCATTGCTTCACCAAACACGCCATTTGTGATCATCCAAGACATTGCCACTGAGAGCCAGAAAAGTGCATATGCACCGAATGCTGTCGCACCAAATACATTTCCTTTTTTAGCATCATTGACACAGGCATAGATTTGTGCGATTCCGCCTAAAAAAATCGCCCATGGGATAATTAATGACGTTCCCGTCGTCCATCCTAATTTTTGAGATGAGGCAACAAACGTCACCATTGCTAATCCGAAAAGTCCAAGTGCCGATGGATCAGCTGTGTAGATTTTAGTTTCATTCTGATTCAATTAAATACCCTCCCTAACATTACATTTTGTACAGCCCAGAAAAGATTACCACAAAGCTGTTAAAAAATCAACAAACATTTGCTTTATCAACATTTTTTTGTCTCCGATTGGATACAAGATACAAGTATATACTTCAAACCTAGACTTTTTGCCTATAAATTAGTATAGTGTTATCATACATGACTTAAAGAACAGTGAGGTAAAAATATGAACATAGCAGCCTTTCTAGATATAGATGGCACACTTTATCGTAATTCACTTATGATAGAACACTTTAAAAAACTGGTAAAATACGAAGTTGTTGATCCAGGGGTTTGGCATACCAGTGTAAAAGACGCCTTTGTCGAATGGCGTAAACGCGTTGGCGAATATGAAGATTATATGTTAGAACTTGTAGATATTTACTATGAAGCCCTTAGAGGCAGGCGAGAAGCTGACCTAGAATTCATTTCAAACCAGGTCATTAATCTCAATGGCGATATTGTCTACAAATACACGCGCAATCAAATTCTATGGCACCAATCTCAGGGACATAAGGTTTTTTTCATCTCTGGCAGTCCTGAATTTTTAGTCAAAAAAATGGCCCAAAAATATGAAATTGACGGCTATAGGGGAACGGGTTATCTAACCGATCAAGAGGGCCGTTATACTGGTGAAGTGATTCCCATGTGGGATTCCGATAGTAAGAACAAGGCCATTGACGAGCTGACGCAACAATACAATATTGACCTTGATAAAAGCTATGCCTACGGTGATACTAATGGTGATTATGCCATGCTGATAAAGGTTGGCCATCCTGTTGCTATTAACCCAGCTAAAGAGTTGCTAGAAAATATTAAAGCGCATCCAAGGTTATCAAAAGAAGCCACCATTATCGTTGAGCGAAAGGATGTCATCTATCAACTTACACCACAAGTTTCCGTACTTCGTCCAGAAAATCTGTTAAAATAGCGAAAAGAAAAAATCTAGCATTCCCTGTGCAAAAGACTCAGGGGGCTAGATTTTTATTTTTCTCACAATACCCTACGAGGTAAACTATAAATCAATACTCATAATGACCCAATCCGTTTTATGAGCCACTTCTGAAGGGTTTGTTTTGTTTTCATATTTAATCTTTGCGTTCATCACTAATTTATTACTGTTGACCACATAAGATGCAGGTACGATGGTTTCAACACTCTCTAGATCATTCATCGTATGAAAGGCGATTGTCACGGGAAAGACACATATGACTTCTTTGCCCTTGTCTTTCACATAATAAAAGGCGATATCACCTACAACTGAATTCTGACAACCTTCTGTTTTAAAGATCTGATCTTTTATTTCTGCATAATAATAGTATTCATAATCGTCAAGCGCAACGGTCGTTCCCGCCAGTTGGCTTAATTTATCTCTTAATGCCTTCTCCGACATACCAAGGCCACTTAAAAGTTCCTTTTGGGGTATATGTGCGATGGTGTCATTCTTAACATAATATGTATAAAATGTGCCTCCCAATATAGAGATAGTCATAACCATTGCAATGAGGACAAGCATTCTCTTTTTTAGCATTCATTCACTTCCTTTGAAACTTAGCGCATTCATAAACACCCGTGGTGATAAAACCTGCACCAATGTGCAGGTTTTATGCAACTTCACAAGCAAATGCGCCTATATTATTCCGTAGCATTTTCATATTTTATTTTGGCTATTTCCTGTCTCGTCTTATTGTAAAAGGCTTCAAATAGCTGTGCCTCTTCGAGATAGATTTTAGGCTCAATATAGATATCTTCACTATACATAAGTGTTTCTAAATCGATTTCTGTTTCAAACTCATTGGTAGCGTTGCCTACAAACTTCACACTATAGTGATCTTCAACGGGCTCAACATAACACATTATTTTACCACCATCATTGTATATTTCAACCCATTGATTGAGTTTATCGTGAACAATCGCATAGGTGGTGACAGCAGAAGTCATGCCCGTCCCACATGATTTGGTAATTCCAACACCCCGTTCATATGTCCTTACATACAGTTTGTTATCTGCCAAGATCGTTGCAAAATTAACATTTATACCTTGGGCAAAATAAGCTTTTTCTTTATTACCAAGCTCACCGTACACCTTGAGGACATCATCTGTGGGAATTTCTTTTGTGTCTAATGTGGCTATATGTGGGTTAGAAACGGTGACATAAGAAAAATGAAGGTCACTCTCTAACGCCTGTTCAAAAGCTTTGACAAAGTCTGTTTGCCCAAAGTATTCCACATTATTTAAAACTATTTCATAGCCATCAACATATTGATCAAAGGTTGAATCCCTTCTGACGTGATACGTCGCATTAAGTGTTTCAACGTCGATTGTATCTACCTTTTGAGTATCCATGATATACCTAGAAAAACATCTTAGCCCATTACCACACATAAGTGCTTCAGACCCATCTGCATTAAAAATACGCATCATGGCATTGGCTTTATTACTTTTGAGGACGTAAAGAACGCCGTCAGCGCCGATACCCATTTCGCGATGACAAAGCTTTTTAGCAATCTCATCTCTTGAATATTCCATAGGAATTGGGTATTTGATTTCATCATAAATGATAAAATCATTCCCTGTCCCTTGTGATTTAATTAACTTCATCATTTCTCCTTTAACGCTTTTAATGTGTAAAGGTCCTTTCTTAAGTGTTTTGTCAGCGGCAGCTGTTCTCTAACTTGATAAACTTCATCAAAGTCAAGTTCACCTAATAAATAACCTTCTTCATCATTGAGGCGTCCCATAATTTCACCCCATGGATTGACAATTATCGAATTGCCGTAAGAGATATAATTTGCATCATATTGTCTTGCAGGCGCACAACCCACAGTGTATACCTGTTGGTCAACCGCGCGACTACGCAATAATAGCTCCCAGTGCATCGGTCCTGTGGTCATGTTAAAGGCCGCAGGATAAATTAATATTTTAGCGCCACGTTCTGCCATCAGCCTTGCAAGTTCTGGAAACCTCACATCATAGCAAATCGCAACACCCATTTTTCCAAATTCAGTATCAAACACCGTAATGTCATCACCAGCTGTTAATGTTTCAGACTCCATAAAGTACTGGCCATTTTGTATGTCAATATCAAACAGATGCATTTTTCTATGGCGTCCAATACATTCACCAGTTGGTGAAAAAATAAACGAAGTGTTATAAATTCTATCCGCCTCTTTTTCAGGCATAGAACCTGCAATAAGATAGATTTTGTTACGCTTTGCCGCCTCTTGCATCATCGTATAAGATATACCACCGGCTTCTTCTGCATAGGCTGGAAAACGCAACGTCTCATAAGGACAATTAAACATTTCTGGCAATACGATCACCGTTGCACCTTTTGATGCCAAAAAATCGATATTGTCTACAGCCTTTTTTAAAGCAATCTCTTTATCTTCATTCACAGTCATCTGAATGACCCCTAATTTAAGCTTGCGTGTCATCAAAACCTCCTACGAATGCTTGCAGTTCCTTTTCAATTTCTTTCTGACGCATGTGATAAGACACATCATCTGTGTTACTAATCTTCATATGCTCTGTCAATGTCAAGTTAAGATTTTTATAGACGAGTCCAATGGTTAATTCAGACCCAATAAATTGATTTGGATAGAATTTTGCACCTGCTACAGAGATAATCGCACCCTTCCCTGGGTGGGTACGATAGGGTGTTTGGTGTGCAAAGTCACACATAAAAATCATTTGACATCGGTCAATCAATACCTTCAACTTACTTGATACGCTATTAAAGTAGACTGGCGAAGCGAAGATAATATTATCATACGTCTTTAGGGCATTATAAACCTTTTTCATATCATCTGCAATAACACAACTGCCAAAATGTTTTCGGCAGTGCCCACAATCGAGACAATGTTCAATATGAAGCTGGTTTACATCAAGTCTTTCGACAGCAAAATTTTTACTTACCAAAAGGCCTTCAAGCCAGTTGATAATATCGTTCGTATGCCCTTTGCGTCGATGGCTACCACCAATAATAAGTACTGTTTTCATATGTTTTTCCTTAATCATTTGTCATATTCAGAAGGTCTTCAAGTTGTGTGCATAAGTTGGGACTACCTGCAACACAGTTATATTTGCCTTCAGACTCTGTCATATTAAAAGTACCGCCTGCTTCTTCTATCATAAGCTTGCCTGCTGCAAGGTCCCATTTACCTAATCTGAGCTCCCAAAAGGCATCGTAGACACCTTCAGCCACCAGACAGAGGTCATAAGCGGCAGCTCCCATTCGCCTTATCCCTTTAACGAGGGGAATCATGGTCTTCATATTGTCGGCATTGCTATTTTTTGCTGTCGCGCGATCATATGGAAAACCTGTTGCGAAAACACTTTCGTCTAAGAGTGATTTTTTTGAAGCTTTTATGCGCTCACCATTTAAAAAGGCGCCGTTTCCTTTTTCAGCTGTATAACACAGGTCAAGCATGGGAACATAGACGACGCCAAAGACGGGTTCATCTTTGTACCATCTTGCAATAGAAACGGCAAAGATAGGGTGACCAATAGAAAAATTAGTTGTCCCATCGAGAGGATCAATAATCCATTGGTAGTCATTTGTTCCCGCTATGACACCTTGTTCTTCAGATAAAATGTGATCATCCTTAAAAATTTCACGAATCTTCGCTACGATCATTTTGTCACATAACTCATCAACTTCTGTTACAAAATCTACCCGTGAGGACTTGGTTTCAATTTTTAAATCTTGCTTTTTAAAATAGGTTCTTTGTAATTGCCCAACTTCTTTTGCAAGTGCAACTATCAAGCTATACGATACCATTTTTACCATCCTTTATTATTACACTTCCCCGTAATGTGTTCAATACTAAACTTTATAAGAGCTGTTTTCATATGGCTATTGTCAGCATACCTATACCCAGCCTCAAGGTCTTTAGGCGCATATTTTCTTATAAAGCCCTCTAAAATTGCCCTTCCACTGGGGTTTGGTGCTATAACTTCAGCCGTTCCAAACGCTACAACACTTTCAAACGAGCTCGTGAATTTTTCAGAGATCACTTTTGAGCGGTTCACTATTGTAAAACTCGCCTTAGTGCCTGACCCTATGGCATCAATTTTTTGTCCTTGTGGGGCACAGTGTATATAAATAGCATTCTCATGATAAATATAATTTACAGGTACCCCATAAGGAAATTCATTGGATAACACGATGGTTAAAATGCCATATTCTCCCGTCTCCAAAATCATTTCTACATCTTCACTAGACATAGCGCGTTCACTTCTTCTCATGGCTCTCATTTCTTCCATTTTAATGTACTCCTTTTTATGATTGTTGATATCCTAACAGGGGTTTTGCCTTGTTTTAAACGGTTTACAGTAAGTTATACACATTTTTCAGAAGTTATGCACAACAATTGTGGACAACTTGTTAATAAACCTATCTATAATTTTATGCCTTTCACATTAATTAATCAAGAATTTTAAAGATAATACACTGCCGTTCTCTCAATATACCCACAAGACTTATGAATATTTTGTGAATAATATTTCACAAGTGTTTAAACCTTCGACATTTGGAAAAGAATAAGTCATATAACAGTAAATTATGAAGCTACTAAATACTATTGGAGGAAATTACAATGAGAGAAAATATCACAATGGGTGGTAACCACATAAAACTTCTAGGTGAAGAAATTAAAGTGGGCGATAAAGCACCTGACTTTACAGCCGTTAATAAAGATATGTCGCCCTTTCAGTTTAATACATTAAAGGGAAAGACCGTTATCATTAGCGTCGTTCCCTCAGTTGACACAAAAATCTGCGAGCTTCAAACGATTAGTTTCAACGAAGAAGCAACTAAACACCCTGATGTCGTAGTGTTGACCATTAGTGTTGATTTACCTTTCGCACAAGCAAGATTTTGTGTTGCAAACAGCATAGAAAATTCAATTGTCGTCTCCGACTATCAAACACTTGATTTTGGCCTTAAGTATGGCTTTGCCATTGAAGGCTTGCGTCTATTGAGCAGAGGTATTGTCGTTGTAGATCGCGATGGCATCGTGCGTTATGTAGAATACGTCAAGGAAGTTAAAACGCATCCTGACTACGACAAAGTCCTTGAAGTCATTAAGACACTTTAAGCTGTTTAGATGCCCTGAATTTCAATATCATATCAAAACAATACCCCCTCTAAATAGATGGGGTATTTTCTTTTACAACTGGAATTGGCCCTTCGTATACGAGGACTTGCTTTTTAGTATCTATGGAGACGCGAATGGGATAGACCTCTACACCACAGCGCATGGCACGATAAAATGTTTCATAAAATTCAGGATCCGTATCTTTCTTAGGCACAAAACACTTTGCATCGCTGAGAACAATTATGATAACTGCCGCACGATCTCCCGCCGCCTTAAGCGTAATGAGTTCTTCTAAATGCCTTCTTCCACGGATTGTAGGGGCATCTGGAAATTTTGCGACGCCTCTTTCTGATAAAGAGCATCCTTTGACCTCAACCCAAATCCGCTTAGATGCCTCATCAATGAGGCAAAAGTCTAATCTAGATTGTCCAGCCTTAACTTCAGCTTTATAAGGATAAACGGCTTCAAAAGGGGTCCACTCTGGCGATGTTAGCAATGCTTCTGCAATATAGCGGTGATAGCCTGAATGAATCAACACATATTCCCCGTCTTTTTCAGCCGCTATCATATCCCAGTCTGTTTTTCTCTTTTCAGAGGCTGCATATCTAACCAAACACTTGTTATCCTCATACAAGAGCTCTTTGAGCCGACCAGGATCATGGACGTGCACAGTTTCAAGGACGCCATCAATCACGACCTCTGCAATATAGCGGTTTGGTCTTGTCTTAAAAATCCCAGTTTTCAACTCACCTAAAGATACCATCATCATCCTCCTTTAGAGACTTAAGGCATTTTATAAATATTTGAGGCTGTTACCACATCCCCTTTTGGATCACTCACAATAACTTGAACAGTATCTTCGTGTTCTAGCACCTGCGTAATGGTCACTTCATTACTGTCTACAAAATTAAATGATACCGACTCATCATTGACCAAGACCGTCATCTCAGGAACAAATGCCCCTCCTTCAATACCCGTTCCATCAGAAGACTTTCTCGTCTCTGAAATCGTCATACTTTGAAGACCAGTATTATATACTGAATTATCATATACAAGCCATTTATCCGTATTTAAAAGACCGTCCACATCTAATAGCTGTGTTTTGATTTCTAGGTACTCTGCCATAGATAATTGATAGGCATAGTTGTCTACATCGACTTTATTATCTTCTGAATCGATCGCGTAGCCATGTGTCATAATAGGCATTCTCTCAGAAATCATCTCGACGGCTTTTAAGTAATTGGGGATGTCTGCATCCGCCCACTCCAAAATTTTAGTGGTCAAAAACGAGGCATTCATCACCGGATACGCTTGAACCTCTTCTCGGTCATTACGCCACGCAATAAATGGCACTGTCATCATATCAAGGTTTTCATAGACTTCCGATGCGTCTTCATCACCAATATAGCCGCTTTCTCTGTAAGCTAGAAAATCTTCTCCTAGCATGGGTAAGTGGTCTCCAAAAAAAATGACCATTGTCGGTTCTTCGATTTCTCGAAGCGCTTCTATAAAGTTTTCTAGTGCCTTATCTGAATAATAGAGCCCTTGTGCATAATTATTAACAAGATACGTCGCCTCGTCAGACATAGGCGTTTGCAGAGAAAGCGTCCTCTCATCATTGCTAAAACGCGCATCACCATACGGACCGTGATTTTGCATGGTCACTGTATAATTAAACAAGGGAGACGCCGTATCTTTTATCAGGGATAATATTTCGTCAAAAGTGACTTGGTCTTTTGTAAAACTACCAAATTTATCTGTATCACCCATAAATTCAAGCGATTTAAAGGTATTGAATCCAAAATGCTTATAGGCTTCATAGCGGTTATAATACCAAGACATATAAGGGTGTAAACCAACACTTGTATACCCTTGGTTTCTAAAAATCGAAGCCAAAGAAGGGTAGGGAGCTTTGATTTCGTTTGGGTAAACCATATACCAATCATTGCTATAATTTTTTAAGGTCATACCTGTCAAGACTTCAAATTCCGTATTTACCGTACCACCGCCCATAACGGGAACATAGAGTTCACCATAGGCACTTTCTTTTCTAAGGTTTTCAAAATAGGGCACAGGATTTTCTGAGAATGTGACCCCCATTTTATGGATATCCCAGAAGGCTTCACTCATAATAATAATGACATTTGGTTTTATCTTTGCCTCGTTTGACGGCTCTACTTCCTTCTCATCATAAGCAAGAATATCATCGTAAAGTTGCGTGTATGATTGTGTTTGAACCGTCTCTGGAATTTCTTTTCCACCACGGGTCATGTTAGTGAGCGAATAAAAAAAACCTGTTTTCTCAAGACTTAAAGTATTGTTAAACATCGTTTGTCCTATGCCTAAGAGCAACACACACATCACAAGTAAAGTCATGTTTATCTGTACTGCATAGGCATTTGATATGCGAGAATAAGCCTTGTAGGTGCACCACATAATAAACAGGATAAATACGACCCCTACTGCCATATAGATCACGACTTGCCTATTTATGATTTCACTTCTTAAAGCCCATACTTCTTTTACAAGTAAGGCATCATCAGGTGTTAACGGCACATTCCTGAGGGCATATTTCCCCGCATTAATAGCCGATAGCAGCAAGCCAACTACAAGAACTGCCGAGGTGGTGATAAAGGCCCTTCTAAAAAGCAAATGCCCCGTGGCGATTATCATAAGAACCACTGCAAAATTCATCAGCATAAGAACGGGATGCCCTAAGAACCATGACAGTGTTTTAAAGATGGAACGACGATACAAACTTTCGCTTATGATGATTAGCCCAGCACTCATCGCCAAGTGTATCAATAGCAAGGGGATATTATATTGCTTGCAGAATGTTCTTACATCTGTCAACCACCCCTTAAAAAAAGCCTTTAAAGATGCTATTTTATCATTTAATTTGCCCATTTTACGTCTTAAACCTCAGTCATTATTTTTTATATCTAATTAACTATTATATCATATATTAAAATAGTATACTATTCTTAGCGATTCATCGTCTTTTGGCGTTATTTTCACTATAATAGGGGTATTCTTTAATATTATTATTGTTCGATAGGGTTAAACCACACCATCAGGAGGCAATATGAAGCATATTATTGTACGAAAATATTTGATCATTGGCATTTGCTTTGGGCTAATGTTCCCAATCGGCGCACTTGCTTTCGAGATATTTCTTAAGGGATATTCTCTGTCTTTCAATACGTTTCTTCTAGCACATCGCGAGAACAAACTATTGTTTATGATTGATTCTGCCCCTTTGTTTCTTGGTCTATTTTCACTGTTAGGTGGTTTTAGCCATGCAAGAGCTCTCGCCTATAATGAAGAAAACCTAATTCTTCTTAAAGAAGCCAAGGCTTCTAGAGAATCACTTGCCAATAAAAATCAATCACAGCAGAGGATCATTAAATCACTTCAGCAGTTGTCTGAACAGCTTTTCTCAAACAACCAAGCCATCCAGACCAAAATTGAAAGCCTTTCAACCTTAGATGCAGGCTTATTAAAGGAAACCATGGCAATCTCCAGCGATGTGATGGCATTAGCCACATTGGCTGACGATATTAAAAGACTTTCAAAAGAGGCAAGCAATGAGACTGATAGTGCCAATCGTATTTTTGAAACATCTCGCAACATGTTAGAGACGCTAGATCAAACAAATGCAGAGCTACTCTGTTCATCATCAAGAGCAGAGAATGAAATCAAAAGCTTGCACCACGTCATTGACGCTTTCAAGCAAGAACTTGATACCATTCATGGCATTGCCTCACAAATCAACCTGTTAGCACTTAACGCCTCTATTGAAGCTTCCCGAGCAGGAGAAGCTGGCAGGGGATTTGACGTCGTTGCGCAAGAAATACGCAAACTCGCACACCATACAGAAGAGACACTTGATAAAATTCAGACCATCGAACAGCAGCACAGATCAAAGATTTTAGATCTTGAATCTGTTTACACAGTTCTAACTGAAGCTATTTCACTATCAAAGACACATATTCATGCAAATCATGAAACCAGTCAAACACTCCTTGATAAAATCGAGCGCATTCAGAGGCATTTATCACAGATGATCCAGATGAACCATGCGCAACATACACAGATAGATGCCATTGCATCTGCAAATACAGCGGCAGATATCGATCAAAAAAATGTTTCAAAAGAACGAGAACGCATTTATCATCTCATTAAAGAAAATACCGTTCTTATTCAAGCACTTTACGATATTTCTCCAGATACCTTGTCATCTTAAACTTTCGTTTAAGGCCTTTATCATTCATATAACGTACTTTTCCGAATATTGCACGTTCACGCCATGCGCGGTCATGTTTTCCAAAACACCACGCTATGCCTGCATAGCCATTGGGATCTCTACCGTCAAGGGCATATTTATCGTTTAAGATAACCAACCATTCATAAGCTTGATCTGGATCTTCTGTCCATTCAATAACTTTCTTTCCCCAGTACATACGCATGTAATTGTGCATGATGCCCTCTCCGACAAGTTGTCTTTGAGCTGCATTCCAATAGGGATCGTGTGTCATGGCGTTTTCAAGTATCTCCAAAGGATAGGTTACTTGACGCATATCGCTGCGATGTTCTTTAAGAGTGTCATATGCCCATGTTGGCAAAATGGCTTCCAGTGTTTTGTCATAGGCATCATAGTAAACGTAGTTAAACGCCAATTCACGTCTGACGACAAGCTGTTCTATATAACCATCAGAAACCTGGCCGCTTTGCCACATTAAGTTTAACAATGTCACTGGTGAGATTTGGCCAAAGTGAAGGTAAGGACTCATATGAGAGGCTATATCGCAGTCGGGATCATTCGAAAGCGTATCATACTGTATTGCATGATCACGCAAAAAAGATTGAAACTGCTTGATCGCCATTGAATAGCCCCCCTTAAACCGAGAACTCGCTACTAGCGGCGGACAGGTTAAATGACCTTGTTCGACTTGCCAATCAATTTCAAATACATAATCAGGTAAAGGCTTCCTCTTCTCTTCAAGATGATAGGCAACATCCGCAACTGGCGTGCTAAAATAACCCATCTTACTTAAAATTGGCTTTCTGATCACATATGCACCAAATGCTGCTTTTGGGTATGCACACTCTACAGGCACTACTACATTGGTACTTACCTTGACCACTTTACAGGGCATTTGGTCTGCGATAAAGGCCTTTAGACCACTTTCATAGGTTAAATAGGCATCATCCATAACGAGCAGTCCTATGTCCTTTCGTTTTGTAATCTCTATAGCAGGATCGCCGTAAACCATTTGAAAGAGGATTCCCCTTTGAGATAGGGCGTGATCCACCTCTTTTAAACCTTCGAGCATAAAGCGATAATGTCGTGTGTTCGCATTTGGAAAATCAGCTACTAGCACAAAAATAACTTCAAGGGGTTGCTGAAGTTCATTGGCTTTTTGAATGGCGTAAGCCAGGGCGTGATTGTCTTTTAAACGCTGAGCAGATTGCATCCAGTAGACCACCTTACCCGTTACACGTTTCGCATTATTTTTACTTTCAATTTCGTTGCACTCAATACGTTCAGGTTGTATCATAAAAACCTCCTAGCACGTTGTCACCTTCATTGACATGATTATACCATATCTCTTTAAGAAAGAACCCATGGGATGAATTCCTACCGTCTGGGGGATTGGCAATCAAAAGGATAACACCTTAAATCTCAACAAGGTAACCTCTGGGCTATGGCATACATTGTAATTACGTGCACTTTCATATATAATAGGCATGAATCAAAACAGATCGGAGGCAATTATGATCTTAAAGCTACACGCAAAGCATGTAGGCAAATATAAAAAAAACTACCCTTTGCTTTTCAAAGAAGCACTGATTGGGGCGCATCTACTAGAGGCCAATCCCCCCAAAGAGGGACAACTCCTCAAGCTTGTTGATGAACACAATCACTATATTGCAACAGCTTACTACGGCCTACAGAATAAGGGCATCGGATGGGTTCTTTCACGCGATGAGAAAGAGAAAATCAATCCACTTTTCTTTAAAAAGAAAATTTACATCGCTTTTGAAAAACGTCTGGGCCTTTACAACAATCCTAAAACCAACTGTTTTAGAGTATTTAACGGCGAAGGAGATGGAATTGGCGGCTTAAGCATTGACTTTTTAAATGGTTATTATCTCATCAACTGGTACAGTGAGGGTATCTATCATTTTAGAGATGAAATTCTTGATGCGATCAAGACCAGCGCTGAATTTGATGGCATTTATGAAAAATTGAGATTTGATGCTGAATCGCCATCAGAAGATGGTTTTGTTATGGGAACACCTGCCCCAACCCCTTTACTCGTAAAAGAAAACGATGTTACTTTTGCCATTCGTTTTGATGAAGGCGCTATGGTAGGGATTTTTCTTGATCAACGGGATGTTAGGAGACAACTGAAGTATAAGTACAGCAAAGGAAAAACTGTCCTTAATACATTTGCCTATACAGGGGCTTTTTCAGTATTTGCTGCCCTAGGCGGTGCAAAACAAGTCTTTAGCGTAGACCTTGCAAATCGTACGACTGAACGGGTCACTGAGAATTTCAATCTCAACAAGATTGATCCAGAGAAACATCCTGTCATCATTGATGATGTTTTCAACTATTTCAATTTTGCCAAAAAGAAAGACCTTAAGTATGATGTGGTCATTCTTGATCCACCAAGTTTTGCTAAATCAAAAGATTTTACGTTTTCAGCCGAAAAAGATTATCCGGCCCTCCTCGCCGAAGCAATTCGCGTCACTAGCGAAGGTGGCGTCATTGTGGCATCAAACAACTCAAGCACGATTGACCTTGAGAAATTTAAGCAAATCATCGGCCGTGGGTTTAATCTTGCAAAGGCCAGATTTCAGATCTTAGAGATTTACCAACTGCCAAAAGATTTTAGAACACATTCTCATTATCCAGAAAGTGAATATCTGAAAGTAGTCTTCATTCGCTTAGAACCTAAAAAGAGGCACTACAGTGCTCAAAACGCTCCACGTCGTTAACCAGATAAGAGCATGAAACAACAATGCCTATTTTGCATAAAAACCACCTCCTACCTATTGAATCCTTACATGGTAGGAGGTTTTTTGTATTTTGGGGTTTTTTAAAAGGGGCTGTCATTTCCGACAGCCCCTTTTATATATTCACATCTTTAACCTATTTTGGATTCTTGTATTTTACACGTTTCTTTTCACGGTGTTCGCCATCTTTTTTATAGTCTTTGCTACCAAAAACTTTTTTCTTTTTGGCTTTTGCAATTTCAATATTAATAGGACTACCCTTGATTGAACTAGACTTCATGCGATCCATCACGCGCTCAACATGTTTTTCAGGAATTTCTACAAATGAAAATGTATCAAAGATATCGACACTTCCGATTTGGCTACCCTCAATGCTGGCTTCGTTTGCAATGGCCCCCACTAAATCTCTTACGCGCACATTGTGATTGTTCCCCACATTGATATGAAGTCTCGCCATACCTTGTCTACTTCTATCTTTACCACCACGGTCCTTGTCACGTCTGTTGTTATCGCGACGGTCACCACGATCACTGCTCGTCTTTTTAAAGGCACTTGTACGGTTGTTATCAATAGAATCGATTTCTTTTTTCTCTTCCATTTCAAGTTCCATTTGAAGTAATGTTGCAGCGACTTCTTTTGCTGAGAAAGAATCATCAATAAAGTTCTCAATCATCTGTACAAATTTTTGATCGATGCCCGCTTCAATTCTATCTTTGATTTTACTTAAAAAGACATCTTGTTTCATCGCTTCAATATCACTGATTTTAGGAATTGGATAAAACTTCATTTCAGACTTTGTGTAACGCTGAATACTTCTTAATAGGTGATAATCTCTGTACGTAATAAAAGTAAAAGATGAACCTTCTTTTCCCGCACGACCTGTTCGACCAATTCTATGCACATAATACTCTTCATGTGATGGAATATCAAAGTTGAAAACAGCTTCAACATCATCTATATCAAGGCCTCTTGCGGCAACATCTGTTGCGACAAGCAACTCAATGTCATTTCTTTTAAATTTGTTGATCACGTTCATACGAAGTGTCTGCTTCATGTCGCCATGGATTTTATCACACAAATAGCCACGTGCTTGAAGCATATCGGTCACTTCGTCTACGCGTTTTTTCGTATTACAGAAGACAATTGATAATTTAAAATTGTTTACGTCCACAATACGCGTTAATATTTCCAGCTTATCTCTGTCTTTAACCTCAAGGTATACTTGCGTAATGTTAGGTGTCGTAAGTTCTTTATGAGCTACTTTGAGCATTTCTGGTTTATCAAGGTATTTATTGATAATATTTAAAATTTCTTTTGGCATCGTTGCTGAAAAAAGCATTTTTTGAATATCGTGGTCTACTGAACTGAGAACGGTTTCAATATCTTCTCTAAAACCCATGTTGAGCATTTCATCTGCTTCATCCAAAATCAACATTTTAAGATTATCGAGCTTTAACGTTTTACGACGTAAATGGTCGAGAACGCGGCCAGGTGTTCCGATCACCACATGTGCACCTTTTTTAAGGCCTCTGATTTGGCGTTCAATATCTTGTCCACCAAATACAGGCAAAATTGAAAGTCCGCGCTTAAATTTTGCAATTTTGTTAACTTCTTCTGATATTTGAACGGCTAGTTCACGCGTTGGACACAACACGAGTGCCTGTACGCCTTTTTCTTTTAAGTCCATCGTTTCTAACATTGGAATTGCAAATGCTGCCGTTTTACCAGTCCCTGTTTGAGCTTGCCCTACAATATCTTTTCCGGTTAAGGCTGCTGGTATTGCCATTGATTGAATGGGTGTTGCTTCTTCAAACCCCATCTCTGTTACTGCTTTTAAGACTTCTTTCGAAATACTTAACTCACTAAATTGAATTCTATTCATTTATATTCCTTTCTTCTCTTCCTTATATGCAAAACAAGTTTTATAACTTGTAATAAGTCATTCTATTGAACAATACATTATAACATACTTCCTATAAAAACATAAGGCTTTTCAAGCTATTCCTACCATTATATCACAAATACATGTATTAAGTGAAGCAAAAGTTAGCGCGCGCAATCTTTTCCGCAACTTATAACATTTTCGAAAAAAATGGATTTAGGTCAAAAAAGTGTTCTAATAATTGTGCCGTTCTAATCGGAACGTCTTCCTTGATCAAAAGACGCCTTGCTTCCTCTTTGTCTACAAAGACGACTTCGGCATCCTCTTTATCGTCTTGATGTGCTGTTGAAGGCACACCCTTGTAATAACCAAAGGCAACGTTAACACATTCATTGACGATGCCAAGCGAAACATATCTAGCCTTAGAGACGTAAGTCATCTCAAATGTCATGCCAGTTTCCTCATAAAACTCTCTCGCAGCCGCCCTATCAATGGTCTCGTTTAAATCACTTAAACCTGCTGGAAACATATAGACATAAGAACCGACAGACACTCGGAATTCCTTTAACATCACTACCTGCGTCTTTTGAGCATTGGTTGCAAAGATCATCACGCCATCTGTAAAGCGCTCATGATCAAAGATCTCAGCTTCAAGCCTTTCAATCCCCTGCCTGGAAACAAGTTCCCAAACAGCCTCTTTTCCTGATTTGGTTGTATAATCTATGCGAAAGGCCTTAAGATATTTTAATGATTCGACTTCCCTGATTTTTTTTACACTTAATTTTGACATACTTCCCTCCTACACATCATCCGATAGTTCCCATCACAAGCCACTCTCTAGCCATCCTATATGCGTTTATGCCCTCTTGATGATTTTTAAAAGATTTTCATTATGCATTTTCTTTATTTTATTATATAATATCAAAAGCTAACCAATGAATGTTTTTTAGGAAGGAATCTCCATGAGTATCTTAAATGTTAAAAACCTAAGCCACGGTTTTGGCGACCGTGCCATTTTCAATAATGTCTCTTTTCGTTTGTTAAAAGGTGAGCATATAGGGCTCATCGGCGCAAACGGGGAAGGTAAATCTACTTTTATGAATATTATTACCCATCAACTTGAACCGGACGATGGGATTGTTGAATGGTCAAAACGAGTGAGAACAGGCTACCTTGACCAACATACCACCTTGTCACCTGATATGACCATTAAATCTGTTTTGGAAAGCGCCTATCAGTACTTATTTGACCTTGAAGCTGAAATGAATGAGATGTACCTTCGCATGGGAGATATAGACGAAGACGAGTTAAATGTCCTCCTTGAAGATGTTGGTACAATACAAGATATTTTAGATCACAATGATTTTTATATTATCGATTCAAAAGTCAATGAAATTGCAAAGGGCCTTGGCCTGTTAGACATCGGCCTCGATAAAAGTGTCGATAGTTTAAGTGGCGGTCAGCGTGCAAAAATATTGCTTGCAAAGCTTCTCCTTGAAAAACCAGATATCTTACTCCTCGATGAACCGACAAACTACCTTGACGAGGAACATATCGAGTGGCTTAGACGCTATCTTCAAAATTATGAAAATGCTTTCATTCTTATTTCACATGATATTCCTTTTCTCAACAGTGTTGTCAATATTATCTATCATATGGCCAACCAAGAACTTGGCAGGTATGTTGGAGACTACGATAATTTTGTTCGTATTTATGAAGCAAAGAAAAAGCAGGTAGAAGCGGCGTTTCGTCAACAACAGCAGGAAATCTCTAATCTCGAAGATTTTGTAGCCCGTAATAAAGCGAGGGTTGCAACGCGAAATATGGCCATGTCCCGTCAAAAGAAGTTAGATAAGATTGATCGTATCGAACTTGTCAGGGAAAAGCCCAAACCAGAATTTCACTTTAAAACGACTCGATCATCTGGAAAACTTGTCTTTGAAGTAAAAGACTTGGTTATCGGCTATGATACACCACTTTGCAAACCCCTTAACCTTCGAATGGAGCGCGGTCAAAAAATTGCAATTACAGGTGCAAACGGGCTTGGAAAGACAACCCTTTTAAAAAGTGTTCTCGGTGAAATTACAGCACTTAGTGGCGAAGTTGAGCTAGGTGAGT
>Ga0194137_10000788_pt1 | contig 20211 bp, 17 predicted proteins | sample TARM_MetaG_T3_14_FD_134025 | JGI IMG/M metagenome (GOLD analysis project Ga0194137, IMG submission 134025) | Freshwater microbial communities from Pennsylvania, USA, analyzing microbe dynamics in response to fracking - TARM_MetaG_T3_14 (version 2) | ecosystem: Environmental > Aquatic >... | reverse complement strand
TAAAAACACTACTAAGTATGATTTACGTGCTATATTAATATAGACACGATACGAGGAGTGTGATTAACATTTACGTTTTTGAAGAAGATAAAACATGGATGGATTCTAAAATGTATGCTAGAAACCCTGATTTCCCTAATGACTGGGTGAGAGCAATTGATTACTATAACAGCTTTGGTGGAAAGAACGTTCAGTTATTTATTTCCCTAGAAGAAGGTTCAAACCACAGAGTGTTAGGTATTTCAGATACTGGAAATGTTTTATTATTAAATCAAGAGAATGAAGTTGAGTCAGAAGATTATACGAAAGTATATGAGTCAAGAAAAAGATTCTTCTACAACGAGGACATCCCTAACCTTGTTGAAGTTGAACTCCCTAATGGGGAAACATTCTTAGATGACTCACATATTTCTTATTATGTATAAGGCATTAAAGGTGGTGAAGAGTAACTAAATGGCAAAATTATTTAACTTCTTCAAAAAAGAGGAAGATAAGGAACAAGAGCAAGTATTTAACGTTACTGACGATTATTCGGTTAGGATAAAGACAATTTATGATAAACTAAATAGCCCTAAGACAGAGTCAGCTAAAGAACAAACAGAGGAAATTAATAAGTCCTATAACGGTAAAAATATTAACTCTTACTCAGAACCCTTACTGATTGGAAACATTGATTCAGGAATGGGATATAAAACTAAAGGTGCTACTGATACTAGAAACGTTCATCTAATACTAAAACAGTATTCAGGTAACTTAATTCTAAACTCTATTATCAATACAAGAGCTAACCAAGTGTCTATGTTCGCTAGACCGTCTAGATACTCAGAAAAAGGTCAAGGCTTTCAAGTAAGATTAAAAGATATATCAGCAGTACCGACAAAACGACAAGAGAAACGTATGAGAGAGATTGAAGACTTTCTTACAAACACAGGAGATGAATACAACCCTAGTAGAGACTCCTTTGTAACTTTCTTAAAGAAGATTGTAAGAGACACTTATACATATGACCAAGTAAACTTTGAAAAGGTTTATGATAGTAAAAAAGGTGAATTGAAGTTCTTTGAATTAGTTGACCCTACAACTATTTTCATTGGTACGGATAAGAACGGTAATAAACCTAAGCGAGGAACTATGTATGTACAGGTAATTGATAGTCAGATTGTAACTAGATATGACGAGAAGGAGATGGCATTTGCTGTTAGAAACCCTCGAAGTGATATTTACTCAGCTGGATATGGTTGGTCAGAACTAGAAATTGGTTTACCATTATTCAATGCCTACACAAGTACATTAAAATTTAATGACATGTTCTTCTCTCACGGAGGAACAACTAGAGGTTTACTAAATATTAAACCCATGGGACAACAGTCTCAAGTATCTCTAGAGGCTTTCCGTAGAGAATGGCAAAACTCAGTATCAGGTGCAAATGCAAGCTGGAAGATTCCAGTAATTACAGCTGAGGATGCTAAGTTCGTTAACATGACCCCTAGTGCTAACGATATGCAATTTGAGAAATGGACCAACATGTTAATTAACACCATTACTAGTTTATTCCAAATAGACCCTACCGAGAGTAACTTCCCGAATAATTCAGGTGCAAGTGGTTCTAGTTGTTCGATTAGTTGCGGTACGACAAGTAGAAAAACTCAAGACTCACAGAAAAAAGGCTTATTGCCTTTATTGTTGTTTATAGAGGATGTAATCAATAACAACATTATCAATGAGTTGGGTGAAGAATTTACATTCCAATTTGTTGGTGGCGACATTGCTGAACAACTAGAAAAGATTAATGTCATTACAGAGAAGACTAAGGTTGCTCAGACAATCAATGAAGCTCGTAGAGAGCTAGGACTTACTGGTGATATAATTGGTGGAGACATTCCAGCCAATGGTGTAATCGTTCAGAGACGTGGTCAAATTTACCAACAAGAACAATTCCTATATAAGAAACAACAAGAACGGTTAGCATTCCTTATGGAAAATACAAAGACACCTATCACTTATGAGAACCCAAACAAACCTGATGGAGATAAACCTACTTCTAACTCAAGCGGGACTACTCGTACAGGTGAGGACACAAGTGATGCTAACAACTTCCAAGAACAACAAAGAGGACTGGATGGTTCAAGTAGCAAAGTAAATGGCTCAGGAACAACTGGTGAAGTTGGTAAAGATGGTCAGATTAAAGGAGAAGATAACGCAAACTCCCACGCAACAAGCCTAGACCCTAACAATAATGACTAACTTGCTATATTAAGAGCGTAATTATTGGTAATAGGAGGTGCATTGACCACAATGGAAGAATTGTTAACGAAAGAAACAAACATGAATATTTTCGTCCCTGCTGAGATTGTTAAATCAACAGAAGTAACAGTAGACAGCAACGGTACAGAAACCTCAGTAGGTGACTGGTATGTACGAGGCTATGCCTCTACCCCTGACCTAGACCTACAAGGTGAAGTCGTAGAACCACAAGGTATTGATATTAATTACTTTATCAAATCAGGTTATATTAACTATGAACATTCAAACAGACCCGAACACATTATTGGTGTTCCAACAGAAAACTCTTACGTAGATTTCCAAAAAGGATTATTCGTAGAGGCTAAGCTAATGAAGTCTAATGAGTATGCTCAAGAGTTATGGCGACTAGCTAACAACTTAAATAATGATGGTATGGGTAGAAAGATTGGATTCTCAATCGAGGGTAAAGTTCGTAAACGTAACACAGTAAGTAAAAATGTTATTGAGAGTGTTATGATTACTAACGTAGCTTTAACTACTCACCCTGCCAATCCAAATGCAACATGGGAAACATTAGTTAAGTCTTGGCAAACAGGAGTGGAAACAAACCCTGCTGAGGTAGAAGATGCTGAGGCACTAAGACGAGAAAAAGTATTAAGTGCTATGACAGTTATCGCTGAGGCTAGAAAGTCAAACGATACTGGATTATGGAACCAAGTAAGTAAGATGCTTAAAGAAACTGAACGTAATGATAAAGACACAGATATTTTATTATTACAACTAGCAAAAGGTTTAAGTTATGATGAGGCTGACTCATTTGTAAGTAACTTAACTGAGAAGGGAGATTAGAACCTTGGAAACAGAAGGAACAATTTTAGAACAATTCGAGAAGTCTACAGAACAAGAGAACGATGTAAAACAAGAACAGGTTGAACAAGTTTCACAGGATGTTGAGGAACATGCGCCTGAGATTGAGGTACACGAAACTAACGCTGAATCATCTTATGAAGAGGCTGAGGACAAAGAACCTGTAGAAGAACCTAAAGAAGAAGTAGTAGAAACTAAAGAAGAAGAACCTGCTGAGACTCAAGAACCAAAAGAAGAAGTAGAGAAATCTACTAAAGATTCTAAAGAGGAAGATGAGGACGAAGAAGAGGAAGATTCTAAAGATTCTAAAGATGACGAAGAAGACGATGAAGACAAAGCTAAGAAATCCGAGTCTGACATGTTTGAAGCTATTAAGTCTATCCTTGACTCATCTATGGCACGTATTGATGACCGTATCACTCAATTAGAGGATACAGTTACAAAAGGTTTAGTAACAGAGACAGTTGAATCTGAACCAGTTGAACAAGAGGTAGAACCTAAAGTAGAGGCTGAAACTATTAAGGAAGAAGAACCTGTAGAAGAAGTTACTGAGGATGAACCTGAGGCTGTTATTGAAGCCGAAGAAGTAGAAGAACCTAAAGAAGAAGAAGAGCCTGCTGAGGTTGAAGAAGAAGAAGAAGAAGTTACTTCTAAATCAGTTAAGGTAGCAACTCAAAATCGTGAGAATGATGATGAGCAAGCAATTAAATCTGTTACCCAAGATGATGAAGATGCGGTTGGATATGCAAGTAAAGATGCTTCACATATTCAAGAAACTTTAGAAGAAGAACCTAAAGAAGAAGAAGAAACTACAGCTAAATCTTTTGATGGTATGGTAGAGGCTACAGAGGTTAAAGAAAATCCTCAAGAGTTTATGAATAACCACCGACAAGAGTTCTTAGATGAACTAGCTAAAGCATATAAATCATCAGGTTATAGCAACGGATACCGTGAAGATTTACGTAGAGCGTTCTTAGATATTAACAACGGAAGTCAGAATAAAGAACAATTTGAGTTGGTTAAGTCCTTCTTAAATAAATAATTTAGTGTATTTTAATTCCTAAATAACACAAAGTTCTGACAAGTGATATATTAATGTTAGTAAATGGGAAAGGTACATGTAGTCCTACAGATAGGCTCCTCGCTACATGTACTGACCCTATTTCTACTTTTATATAAGACTAGAAACAATTCAATACTCTAAAAGAGAAAGGAACATTTAACGAATGGATAAACTAAAAGAAAAAGGTGTAGGTGTTGGTATCCTAGCGGATTTCCAAAAAGACACTTTAGACAAAATGGTTCCAGGTGTGGTAGCACAGGCGGAACAAGTAGAGCAAGCTCAAGATGACGAGTTATCTAAAGCATTATCTACAGGACATGAAATTAACCCTGAGGAATTAGCAAACGGTTCTGCACTACGTGCACAGTACTTAAAAGATGATTTAACTACTTTAACTTTCCGTGAGCAAGACTTATACTTCTATGACTTAGTACCTAAATCACAAGTTAACAACACAGTTGTACAACACAACGTATTAACTTCTTATGGTGAAGTTGGGGCAACTCGATTTGTACGTGAGCCCGAAGTAGCTCCTGAAAATGACCCAAGTATCATCCGTAGAGCTATTAACTTGAAATTCTTATCTGATACTCGCCGAGTTACAATTGCTTCACAAATTGTAGACAACACAGTATCTCCATTAACAATTCAAGTTGAATCTGCTTTACGTGTAACAGCTAAAACAATTGAGTGGGCTTCATTCTACGGTGATGCTGACTTATCTGATTCTACAGAAACTGGTCAAGGTCTACAATTTGATGGTTTAGCTAAATTGATTGCTAAAGATGCTCCTGAGAACGTAATTGACGCTCGTGGTGAAGCTTTATCTGAACAATTAATTAACCTAGCGGCGACTCGAATTGCTAAAGGTTTCGGTACTCCAACAGATGCTATTATGCCAATCGGTGTATTAAACGAGTTCAACAACCGTTACCAAGACCGTCAAGTTGCATTAGTTGCTGATGGAAATGGAAACATGACAACTGGTATCAACATTACTAAAGCTGATACAGTTGCTGGTCGTATCTCATTACATGGTTCTACAATCATGGAAACAGATAACATTTTAGATGAAGTATTCAAACCTTCACGTAATGCTCCACTACCTGCTAAAATCGTAGCTACATTAGCAACAGGTGTTACAGGTAACTTCCGTGAAGAAGACTTAGGTGAATTAGAATACGTTGTAACAGTAAATGGTGAAGATGCAGTTTCTGCTAAATCAGCTCCTGCTACAGCTACAGTATCTGACAAAACTGGTGCAGTAGAGTTAACAGTAACTTTACAAACTATGTACCAACAATCACCTCAATTCGTAACTATCTACCGTAAAGGTAAATCAGGAAACTTCCAATTAATTGGACGTGTTGCAACTAAAGGTCAGTCTGAATTGAAATTCGTAGATAAAAACGATATTATTCCTGATACTGCTGATGCTTTCGTTGGTCAATTCACTTCTGATGCAATTACTTTATACGAATTGTTACCAGTTATGCAATTACCATTAGCTCGTACTAATGCTACAACTACATTCTCTGTATTATGGTATGGTGCGTTAGGACTATTTACTCCACGTAAATTTGTTCACATTAAAAACTTGGCTTATACAGCTACAAACGAATTAAAAGTTTACTAATTTTTGATTACCGTTAAGGGGTAGGAGGGTTAAACCTCTTATCCCTTTTTTATTTGAAAACTAGCTAGAATATATAAAGGAGACTTATTATGTTAAAACATAAAACTAAACGAGACTTTACTACAGCAACTAAATATGGTACATTAACATTTGATAAAGATGGTATCTCTAAAGACCTTACACAAGAACAACAAAAAGAGTTAGCTGAGGCTATCGGTGTTTATGAATATGAAGCTGATACTAAATCAACAGCTAAGAAAGCTGAGCCTAAGAAAGAAGAAACTAAGGCTGATGATAAGGAAGAAGAACCTAAGAAAACTACAGCACGTAAAACACCTGCCCGTAAAACAACAGCTAAGAAAGACACAGAAGATAAATAATACTTAGGAGGGTTTAAATGGAATTATATAATGAACCATACTCTCACAATAACCCTAAACTAGTTGACTTGGAAACAATTGAAAGTATTACACCATCCGACTACGGACTTACACCTGAGGCTATTAAAGCCTCTATGTTCGGTGTAAAGGTTATTGACCCTAACACAGGTAATGAGATGGGCGATAGCTTTTATACATATGCAATTGAAACAGCTATCTCTAAAGTGGAAACTGAATTAGATATTGTTATACTACCTCGAGTAGTAACAGAACATAAAGACTATAACTACGCTGAGTATTCTTCTTACATGTTCTTACATGCTAAATCAAAACCTATTCTACAAGTAGAAACCTTAGGTCTAGAGGCAAACGGTTCTTACAAGCGTAACTACCCTAGTGAGTGGTGGAAGGTATATAACAGACCAGGACATATTCAAGTAGCCTCAGCACCTTTATATGGCGCTATAAGTGGAAATATGGGTGGAGGTATTGCTACATTCTCAGGAGGAGCCTCCTTTGGTGGGTTTGATGGTGGATACGGAGGTAGATTACATGGTGGATTAAGTTCACTACCTAACGGTTCAAGCCTAGGAGGGTATAAACCAAACCCTGTAAGTGGAGGTAACCAAAACTCTTACCCACAACTTATTCATGTTTCCTACATTGCTGGTATGCTACCACAACGTAGAGCGGGTGTTACTGAGGAATGGGAAATGCCTACATTGCTTAATGAGTTAGTTATTAAAATGGCTAGTAAACAAATATTCCAACAATGGGGTAGATTAGTTGTCCCTATGGGGGTATCTAGTAAGACATTAACAATTGATGGTATATCGGAATCAGTATCCTATACTTCATCAGCAACTAATGGTGCAATTAAGAGTGAGATTGGTCAACTAGATGAAGATATTGCTGATGGGTTAAACAAACTTAGAGGCTACTATGGTAATGGATTTATTTCTGTATAGGAGGTGAGTGAATGGGACCAACAAAATTTACAAAAGAAGATATTGGTGGCAATAGTGTAGTACCTAGTGGTACACCAGTAGATACAGGTTTTAGACATGAGTTCGACATGAAAGGTATTAAACACCTTACAGGAGACAGAGGTATATCTGTATTTTGGGAGAAATCATACATTTGTCCTTGTAGAAACCCAATGACTCATGCACCTCAAGCAGATTGTCCTATATGTGGAGGTCGAGGTATTGCTTACCTACCTTCTGAACAAGAAACGATTGCTATTACAAGCCAAGCTAAAGGACCTAACGGTACAGACCTAGCAATGTATGACTCAGGTACAGCAATTGGTACAACACAATCTAATAAAGAGATTTCTTTTAATGATAGAATTACAGTACCTGAGGTTTACTTATCTAATCAGATTATATTTGATGTTACTAGTAAACGAATCAGACAAGGTTTCAGAATCCCTTATGATGTTAAAGAGATTACATACATAAGAAATGTAGATAAAGTATTAGTAGAGAATGAAGATTATACATTAGATATTGATAAAAATATTATTTATCCTAGAGAACACTTACTTGGAGAAAACAATATTGTTTCTATGAATATGAAAACAGCACTAAGGTATGTTGTCATTGACCTACTTAAAGAAAGTAGATACCAATACACAAACAAAGATAGTGAAATAGAGCAGTTTGATAATCTACCTAAAAAACTATTATTAAAACGAGAAGACATATTTACAGACCAAGTATACTTTACTGATGAGAATGACGAAGAAGTTGCTCATGAGCAAGACCCTAAGCCAATTAATAAACCACAAAGAGAAAACTCTAATGGGTTCTTTGGAGGAATGATATAATGGCAGGAGGACCTAAAGGTATACGAGTAGATATACGTAGCTTAGATAATAACAAAGAGGGTCTATTACATAGAGTCTCGGAGAATATTATTAGAGATATAATGATGGATACAAGTAAGAACCTACAAAAAATATACGGAGACCAATTTGAGTTCTCTATCGGACCAAAGACTATAACTATGAGAAGAACTGGTACCTCAGGTCCATTGGACATGAAACCATTCTTTAGAGCTTCATCAAAAGCTAAACGTAAAAAGAATGGTGGCTGGTACTTAGTTGTACCTATACAGCGTAAAACAAAGGACATGTCTAATAGATTATATAAAGACGTTAAAAACTTAGATATAGGGGATTCAAAAGTATCTGACTACTTATACGAAGGTAGAAAAAGTAGAAAGATTAACCCCTTTAACCCTAGAGAGGCTACAAGGTCTAAATCAATTACTAAGGTTAAACAAGGTAATAGAGTGGGCTACGTATCATTCAGAACAGTATCAGATAAATCTCCTGCGGACTCATGGATAATTAATAGAGATATTAAACGTGATGACGTTATGCAAGAAATTAATGATATTGTAAAAAGAATCATAGATTGGAAAATGGGTTAGCATTTATCTGATATATTAAGAACAGTAATTGAAAGAGGTAATAAGATGATTAAAAGCGTTGATACTTATGTGTTTAACAAAGTCAAAGGCTTGCTTAACCAATTACTAAAAGATAAAGCTGTACTGAATGAAACCTTACAGAATATTGATGAGAAAGCTAGAGAACGATTTATAGAAACTTTTGGTGGAGAAGAAGGTAAAGAGATTAATGTACTTTACACATACCCACAATCTAAATCAGACTTTAATGCGTTTGTAATAGAGGTAGGACCAAGTACCATGAAAGATAGTAAGAGAGATGGCTCTCTTGGTAGTGTTACAGGTAACTATGATTATATTGCAAGCAATCTTGTCAACGAGTATGGAGAGTTTCAGTATGGTGAAGATGAAGACAAGTTGTATATGAAGCTCTCTAATCCTATTAATGACTTAAGTCATATAGAGGGAATTGAGTTCTCAGAAGAAGATAACTTATCTTTTGAAGACTCCTACCTTACAATCAATGCTAACAATAATGAGTGGCTAGTAGGAGAATCCTTTAACATTCATTACTACACAGGAGGACAGAAAGCTCATGGTATAAGCTATGGTTATCAGTCCGCTGAGCGTGTAGGAATTACAGCATTGAGCACAAACATTGACACGTTGCGGTGTTTAGATATTATACTAAAAACAATATTTATCATTATGAGAGAGTCCAAAGACGAACAATTTACGTATAACCTTTCAAAAAGTGACTTCTCTTCCCTAAAAGAAATGATAAGTGATGGTGACAGACCTGTATATGCTAGAACCCTAAATCTAACATATATCGTAACTCATTCAGTAGAATATAATTCCGCCTACGAGTTGAGCAAATTAATTACTAGATAAGGAGTTGTAAAAATTGGCAGTTGAAAAAGAAAATACAGAAACTAAAAAAGAGTATACCCCTAAGCAAGATACTAAGGGTAAACAATCTGTAAAAGCTAAAGACGATAATACAAAACCTAAAAAGAAATCATTTGCAAATATTAATGATTTCATTAAATCAGCTACCCCAAGATATGGGTTATCTCAAATGCAGATTGCTGGTTTCAAAGGGTACATGCAAGGTAAATATCTATTAGAAGATGAGAAAGAGTTCCTTGTATACCTAGAAAAATATTTAAAAGGAGAGTAAATTAAATGGCAGTTGATTATACAGAAGCGTTTCCAAAACGTCCAACTACTAGACCACATGCTCGAGTGTTCTCAGATACATCAGCAGTAACTGGTTCAGCCTCTGATTCTAACAAAACTTTAATGTTAGTTGGTAATGCGGAGGGTGGTAAACCTAATACTGTTTATCGCTTAACTAATATGGTTCAAGCACGAGACATTTTCCGTAGTGGTGACTTAGTAGATGCAATGGAATTAGCATGGAATCCATCTATGACTAATATCTCAGCAGGAGAAATCCTAGCTATTCGTGCACAAGAGGCAACAAATGCTACTTTAACACAAGGTGGACTTAAATTTGAATCACTAATTTATGGTGAAGAGGCTAACTCAATTAATATTGAATTAGACGATAATGCCTTTGGTGATAAACGATTAAAAGTTTCATTAAACGGTGAAGACACAGTTTATGATGGTTTAGGTACTATCTTTACAGTAGCTTACGAAGGTGAATCTCCTTATGCCTCAGTAGAAATTACTGGTACACAAGGACAAGCACAAGAATTAATCCTATCATCAGGTGCAGATGCAGTAACAGCAGTAGAGGCTAAGTTCTCTTTAGGAGACAAAGGTATTTACGTAGACGCATTTGACTTAGCAAATGCTATTTCATCAGTAGCTGGATTTGAAGCTACTATGGGATTCACAGGCGATAAGAACATCGCTACAAAAGGGTTAGACCCAATTTCAGAAACAGTTATTAATAAAGGAACACCAGTTAAAGTAACTGGACTATACGCTGACATTGAAAACCAGTTAGCATACTCTAACTTAGTAAGTGTTGAAGTAACTAACGCTGGTACAGCATTAGAAAACTTTGGTCCTGTAAACTTAACAGGTGGAGACAACGGAACCTCTCCTACTTCATGGGCAAGTAAATTTGCACAGTTAGCTAACCAAGGTGGTTACTACTTAGTACCATTGACAGACTCACAAACAATCCATTCAGAGGCTCGACACTTTGTTACTGAACGTACAAACGAAGGTGAACCAATGCGAGCTATCGTAGGTGGTAAATATGATGAACAACCTAACGAGGTTATGTCACGAGCATCTGCTCTTAAATCAGACCGTGTTTCTTACGTAGGTTTCTCAGGTAAACGTACTATGAGTGACGGACGACAATTACAAATTCCTGGTTACTTAATGGCTTCACAAGTAGCAGGTTACACTTCTGCTGTAGCTTTAGGTGAATCAATCATGTTTAAACCATTTGCATTAACTGAGCTTTCAACAGTTCACGATGCTAACACAATGGACTCACTAAACACTAGTGGTGTTATCATGGCTGGTTTCAACCGTAACCAAGAAGTAACTAACTTCCGTATTGACGAAGACTTGACTACTTACCGTGACCCAAGTAACCCTATTAAGAATACTAACTCTGCTGGTGAGGCACATGACTTCCTAGTATCTGAGTTACGTAACCGCTTAGAGGAAAACTTTATCGGTACTAAAAACAGTATGTTATCTCCTTCAATCATCAAGACAGATATTATCTCATTCTTAGACCAAAAGGTACGAGAAAATGAAGTACAAGATTATGATGCAGAAGATATTCAAGTAGTTATTAACGGAAACGTTGCAAGCGTAACATTTACAGTTTACCCAATTATGAGTTTACGTAAAGTTGATGCTAGCATTGTTTACAAAATGCAAACAATCTCAGCGTAAGGAAAGGACTGATAGATAGATGGCAACAGAACAAAAGCAAACTATTCAAACTGGTAATACGGTCCTTCTTATGATTGGGAACCATGTTATCGGTCGTGCACAAAGCTTACAAGCCTCTCGAGACTTTGGTACTACAGGGGCTTATGAAATTGGTGACTTAGCACCAGCTGAACACGTATACCTACAATTTGATGGTACAATCACTTTGGAACGTTTACGTATGAAGAAAGAGTCATTAGATAAATTAGGTTTCGGTGCTTTAGGTACAGATATTATTCACAAGGACGTTATTGACATTCGAGTGATTGATAAGTACTCTAAAGAAGTAATCGTTATCTATCATGGCTGTTCAGCAGAGAGTATCTCTGAGGAGTTCTCAGCAAACTCAATGGTTTCAGAAAGTTCTACATGGAAATTCTTAAACTCATCTAGTGGAGATGCTAAGTAACAACAGTTAAAATAAGTAACTAAGGACTAGAGAAATCTAGTCCTTTTTTGCTTGCTATATTATATTTGAGTAAACAAGACCAAAAGGTTAATATAATAGGAAAGAGGAGACATATATGGTAGAGAATAAAGACTTTGAACAAGAAGGATTAACAGAAGAAGAAAAGAAACGTAGAGCTGATAACGAGAAACAGGTAAAGGCTAAGGAGAACTACACAAAGATTATTCGTGGTGAGAACGATACTTTTAAGAAACACTATAAGCTTGGACCTGAGTATGGAGACGTTGAGTTTGACGTAGAGGTACACATTCCCAATGCTTTAGAAGAGGGAGCTATCTCAGGATTGATGGCACGATACTTAAATGGTGTAGCAGAGTTCGTACCTAAAGCATACTTTGATATTTACTATCTATTTGCTTTAATTGTAGTATGTTCACCTAAAGGATACAAAGTACCTGATGTTTTAGATATTGAAAAAAGTTATAACTTAGACATTCCTCTAATGGTATCGGAGGATTACGCGGACTTCCGTAGCTCATTTCGCACAAGATAGTATAAGTTCTGAGGACTTTAACTGGACGATTAAACAACCCTATTCACGTAATATGTGGATAATCATGCGAGAGTTTAAAGTACTTCCTACAGACCCAAGGTTCCAAGAACTAACAAGTGAACAGGTTGCATTTATCCTATCTAACATGGAAGAGGATATAATTCAAAGAGAGAAAGCCTTTAGTAAGAATAAGGGTGATGATGAGTCATTTAAAGACCCTGACACTAGTTGGTATGAAGACGAGTTTACAGATATTGACTATGACATTGATTATGATAAAATGGAAGAGTCTGTAGAACGTATAGAGAACGAAGAGGCTAAGAAGAAACGAGAACAGATTAATGAAATGTTAGAAGAAGGTAATGATACTGAGAAACTACAAGAGACTGAGCTTACTGTACAAAACAATATCCAAAAAGCTTTAGAAGAGGCTAAGGATACTGAAAGATTAAATAATGGTGAGATTACTGCTAATGAGTTTATGGAAAGAAAGAAACTTAGAGATAGTAAGGTAGTAACTGAGGAAACATTAAGTACAAATGATATTGTAGGTTTAGAGGACTTTGAAGATGATGATGACGAGTTGTGGATATAAAGGTAGGTGGTTTTAATTGGCACAACGTGAAGAATATATTTTAAGTTTTGATGCGGATACAGGTAGTGCGGAGGAGCGAATACAAGGTCTAGAGGACCGTATTAGTGAACTACAGTTCCACGGAAATAATGTAATGAACGACCCCAATAGTGACGATAACTTTAGTCAGTACCTAGGGGGAATTATTCGTGCTCGTAGAGAGGCTTCAAGATTACAACATACAATTAATAGAGATATGTTTAATGCTGATGCTAATGGTTTCGACACTAAAGAGTTAGAGAAGTACGAACGTAAAGTAGACCAAATAATGAAGAAAATGGAGAAACAAAACCGTAATATATTCGATAGACGAATGGATAGTACGGGTGCAGGTTTCCATGAATACGGTTCAGCACGTAATTACTATAATGATATTGAACGTTCACAAGCATTTAAGTCAAGAGCTGAACGTAGCGCACAAAATACTCAATCTACCTTTACACAATACAAGTCTATACATCGAACAGCAATGAACACTAGACACTTGTCGGGACCTGATGCGGAAAGATATGTTAGTACCCGACAATTGATTGAGAACCCTCAACGTTTAGTTGAAAGTGCTAGAAGAAATAGAGACCTAGCCTCAACCGAGGAAATCAATATTAAGGATTATATTGACTCTATTAAAGGTCAAATGAGTGACTATAATCAGAAGATTGAAGATATAGGGGAACCAGCTAGTGGTAGCCAAAAACGTGCTTTGGAAGATACTATGGACCAGTATAATCAATTGAACGTTATCCTTAAACAAGAGGAAAAGAACCTTAAGAACATTCAAGATGCTATTAAGGCAATTGATAGGGAAATGGGTAGTATTACTGAGGCTCAGGACTTCCTAGAGTCTACTAAGGACGATTTAAAGGGTAAGGACGGTAAGGCTCCTGTATCAGTATCACCAGCGGAAGATACTTTACTAGGTACAATCCACTCTAGGGCAGGTACCTATGGTATGATGTCCGTTATGGCTGGTGGTATGGCAGTAAGAAACCAACTTCAAGCAGGACAGTCCATTTATAATGATGTACAACCAACTTCTATGAGAATTGGTCAAGCGACAGGTAATGAAGACTACCGTAGTATCCGTAGAGAAATAACAAATGCTGGTATTGATGGGGGATACACTAATGCTACACAAGCTATGGAAATGGCTGATGTTATTCGTAGAGGTGGGGGAAACCTTTCCTCAGATGAGTTAACAGCTAGTGTTAGTGCAATGGGTGAAGGTTCTAGGGTAGTTCCTGTAGAACAACAGTCCATGAATGACTATATGGGTAGTCTAATGCGTAGTGGTGCCTTAGAAGGTGACTCTGACTCTATCCGTAGCCTACAAGAAGGTTTCTTAGGAGCTATTGAACAATCAGGAATGATTGGTAGAGAAGAAGAGCAAATTAAGATGATGTCAGAAATGACTAAAGAATTATTTGCTGGTAGACGAGTATCTGAACGAGAATTGTCTGAAAGACAAGCATTAGCCACAGTAATGTCAAGTACAGGTAATGAAGCCCTACAAGGTGAAAACCTAGGACAGGCTATTGGTAATATGGATAGTGCTGTTAGAGGCACACAAGCAAACTCACTATTGGGTATGGCTATGGGTGCAGGTACAGAATACAAAGGACTAGGAGGTTATTATCAATTCTCTAAAGCTAGAGAACAGGGTGTAACTCCTGAGATTATTTCTAGCATGTTTAACTTTGGTACAGAAGGTATGGACCGAGACGAACGTCTAGGTATGGCTATGCGAGTTAATGAGGACTATGGTTTCGGACTAACTACTGACCAACTTGAAGAGATTGATAGATTAAGAGAAGACGGTAAGCTTAATGATGAAAGTATTAGTGGAGTTATTGATAGCTCACAAGGAATGGGTCAAAAAGAGTTTGAAGAACGTATCCAAGCCTATGGAGAATCTCCCGACTCAGACAGAGATGCTAGACAGGCTTACAAAGATAGAAAAAACTTAAACTCTACCGATAGCTGGCTGGCAGATATTGCTGTTAACGTAGCTAAAATAGTTGACAAGTTTACTGGTGCTACTGGAACAGGTGCCCTACTATCCTCATTCGCAGGAGGGATTGCCTCTGGTGTCTTAAGTTCAGGTGGTATGTCGTTAGGCTCCCAAGTACTTAAGAAAATGACAAGTAGTAAGTTAAGTGCTGAGGGTACGTTAGTTGGCAATACAGCAGGGATGTTTAACTCACTTAAAGGAACAAGCTTTGGTAGTAAAGTTTCTTCTAAGTTAAGCCCTATAGCAGACAACCTTAAAGGAACAAAATTAGGAAGTAAAATATTTAGTTCCGCTGATGAATTTGGTGGTGTAGGAGCTAGTGCAAGTGTTAAGGGTGCAAGTGCTGGTGCCTCTAGTGGTGGTGGACTGCTATCTAGAATGCGTTCAGGACTAGGTAAAGCGAAAGGCTCAGTAGACGACATTGGTAGTAAAGTTCTTGGTGGTGCTGATGATGTCTTAGGAAACAAAGGTCTTTATAGTTCTGCTGATGACGTTGCTAAAGGTCTTGGAGGACTAGGTGGACTAACTAAAGGAGCTAGCGGACTATCTAAAGGTGCTGGTAAAGCTTTACCTATAATCGGTGCATTAGCAGGAGCGTATGAAATTGGTTCCAAAGTAATCAATGCCGAAGAAGGTAAAAAAGATAATGCCCTTATTGAAGGGGCAGGCTCAGTAGCTGGTGGTGCTTTAGGTGCCAAAGGTGGGGCTATGCTAGGTGCTTCAATCGGTACTATGATTCTACCAGGTATTGGTACTGTTATCGGTGGTGCTCTTGGTGGTATCGGTGGTGCAATTGGAGGTTCTAAACTAGGTGGTATGGCTGGTACAGATGCAGGTAATACTTGGGATAAGTTAACAGGTCAAGTATCTGAAAATGCTCCTACATTCGATGAGGCTCTAGCCAAAGAGAATGGGTCTTATACTGCTGAGGACCAAGCCAGTGAGTCTAAACGTACAAGTAATCTTAAAACTAGAATGAAAGCTATTGGTCTAGAGGAAGATAATCTAAATCAAGCTGAGGAAATACTAAGAGAGTGTATTCGTGTACTAGCAGTTGCTAAAAGACAAAATGGTATTGTTGGTTTAACAGATGGTGTTGGTAGTGGAGGCTCTGTTAGTGGTAGCTCTGTTAGTGGTAGCGGTTCAGGAGTTGGCGGAGAACTAGGTTACACAGATAAAGGTAAGTACTGGTCTAACACAGACTTAACTAAACATGACTTAGGTAAAACAGTAGATACTTTAACCGCTGGTCAGTTAAATGAATGGATTAACTCTAATGCTACCGAAGGTAGTCTAATGTACAACCAAGGTGAAGCATATATGGAGGCTGGTAAGGTTTCAGGGTTAGACCCACGTTACCTTGTAGCCCATTCAGCCCTTGAAACTGGTTGGGGAACAAGTAATATTGTAAAAGATAAAAACAACTTCTACGGTATTGGAGCATTTGATGCTACCCCTTATTCTAGTGCTTATGGTTATGATGGTGCTAAAGCAGGTATTATTGAGGGTTCTAAGTTTATTGCTGATGAATACTACTCACAAGGTCAAACTACGTTATCCTCAATGAACAGAGACCCTAGTGGTAAAGGACACAACTATGCTACAGACCCTGGTTGGGCAGATAAGATTGCTAGAACTATGAAAGGTTCTGAGAAGTATACAAGTGCCTCTACAGGTAATGTTACTACAAACGTAAATGTAAATGTAAATACAGATAGTAAAGATGGTAAGAATATCGGTAATGAAGTAGGTGAAAGGGTTGCTGAGAAAACAAGTAACTCACTTATGGAAACAATATCAAGTTTCTTTACTAGAGAATCAAGACAGTCATAAAATAAGAAAGAGCCTACAAATGAGTAGGTTCTTTTTTATTTGACATTAAAATGACCATGATATATTATAGAGTGAGAAACGAGGATAGGAGCAGAGTGTATGGAAAATGAAATGATAGTTAAAATGAGGAGACCTGATGTCCTTGTTAACATACTAACTGAAACAGCAGAATATAACATTAGATACGAGTCAGATAACTTTAATCAAGACTCTATTAGAGAAAAGATTATTAGTGTATCTACTAAGAATGACATGAATGATGATTCAAGTGCCTTTACAATTACTGTAGCCTCAGACACACGTTGGGAGGAACTAGTAAGACCTAATGACTTAGTAATCATTAAATTAAACCCTAATGAAACAAAAGTTGGCTACCCCAATGCTAAAGATACGGTTAAGAATGATGTAGTAGTAGTAGGATTATTGACTGAGATTAAGAGCGAAGGGGACTATAATGATGGTACAAGATTGTATAAATTAACAGGTCAATCTTTCGCTAAAATCTTACTTAACTTTGAACTAAGAGTTATTCAAAACGTAACCTTACCTATATCAATTGGTTGGTTAGATAACCGTAGTGGTGTAGGTATTGAATCACTAGGTACAGAAATACAAGGTACTTCTGTAGCCGATACGGTTAAGTTCCTATTAGTAAGTTTCTTAGACTATGTAGACTACACATTTAAGTCAGAAACAGGAACTACAGAATCTTATAAGGAAAGATTAAATCTATTGATTGACTCTTGGACAGATGATGAGTTCCTACTAGACCCAAGCCCTATTACGAGCTTTGAGGGTTCATTAAACCAAATGATTAAGAGTGTAGCAAGCAGACCATTCATGGAAGTATTCTTTGATACATATAAAGACAAAGACGGATATGAAATGTCTGAGATGATTGTACGTAGAACACCTTTTGATAAATCGGACTGGGAGGCTTTAGATGAGTTAAATATGTACTCACATGAGGTAATCCAAGAAGAGGTAGGACAGAATGATACAGAGACATACTCAGTATATAACGTAATTCCAGGCTCACAACTAGAAGAGAATATTGCAATATTCACAGCTAAACCTCAGACAAATGAAAGTCTTATTTCCCACTATGGCTATAAACTACTACAAGTAGAAAACCAATTTTTAAGTATGATGTCAGATGAAGCTTTAAATAGTGCTATGGAAAATAGTGAAGATGAAGACGATGAAGAAGTAGATACAACTACTGATGAAGATACAGATGAGTCGGAGGGTGCTGACCCTGATAGAGTAGAACGGTTCTCTAAGAAACTCTACTATTGGTATTCTATGAACCCTTTATTTTATTCAGGCTCATTTGTAGTAGCAGGGCACCCAAGCTATCGAGTAGGTAAACGACTGATTTACCATGATGAAATTAAGAAAGAAAAATGGGAGTACTATATAGAATCTGTACAACATAACTTCTCTAGAGAGAGTGGGTACACAACCACTATTAATGTAACTAGAGGGTTAAAGATTGGTGGTAAGGTTAAGAGATTCCAACCAATTTACGGTCCACCACAAGAGTTTAAAGGTGGTTACCTAGGAGAGCTAACATTAGAAGAGTTAAATGAGGCTGGTGAAGCTGAAAGACAATCTCCTGGTGGAGGTGGTGGTGGTGTTAAACCAGCCCTACCTGTTAGAGCTGGAACACCAACTACAGATAAATACGGTCCACGAATTGACCCTATTTCAGGAGAACAGGACTTTCACGCTGGGCTAGACTTAGCGGGGAACACGAACGACCCTATATATGCCACTATGTCGGGGACGGTCATGGTAGCTGAATTTAACAATGGCGGTCTAGGTAACGTTATATGGGTTAAACACGACAACGACCAATATTTTTCAGCCTATCCCCACCTTGAGACATTTAACGTGTCAGTAGGTGATAAGGTGACAAAGGGACAACGCATTGGGGGTATGGGTACCACTGGCTATAGTACAGGGGTTCATTTACACTTTGTTATCGCTAAAGTCTTATGGGGCAACAATGCTAGCAACACAATAGACCCTGAGGTCTACCTTGCCACTCCACAAGGAGGCGGAGACAGCTCTAGTGATAGTTCTAGTGGTGGTACAACAAATAGTGCCAACGAGATTATGAAAAAAGCAACAGACTTTGGTAAGACATTCGCTGATGATAAGAGAGGAGCTACCGCTTATCATTCGGGTGGTGGGCGTGGTTCCAACACTAACCCACTAGAGCAGTCTGCCCCGTACCTACTAGACTCCTCAAGTTTCGTATGGTGGTCATATGAACACGCAGGATTAAGATTTGATAGAGGTACCAATACAACAGGTATTAAGGCATCTACCAATATTAAACGTAAAGGAACAGGCTTATCTATTTCAGACCTAAACTACGGAGACATTGTTTACTTTAATAACGGTTCACACATGGGTATGTATGTAGATGGTGGCAAGTTCGTAGGTTGGAACGGTACAGGTACAAATAACTATGCAATGGGTTGTCAGATTAAACCTATGGACAGCGGTTACTGGGGAAATGCCTGGGACAAAGATGCTTGGGTAGCACAACCATAAGGAAGGTGATTAAGTGGTAAATTATAAACCAATAAACCAGTCGAGTTTAGGGGAACACAGTTTAGTTCCTAAAAACCCTGGAATGAATATTGATAGAATTGTAATGGCTAAGGTAATAGCGGTTCATTATAAATATGGTACAGTAGACGTACAGTTAACTAGAGACAGTACTAAATTCTCTAGTTCACCAAACTCTAAAGGTAGATATTCCGCTAAGTTACCTAGAGAGTTCTCAGGAACAACAGAGAATGGTAAAGCTTTTGGTTCCGTTAAACCTATTCAAGTAGGTACACTAGTAATCGTTGGTTTTGTAAATGGTTCTAAAAATACACCAATTGTATTAAGTATCTACGGAACAGAACAAGAGGCTAAAGAGCTAAACCGTTCTGATATAGATGATGTGTATGATAAGTCAGGGGACTTATATAAACAGGTAGATGATACGTTTACAGTATACCCTAACCTAACTTATGATTTTGTAGGCGGTAGCGGTAACCGAACAATGTCATTCCCTGGACAGTCTTTCTTATCTATTGACCCTGATGGTAACAAAATGTCAAGTGGTTTGTTTGATGACATGAGTGGTTCACCCTATGACTCATTAAGTAGCTCTCACTATTCAACAGGAGAGCTTATTGAACCATTAAACATGAATAAACCCACTTTC
>Ga0194137_10000786_pt1 | contig 20224 bp, 21 predicted proteins | sample TARM_MetaG_T3_14_FD_134025 | JGI IMG/M metagenome (GOLD analysis project Ga0194137, IMG submission 134025) | Freshwater microbial communities from Pennsylvania, USA, analyzing microbe dynamics in response to fracking - TARM_MetaG_T3_14 (version 2) | ecosystem: Environmental > Aquatic >... | reverse complement strand
GGCGCTGGCGGCTGCCGACGTAACCTGCCACGTTCTGAATGCGAAAAATGACGCAAAAGAAGCCGAGATCATCGCCAAAGCGGGAGAAATCGGCGCCGTGACGGTATCGACGAATATGGCGGGACGCGGCGTCGACATCCGGCTCGGCGGCGGCAGCCCCGCGCAAGCCGAGGTTGTCGCCAAGCTGGGCGGACTGTACGTCATCGGCACGCATGTGAACGAAAGCGTGCGGATCGACGACCAGCTGCGCGGTCGCTCTGGCCGCCAGGGCGACCCGGGAGCTTCCGTATTTTTCGTAAGCCTGGAGGACGAGCTGCTGCTGCGGTTCGGCATCGATAAAGCGTATCGCAATCTCAGGCAGGATGAGGCTATCGACAAGCCGGTGCTCCGCAGCAAAATCGCGCATATTCAGCGCGTTGTTATGGGCCAGAACTTCCATATCCGCCAGGAACTGAACTGTTATTCGGATATGGTGGAGGAACAGAGGCGCATTCTATACGAGGAGCGGCTCGGAATTTTGAAAGGCGAGACGCCGATGAGCCCTTCGGAGCAGCGGGTACGGCTGTTTTATATCGACAAGTTCTGGGCTGACCATCTGGCTTACGTTTCTTACCTTCGCGAAGGCATCCATTTGGAGAGCCTTGCCGAGCGCAATCCAATCGCCGAATTTCATGCGCAAATCATCCAAGCCTACGAGCAAATTCCAGCTGAGATAGATCGAGAGTCGGCGAATATGCTCCTAAGGCTCGGGGGGGCGAACGATCCGGCAAAGTGGGAACAGTTCGGGCTGAAGAGCCCCGCTTCCACTCGGACTTATATTATCAACGACCAATACATTCAGAACAATCGCAGCTCATGGACAGCAGAAACAATAATGGCTTATTATATTCGCAAGATAATGAAGCCGGTATTGGACCGGGCATTCGCCGCGCTGAACAAAGGCTGACGGCGTTGTCCCCGCGACCAAGCCGGCGAATCGCCGGGCTTGCGGTTTCGCGAGCTGGATGGGCTGCTGCTGCAGGAGATCAATCCGGTCCGGCTCCCGGTGTTCCAGGATCTGCTTGCGGGGAGCAAGCGGCACCCTGAGAAGCTGGCCTTTTGAATCGACTCCAATGGATGACGATGATAGGGAGACGGCCAGCCGAAGCATGCGGGTTGCAATTTCCGTTGTTTTTTCCGATTGGATTCGCTGTGCTAGAATAAGAGGATCAGAGAATTACAGCGTTGTCAGGAGGAGAACAGTTATGGTCAGAATCGGAATCATCGGATCCAATTTCATTACAGAGACATTCATCGATGCGGCGAGGCGGGTGCCGGAGGCGGTCGTGGCGGCCCATTATTCCCGCTCCGCGGAGCGGGGCAAGGAATTCGCCGACAAGCATGATATTGCGCTGCGCTTCACCGAGCTGCAAGAGATGGCGGACAGCGACGCCATCGACGCGGTCTACATCGCCAGTCCGAATTCCCTCCATGCGCCGCAGGCGATCTACTTCATGCAGCGGGGCAAGCATGTGCTCTGCGAGAAGCCGATCGCGTCCAACGCGCGCGAGCTGCGGGAGATGATCGCCGCGGCCAAAGAGAACGGCGTGCTCCTGATGGAAGCGATGAAGTCGACCTTCGTGCCGAACTTCTCCGCAATCCGGGACAATCTCCCGAAGCTCGGCAGGATCCGGAACTACTTCGCCTCCTTCTGCCAGTACTCGTCCCGGTACGACCGCTACAAGGCGGGCGAGGTGCTGAACGCCTTCAAGCCGGAGCTGTCGAACGGCTCGCTCATGGATATCGGCACCTACTGCATTTATCCTCTCGTCGCTCTGTTCGGCAAGCCTTTGTCGGTGCAGGCAAGCGCCGTCATGCTGGATTCCGGGGTGGACGGCAAAGGCACGCTGACGCTTTCCTACGAAGGAATGGATGCCGTGCTCGTCCATTCGAAAATATCGGATTCCTCGCTCCCGGCGGAAATCCAGGGCGAAGACGGCGTCATGCTCGTCACCCGCATCAGCCAGCCGGACAGCGTCGTCATCCGTTACCGCGACGGCCGTCCCGAAGAGGATGTGACCCGGCCTCAGTCCGACAACACGATGCAGTACGAGATCGAGGAATTCACGCGCCTGATCCTTGGCGGCAAGCTGGAATCGGGCATCAATACGTTCGACAACTCTCTGGCGGTGCTGGAAATCATGGATGAAGCCAGGCGGCAGATCGGCCTGGAGTACCCCGCCGACAGGCGCGACGGAAGCATCGCTTGACGAATGGCGGCATGGATTTTTTTATGAAACCAATTGCGCTTGAATAAGGAAGGGGCTGTTCCGAGTCATATCCATGGCTTGGGACAGCCTCTTTTTCCGTGCATTCGCAATGAGGCCGGATGGCTCCGCCCACTAGCCCTGAATGTCGAAATTTGACCGAAAAACAGGCCGCCAGCAGCAAGCGGCATCACTTGACACCGGTACAATGGAACTCTTTTGCAAAAAAAATCGGTGAAAACCAAATTAAGGTGTAACCTTTAAGCATTTCCAATCGTCAGAACGAAAATGAGAAAGATGAGAAAAGGGAGAGGGTCTATGGTTTGGAAATTGAAACGCCCGGGGGAACAGCTGCCGGCAGAGACGGGCCAAGACGCCGCCGCCGAAGCTGCGGGCGAGGAGCTTCGCCAGCCGCAAGGCCGGGCAGAGCCGATCCTGCAGGTCATCGGCGTGCATCGCTCGTTCCATTCCTCGGGCGCCGACGTGCATGTGCTGAAGGGAATCGACATGAAGGTCGATCCGCTGCAGCTTGTCATGCTCAAAGGCCGGTCCGGCTCCGGCAAGACGACGCTGCTCAATCTGATCGGAGGTCTGGACACTCCTTCCCAAGGGAAGATATGGTTCGACGGTCTGCCCTTCCATGAGCTTGGAGACGATCGCCGGACCGTGGCGCGCAGAGAGCGAATGGGATTCATCTTCCAGGCGTTCGCCCTCATGCCGCTTCTTTCCGCCTGGGAAAATGTGGAGCTGTCGCTCCGGATGGCGGGAACGCCGCGCGGCGAGTGGAAAGAGCGGGTCGCGCACTGCCTGGAGCTGGTCGGGCTCGAGAAGCGGATGAAGCATCGTCCCTTCGAGATGTCCGGAGGCGAGCAGCAGCGGGTCGCCATCGCCAAGGCCATCGCCCATCGGCCGAGGCTGCTGCTGGCCGACGAGCCGACGGCGGAGCTGGATTCCCAGATGTCCGCCCAGATCATGAATGTATTCCGCACGATCATCAAATCCGAGCAGGTCACGATATGCATGACCACTCACGATCCTACGATTTTGGAGGTTGCCGATCATGTTTACGAAATGGTGGACGGTACGTTCATCTAAAAGCGCCGCGGCCGTGCTGCTGGGCTGTTCGCTGATTATGTCCGGGGGCTGCTCGCTGCTGCCCGCCGAGCAGTCGGAGGAGGTGCTCCCGTCGATCGCGCCGCCCCAGATCTCCAAGAAGCCCGAGTACGAGGTGACGACCGAAACGCTGACGACGACGGTGGACACGACGGGCAAATTGATTTCTTTGCGCGAGGAAACGCTCTATTACACGCTGGACGGCAAGCGGTTGAAGGACTTATACATAAAAGCAGGCCAGAAGGTCAAAGCGGGCGATCCCATCGCTTCGCTGGACGTGGAGGATCTGCAGAAGCAGGTGCGCGACCAGAAGCTTCAGTTCCGCAAGGACGAGGTGGGCATGAAGGAGACGCTCCGCAAGAAGGACGAGATGCCTCCCGTCGATTTCGAAGCGGCCGTCATCGCCTTCGAGGAGAAGAAGCAGGCGATAGCCGATCTGGAGCAGCAGATCGCCAAGGCGACGCTGACCGCGCCGTTCTCCGGCACGATCGTGCAGCTGACGCTGCAGAAGGGCGATGCCGTCAAAGCCTACGATCCCGTCTGCGTCATAGCGGACACCTCCCAGCTGGTTCCCGGCATTCAGCTCGATTCCAGCGATCTCGAGAAGGTGTCGGTCGGCATGAAGGCCGTCGTGGATATCAACAACGCCGGCACGATCAACGGCAAGGTCAAGACGCTCCCCGTCAAAGCCGCCGATGACGAATCGGGCGGAAACAACGGCAGCGGAAGCGGCAACGGCGGCGGCACCGGAACGAAGCCGGAGCGCCCCGAGGATTTCCTGACGGTACAGCTGGACAAAATGCCTGCCGGAGTTACCCGGGGCACGAGGCTTTCGGTCAGCATCATCGTGAAGAGCAAGCCGAACGCCGTCGTCATTCCGCCTTCCGCGCTCCGGAGCATCGGCTCGCGGACCTATGTGCAGGTTGCCGAGGGCGAGACGAAGCGGGAGGTGGATGTCGAGGTAGGCGAGCGCACCGCAACGGCGATTGAAATCCTCAAGGGCCTCGAGCCCGGGATGAAAGTGGTGGGCAAGTAAGGTGATGCTCATTCGATTCCTGTTCCGCAAAATGTGGAACACGCGCTGGCTGACGCTCAGTTCCCTGGCGGGCCTCGTGCTCGCCGTCGCGTTCGCGGTCAGCATACCCATGTATGCGGACGGCGCGCTGAAGCGCGTCGTCACCCAGTCGCTTCAGGAGAAGAGCGAGGGCCTTCCGGCCGGTTCCCTGCTGATGCGCTATTCCGCCTCGGGCGGTCCTACCGATCTCGGCTCGCTGAAGAACGTGGACGCCTATATCCGCGGGGAAGTCCCGGACATGATCGGCTTCCCGGTCGAGACCGCGGTGAAGAACTACGCGATCCGCAGCGCCGCGATCACGCCCGAGGATCCGACCAAGGTCGACGCCAGCATCATGAGGCAGTTCTCCCTGCAATCGCTGTCCGGCCTCGAGGCCCAAGCCGACCTGGCGCAGGGCCGCTGGTTCGCGGGAGGCAAAGGAGACGGCAGGACGGTAGAAGCCGTCGTTCTCGACGATGCCTTGTACCGGGCGGATATGCACGTGGGAGACGCATTCGATTATCCCGTCTACGCGAACGGCTCCAACCAATCGATCCGCGTCGTCGTCGTCGGCACCTTCAAGCCGAAGAAAAGCAGCGATCCGTACTGGTATCAAGGGCTCGAAGGGCTCATGAGCACCTTCCTGATCAGCGATGCCGCCATGGAGGATTCCCTCCTGACGGGGAACAAGATTCCGGTGCACAGCAGCAGCTGGTACTACTCGTTCGATCTCCGCAACATCCGCACGAGCGAGCTGTCTCCGCTCAGCCAGACGCTGGAGAGGCTCAACATCGACCTGTACCAGAAGCTTACCGACACGAAGGTCGAAATCAGCTTCGCTACGACCTTGCAGGAATTCCGCAAGATGAGCGTGCAGCTGCAGACGCTGCTGTTCACGCTGGCGGCGCCGATGATCGCGATGGTGTTCTACTTCATCGCCATGAACGCCCGCCAGGCGCTCGACAAGCAGCGCAGCGACATCGCGGTACTCCGCAGCCGCGGAGCCGGAACGAGGCAGATTGTCTGGCTGTACTTGCTGGAGAGCCTGCTGCTCGGAGGCGCGGCGCTCGTGCTCGGACCGATGCTCGGCTGGTTCATGGCCAAGAGCATCGGCTCGGCGAACGGCTTCCTGCAATTCGTCGACCGCAAGTCGATTCCGGTCGGCTTCACCACCGACGCCATCATCGCGGGATGCGCAGCGGTGCTGCTGGCCATGCTGGCGACGGTCATCCCGGCGGTCATCTACGCCCGCGCTTCGATCGTCGGCTACAAGCAGCAGCTGGCCCGATCGGACCGGGCGCCCGTATGGCAGCGATGGTTTCTCGACATCCTGCTGCTCGGAGCGACCGGCTACGGCTGGTATCTGTTCAACCAGCGGCAGATGCTGACGTTCCAGACCGGCATGACGACGGATCAGCTCAACGTGCAGCCGTTCCTGTTCTTCGTGCCGGCGCTGGCGATTTTTTCGCTCGGACTGTTCTTCCTGCGGCTGTTCCCGTGGCTGCTGCGCCTGTTCAACTGGCTCGGCCGCAAGCTGCTGCCGGTTCCGCTGTACTTGACGCTGACGCAGCTGTCGCGCTCGTCCAAAGGTTATTACCCGCTTATGATTCTGCTTATCCTTACCTTGGGGCTGGGCGTGTACAACGCCTCCGCGGCCCGGACAATCGATCTCAACTCCACGGAACGGACGCTGTACCAATACGGCACCGACGTGGTCATGCAGACGGTATGGCCGGGATCGCCCGAGCTTCCTCCGACGCAGGGAGGCGGCAGCGGCAACGGCTCCGGAGGCAACGGCTCCGGCGGCAACGGCTCCGGGGGCGGAGCAGGCGGCGGAGGCGGAGGAGCGGGCGGAGGCCAAGGCGGCGGAGGCAATCCGGTGCCGGCTACGATCCGATACAGCGAGCCGCCCTTCGAGCTGTTCCGCACTCTGGAAGGGGTCGAGGCGGCGGCGCGGGTGCTCCAGACGAAAGGGAGCATCGTTGTGTCGGGACGCTCCATCGGCCAAGGCACGCTGATGGGGATCGACAATGTGGATTTTGCCAAAGTAGGCTGGTTCCGCAACGACCTGTATCCGGTCCATCCGTTCAACTACCTCAACAATCTGGGAATCTACGCGGAAGGCATGGGAGCGATCATTCCGACTTCGATGGCGGAGAAGTACCAGCTGAAGCTGGGAGATACCGTCTCGGTCGGACTGTCGGACGGCATGATCGATTTCTCCGTCGTCGGCATCCTTCCTTATTGGCCGTCCCAGTATCCGGATCAGTCGCCGTTCATCATCGCCAACCTGGATTACATCTACGATCAGGTGCCGATCATTCCTTATGATGTCTGGCTCAAGATGAAGCCCGGAGCGAAGGTCGCCCCGCTCATGAGCAAGCTGGCGGCGCAAGGCGTCGAGCTCGCATCCGTGAAGGACGTGCGCACCGAGCTCGTGACGCAGAGCAAGCTGCCGACTCGCGGCGGGGTGTTCGGCATCCTCAGCCTCGGCTTCCTCGTCTCCGTCATCGTGACGCTGACCGGCTATATTCTGTACTGGTTCTTCAACCTGTCGGGACGCGTCGTCCAGTTCGGCGTGCTGAGGGCGATGGGACTCTCGCGAGGACAGCTGACGGGCATGCTGCTTCTGGAGCAGCTGTTCACGGCCGGCCTCAGCATCGGCCTGGGCGTGCTCATCGGCAAGATCGCCAGCATCCTGTTCCTGCCCTTCCTGGAGACGACGGACGGCTCCAGCGGCAACGTGCCGCCGTTCCGCGTCGTGTTCAACAGCCAGGATACGGCGCAGCTGTACGGAGTCGTCGGCTTCATGATGCTGACGGGAGCTCTGCTGCTGCTGCTTCATATCCGCAGGCTGCGGGTCCATCAGGCGGTCAAGATGGGAGAGGAGCGGTGATGGCATCATGATCGAATGCGAAGGCTTGGTCAAAATCTACAAAACGGACGATCTGGAGGTCGTCGCCCTGCAGGGCTTGAACTTGAGCGTTCAGGACGGCGAGCTGATGGCGATCATCGGCAACAGCGGCAGCGGCAAGTCGACCCTGCTCAACATTCTGGGCGGACTCGACCGCCCTTCGGCGGGCAGCGTCAAGGTCGGGCCTTGGGATTTGCTCCAGGTGACGGACGACCAGCTCGTCAAATACAAGCGGGATACGGTCGGCTTCATCTGGCAGAACAATGCCCGCAACCTGCTGCCGTATTTGTCCGCTCTGGAAAATGTCGAGATGCCGATGATGCTCTCCGGCAAGGTCGACCGGCCCTATGCCAAGCAGCTGCTGGATTGGGTCGGGCTGAAGGAGCGGATGCACAACAAGCTGCATCAGCTCTCGGGAGGCGAGCAGCAGCGGGTGGCGATCGCCATCTCGCTGTCCAACCGGCCGCAGATGCTGCTCGCCGACGAGCCGACGGGCTCCGTCGACAGCCGCACCTCCGACCTCATCATGGACATTTTCCGGCGGCTCAACCGCGAGCTGGGCCTGACCATCGTCATCGTCACCCATGACCTGTCGCTGGCCGGGAAGGTGGACCGGGTCGTCGCGATCCGGGACGGACTGACGAGTACGGAGTTCCTTCGCCGCAACCCGAATCTCGACGATGAGTCCGCATTCGGCGCGGGAGGCCTGCAAGAGGTTCACGAAGCTTACGCGGTCGTCGACCGCGCGGGCAGGCTGCAGGTGCCCAAGGAATATTTGTCCGCGCTCGGCATCAGCAACAAGGCTTCCATGGAGTTCGACGGGGAGCGCATCATCATTACGAAACCAAAGCCTTTAGAGGGGGAACAAGCATGAGTATGGAATCGGGTCAATCAACAAAGAAAGAGGCCGGACGCAAAGTCCGCCGCACGGCAGCCATCGGCTTGTCGCTCGTCATGGCATCGGCCGTGCTCAGCGCATGCAGCGGGGGAACGGCGGATAAGCCGGAGAACCGCGTGCTCCGGATCGGCATGATGTACGGCTCGCCGGATCAGGAGCAGTGGATCCGCCAGCAGTACACGGACACGTATGAATTCACGCATCAGAACATCGAGCTGCAGTTCGAGTACGCGATCAACTACAACGACATGCGCGGCCAGAACGGCGAGCAGCAGCCGGATCCGTACGAGAAGTTCAAGGAGCTGCTGACGGGCAAGAACCCCGTCGACGTCGTCATCGCCGATTACAGCAATCTGCCGCGCATGACGCAGGACGGCCTGCTCAAGGAACTCGATCCGCTGATTACAAAGGACAAATTCGATATCAGCGACTACGTGCCGACTGTGATCGACGGCATCAAAGCGGTCGGAGACAACAAGATCTACGTCCTGTCTCCCACATTCTCCAGCTCGGCGCTCTTTTACAACAAGAAGATCTTCCAGAAGGCCGGCGTGCAGCCGCCGACGGACAATATGACCTGGCAGCAGGTGTTCGATCTCGCCCGCAAAGTCAGCGGCGGCGAAGGCGCGGACCAAGTGTACGGCATGACGATCAACCGCTGGGGCGGATCGGATCTGTACAGCGACGTCTCGACGTACGTACAGCCGCTTCAGCTGAAAATTTTCGACGACAAAGCCGAAAAGATGCTCGTGGACAGCGGCACGTCATGGTCCAACGCGATCAAGACGATTCTTGATCTGTACAAGGTCAAGGCCATCCCGAATCAGGAAGGCTACCAGAAGCTCAGCGAAGCGCTGAACAAGAAATACGAAAAGGCCAGCAAGGAAGGCGCCAACAATTACAATCCGTTCCAAGGCGATCTGTTCGGCAGCGGCAACATTGCGATGACCGTTGCGGACTACGGCTACATCTCCCAAATGAAGAGCAACAACAATTACGCTTCGCAAAACAAGGACTTTACGCCTGTGGACTGGGATGTCGTGACGGCGCCGGTATTCGAGGAGAAACCCGGCATCGGCGGAAACTCCTACCTCAGCCAGCCGCTCGGCATCAACAACAAGGCGCAGAATGCGGATGACGCCTGGGACTTCATCAAGTTCCTGAACAGCAAGGAATGGGCGAAGCTGAAGTCCCGCAGCACCTATGAAATTCCGGCTCGTGCGGAGTTCATCAAGCCGATCGACGGCATGCAGTACAACATCAAAGCGTTCTACACGCTGAAGCCGATTCCGCCGGATACGAGCAACATGCAGGATATCTACACGAAATATCCGGGACTGAACGAAATGTATTCCATCAGCCAGCAGCTGTTCCAGGAAGCGGCGACCGGCAAGAAGACGCCGGAGGAAGTCGTCAAGGAATGGGCCGTCAAGGGCAATGCCTTGCTCAAGAAAGTCAAAGCCAATCCGAAGGGAACGGATCAGGGCGGGGCGACGACGGAAGGCGGAACAGCGACAGAAAAGGAAAAAGTAGACGCGGCGGCCGGAAACGGCTAAGCATCCAGCGATCAAGAGCGGTCCTTCGGGACCGCTTTTTTCTATTCGGCTTCAAGCTGCAAGGCCTCCCGCATTTTTGCCGCGACGCTGGAATGTTTTCCTAGTCCGCTGGGGTAAACTAGGAGCAGAGAGAAAGGAAGGGACTTGCTGATGAACTGGATTTATTGGGGAAGGCTGTATGAGAGCAAATTCCAGGCCGGCTGCCTGGTCAAGCGGATGGAGAACGACTGGTGGATCTACGGATATGAATGTCCGCGCGAGATCGAAGTGTTCCAGTCGAGGAAGGGAAAATACGGCGTCAGATATTTGCCATAGGAAGTTGACTTTCGGGAAGCTTTTATTGTATATTTATCCTTGTGTTCCAAACGGAACCTTTCTTTTTTTGGACGACGCGGGGTGGAGCAGTCCGGTAGCTCGTCGGGCTCATAACCCGAAGGCCGCAGGTTCAAATCCTGCCCCCGCAACTTACTTAGTCCTGATCAGCATCTTACCTTTTTGACACAAAAAGGGCCCTTAGCTCAGTTGGTTAGAGCGGTCGGCTCATAACCGATTGGTCGCAGGTTCGAGTCCTGCAGGGCCCACCAATGTAAGTTGAATCCTTGCGGAGCAAGGCTTTTTTTATTTATAGGCCATAAGGAAGCCGGCCGGCGGATGATCAGCCCATGCTCTTTCCATATATCCCGCAGCCGATCTGTCGGATAGAGGCATTTGCTGTAGTCCAAATATCGTTGATGCGGCGACGGGCGGGAGGGCAGTCCATGAACAAACAAGAGCAGGTCATTATGGGGTTCAGGGACTTGCTGAACAAAATGATTTTGATCAATAAGGATAAAATGGAAGACAGCCTGAAGGGGTTTAAGCCGTCTGAAGTCCATTGCATCGAATACATCGAAAAAAATGAAGACTCCAACGTGACTAAGCTTGCGGAATCCTTTTATATGACTCGCGGCGCCATAAGCAAAATGACGAAAAAGCTCCTGAAAAGAGGCCTTATCGAAAGCTACCGGAAGTCGGACAACAAAAAAGAAATTTATTTCAGGCTTACGGAGCAAGGGAAAGTCATTTACAACATTCATGAGGACCTGCACAAAGAATTTCAAGAGCGGGATAAAGCCGTATTCGAGCAGGTGACCGAGGAGCAGCTGGACAGCATGATCAGCTTTGTGGACAAGTATAGAAAGCATTTGGATACCGAAATAAAGAAACAGGATCTGGATATCAAGCTGGATAAAAGGGAATCATGAAACAAACAGCAGCCTGACTCTTTGGAGAACAGGCTGCTTTTTTATGGGCGCTATTTTGTTGACTAGGAAACAAAGATTTGATATGATCATTTCGTTTCCAAGGAATCAAAATTTGAAGGGAGAAATCAAGTGTTCAAATCCAGATCACATCCAAAACCGAACACCGAACATACGATAGATAAGCATGCCTTGTTATTCGGTCTCATCTCTGTGTTTCTTTGCGGACTCGGCTTCAGCATCATCACACCTGTCATGCCGTTTTTAGTGCAGCCGTACACAAGCAGTCCGGGAGAGCAAGCTGTCGTTGTCACGCTTTTGTCCTCTGTTTATGCGTTCTGCGTATTTTTTGCGGCTCCCGCACTTGGAGCGTTGAGCGACAGATACGGCCGTCGTCCACTGCTTCTGGCGTGCCTTCTAGGTTCGGCAATCGGGTACTTTATTTTCGGTCTGGGAGGAGCTTTATGGATCCTGTTTGCGGGGCGCATAATTGAAGGCATAACAGGCGGGAGCATCAGCACGATCTTCGCCTATTTTGCCGACATCATTCCTTCTGAGCAGAGAACCAAGTACTTTGGATGGGTGAGTGCGGTCGTAGGGGCGGGAACCGTCATCGGGCCGACACTGGGCGGATTGCTTGCCAAGTTCGGGTATTCGGTGCCCATGTACTTTGGAGCCCTGATTACGGCAGTGAACGTCGGGTACGGATTCTTTTTCATGCCCGAGAGCCTTGGCAAGAAGAATAGGCTGAAAAAGATTGCCTTGACAAGGCTGAATCCATTCACGCAGCTTGCAAGCCTGCTTTCCATGAAAAACTTGAACAGGCTGCTGATCTCCGCGTTTTTGCTATGGATACCCAACGGATCCTTGCAGGCTGTTTTTTCCCAGTTCACGATGGATACGTTCAGCTGGAAGCCTGTATGGATCGGACTTATGTTTTCGATCCTGGGAGTCCAGGACATTCTTTCGCAAGGGTTCATCATGCCGAAGCTTTTGGTGAAATACAGCGATAAGCAGATAGCGGCTCTGGGGATGGTCTCGGAGATAATCGGTTATGGTCTTATTGCGGCATCGGCTTTGTTCTCGTTCTATCCCCTTTTAATCGCCGGCATGTTTATCTTTGGCTTTGGCGATTCGATCTTCGGGCCTTCCTTCAATGGGATGTTATCCAAGTCTGTCGATTCCAGCGAACAAGGAAGGATCCAAGGAGGCAGCCAATCGATCCAGGCTTTAGCCAGAATGATCGGGCCTATCCTTGGAGGCTGGATCTATGTATCGCTTGGCCATGCCGCACCCGCTATTATGGGCATGATCCTTATCGCTGCGGCAATACCGGTTTTGTATAAGAGAACGCATGCAAGCGTGTAGATGCTTGTCTGACATCGAATGGCAGTTGCGATTCTTTTATTGACGTTTGCTGGCTAAATATGTTATGCTACGCTTCGTCAATGTTTGAAACAGGCATTGCCCCAACAAGCCGAGGTGGCGGAACTGGCAGACGCACAGGACTTAAAATCCTGCGGTAGGTGACTACCATACGGGTTCGATCCCCGTCCTCGGCACTTCTTGATGAAACCTTATTACATAAGGGTTTCTGAGGATACTTACTTGTATTAAAAAATGATAGTCCTGTGTGTTTAAATTAAGTACACAGGATTTATTGAAAGCCAATAATACCTCCTTTGCAGTATCTGACTAAAATCAGATGCAGTCGAAGGAGGTTTTTTCGTTGGCAATGCGATTGAACAAGGTGAAAAAAACGGCACCAGCAACGATGGAAGAAGCATTCATGCAGTTTATAAATTGGAAGAAAGCGAACAACCTGAGTGAACAAACAATTCTTGATTACACTACTCACGTTAATTTGTTCTTCAAACGGTTTCCAACTGCAACGGAGTCTTATGAACAATTGGAAAAATCGTTATTTGAACACTTGGGGCAAGAGAACATCAAACCAGCAACGTATAACAACCGCTTGGTTTATTTACGTACCTTTTTAAAATGGTGTGTAGAGCAAGGGGTACTGTCTGATAATCCATTAGATGGTTTTAAAAAGCGTAAGGATGAAGGAAAAATCGTTCATATTGATGAGAACGTACTTATTGATCTGCTTCAACTACCTGACCAAAGTACATATGCTGGGTTGCGCGATTACGCTCTGCTACTAGTCTTTTTAGATAGCGGCATACGCCCTAAAGAAGCTTTCAGTTTGATGGAGTCTGATTACAATGGCCGTGCATGTGAACTTACAGTGGATGCTGAGAAGGCTAAGACAAGAATGTCACGTACACTTCATATCTCACCACAAACGGCAAAAGCAATTGATGGATTGTTGTCTGTACGACCTGATGAATGGAAAAACAATGCACCGCTCTTTTGTACAAACGAAGGTAAGCCGCTAAGTCGCCACACTTGGGGAGACAGAATCGAAAAGTATTGTAAGAAGCTTGGGACTCGCTTTCATCCTTATGCTTTACGACATGCATTTTCTATTATGTTTCTGCGCGGCAAAGGAAATGCTTTTGCACTTCAAATGATGTTAGGGCATGTAGATATGACAATGACCAAACGATACGTAAGGTTAACGAACAGCGATGTTAAAGAGCAACATTTGATGGCTTCTCCTATTAATAGGATACTTCCTCAGAAGAAACGATTACGGAAAATTGAGAGGAAGTGAGGTTTAACCAATGATAACGAGGAAAAGTGTTTGGTTGGCTATGGAGGATAAAGCTACAGCCCAAAGGTTATTAGAACTCGCGAGGAAGCATTCTAAGCTTGCTCTGGAACATATCGGTAAATGTACTCGTCCAGAGCGTAGAGAAGCTATAAGAGCCGAAATTGAGTGTTTGAGAGTGGGAAGGGAATTGTTGTTGGCTACATTTGAGTTGGAGGTCGTAAAATGAGTAAAGAGTTTGCAAAGTACGAACAGCTTGTTCGGGAAGAGGAAGTTTTGGAATCGACTTGGGGAAAACCAAGCAAGATTAACAAAACAACTACCAAGTATGGTGTTCATGAACAGTGGGTTTATTACGGCGGTAGAAATGTGTATTTAGAGGATGGAGTTGTTACGTCGATACAAGAATAAGTTTCATACAACAATTAGCCATGACAGTTGTCATGGTATTTTTTTAATCGTGTGTTTTTCGATTAGTACACCATAACTATTAAGGGATGATCGAATTGCAGTATAACGATTCTGATACTTACTCTCTATTATTAGTAATTAGATTTTCGCGATACGAAAGATGAACACATCAATATTTGAAACCTTACAAAAAAATTTCGTGTTGCTTATACAATGATTGAAAGTGTCGACAAAATACTTAGTAGCGGAATGAAGTTTTCCACTTTCCCCATAATCACAATTATGGAAAAGCGACCGTTTAGGGGGGGATGGTTTACAGCTGGAAATCAAAGGGTTATCCATTACAGCGCGGTAACACATACTCTCAGATTTACAACCTCGATATACGAGCGATAGCCCTTAGTTCTTCCTAGATCGTCTTCGTAGCCACGATAAGACACTGTCGTGAATATGTAGCTATTTACGATAGCACTCTCACAATAACCGGATTATGTGCTGCTGAATGTAAAATCCAAAACTACACCCAGCGGCTTGAAACTATGAATTGTTGGAATGTAAAAGGAGAGTGCTCGGTAATAAGCTTCTCGACAAGGTGTATACGATCAAGGGAGTCCATGATTAGAGGTCGTGGACTAATACTGTAATGTTTCTACCACTAGACGTATATAAGTTAGCGGAAAGTATTTTAACCTCGTTGAAAGGTTTAAAACCTTTGTAAGCTTTCAAAGAATTTTAACGTGGTTAAAACACTTTAAAAGGTAGAGCCGAGACTGCATCGGCAAAGGCTCGGATCGCAGGCGCCCGTGACGAGCATTAGTAATCGTCGCACTTTTATCCAAGCCGATGAGCAGATCGGCAGTTTGGCTGAGGGTAAAAGAAAAAGCCCCGAAGGGCTCATTCACATGCAACGCCATCTTTGTCTCGGTCAAGCTTGGTGCTGTATCCAGGATCTCCGACGTAGAGAGGCGCTTTGCCAGCTGCTCGAACCGCTGTGCAGTTTTTGTAATAGACGTTTGCTGGCGCGGCGGTCGCTTTAGGCTTAGGGCTTGCAGTCGCTTTAGGCTTTGTTGTTGCCGTGCTCGTCTTGGTGCTGCTCTTAGGGGCAGGAACCAAGAAGAGTACGCGCTTGCCGTTCTTAATATCGTGGAGCTTGTTGCCGACCCAGGAGCCGGCCCCGCGATTGTCGGAGGACTTCACGTAGGCAACGTGCGCACCTTTGCCGCCTTCAACGCACATTGCCATCGGCCATTCGTCGCGATCGTAGTTCTTTTTGGTCGGGATGTTCGCGAGAGATAGTTCCCGGTTGGCTGCTGCGCCGTCGCGGTCGATCGTGCAGACGGCTGACTTGCCAGCTGCGATAGCCTTTCGGATATGGGCTGCAGTCTCCGGATACTTGTCGGACGGGAATGTGATCGTTAGATCATACTTGGGCTTTGCAGAGGTTCCGGCGGCAGTAACTGGCGACACGACGAAGGAAAGGATGAGGACGATGGACAACAATGTCGTGACAATTTTCTTCATGTAATGCTCCCCTATTAAGTAATATGTATACTGGTAATTATAGGTATCGAGCACTAGATCAAGCAACAAAAATTTCTAATGGATTAAGAACGCATGTTCGTCATATAATACTCTCCATGAGGTGAGTCAAATGGGGACTGCAAAACCATGGCCAGACGAAGGCCGGCTTAAACCAGATGAGGAAGAGGCTGTAAAGCGGGTGGTCGCACTGCAGCTGATGCGGCCAGTCATCAACGAGAGCAGAGAGAGCTTGATGGATTACAAAGGTGTTTTGCAGAGAGTCAGCCATATGGCATTAGAGGTCGTGTCCAAGCGGATGAATGAAGAGCTATTGAGTGAGCGTCGGCGGCTCTCAAACGAGCGAATCCATGTCAGGCAAGTGATGCCGCGGCGGGGGATGATCGTGGTAAGCTACACATGCCGCTCGTTTCCTGGGGAACTAGAGCTGACGCATCAAGAGGCAGAGTTCATGCGCCAGCAACTCGTTGACGATTACATTCACAAGCTGTTCGGCGACCGCAAGACTATATGAACGCTTATTCGTATGAGCAAGAGCCCGGGGAGAGATCCCACGGGCTCTTATCGTATCCGGAATTCGCAGACATCGCGCATGTAATACATGTCGTCGATCTTTACCCGGACCGGATCAACCATCTGGATAATGCCGCCGTAGTCCAGCAGCTCGCCGTGCATCCAGACGGAGACAGGCGTCTGCGACAACATCGCAACGAAGAAGTGCTTGTTTTGTCTGAGTATCTTGTTCTTTGGGGCGTTCAAGTTGATCCCTCCTCAGAAACATCATTCTACAGAAAAGATCGGCATTCCTCTACCTTTTGACAACATTTGTAGCAAAGAAGGATTATTTATCTTTGATACAGAATGGATCATCGAATGGAGGGGGTGAGAATATGCCGAAATATAAAGTAACTGCACATTTTGTAGATGGTGGTAGTGTAGAGGCAATTGTTTCTGAAAAACAAAGCTTATTACTTTCTAAGTTCAATGAAAAAGAAGATATTTTTATTGAACTGGAAGGGAAGATAATAAACAAAGCTAGAGTTAATTATCTTGAAATAAAAGAACAAAAAGCAGAAGTTGTACGAACAGATTTAGTTAGAATGAATCTTAACAATGATTAAATTTAGAGAAATTTGACTGAGCACCCAATGAGGGTGCTTTTTTTATGCCCAAAGACGGAAGGGTGAAGCAACTAGCTTAAAAGGTTGCAAACCTTAATGTGCTGCTTTGAGTCAATTCAGTAGTATGAAGTGCTTTTACACAGTAAGATTACGTTGAAAGTCGTATTTCTAAAATGTACGATCTACGGCATATATATAATATGCATTTTATAGATAGATAAATCTATTACAGATGTATATCTATATATTATATTATATATACACCGCAAATCGTACGTTATTGATTTTCAACATCCCCTGCCAAAGTGCTTAACTTTTTAAGCTGCCATCACTTAATTAGTTAAGAAGACAATTTTGAGGGGGAGTTACAGGATGCAATTTGAGTTTAGTGTAAGGCAAGGATACCAGTTGTTGAGGAAACAGAAGAAGATAAAATTAAAAGACCTGGCATCAAAAATCGGGGTATCAGTTCCTATGTTATCAATGTACGAGAACGAAAATGTGAACCTTCATAAAGAAAAGGAAAAACAATATCGTGAGTACATTATTGAATCTATCAGTATAAAAGAAGATTTTTCTTTGTGAGCAGGAAACTTACAACAGAATATTTTTTTTGTTACTCAGCACCCTTGTTCAAGTTTCTAAAATTGGACAAGGGTATTTCGTTTGTTTGCTATGCTCTGCACGATAAAACTCTTAAACCCTTCTGGATGTTTGAGAAGAACGATGAATTAAAGAAAGCATTGAAAGAATACCAGTATAGATAATGTACGTTTATTAGTGAATACATAGAGGTGATTGATTTGGCTATTAGAAGTGGAACTTATTATGATGAAAGAGAACTGAGAATGATTTTAGACGCAGATAGAGAAACTAAACGTAGAATCTATATGCCAAATGCGGTCTTTAGTGACTTGGTTAACTGCGATGATTTCAAATCAAGAAAGGCAAATGCAACTCACATTGCATTTGCCTTTTCTTATCTTTACTTAGCTTCGTACATGTATAGATATGCTCGTTTTAATTATTTCGAGGACTACTTCCGCGAGAATTTTATTGATGACTCAGTTATGTATAAGATTTGTAATATTTCGCCTGACAGTAGAGGTACAGCGGGAGTTAGTTATATCACTAAAAAAAATGGTTTACTTAATAAACTAAACTATGTAAGAAAAGAATGTGACTACCCAATTAGATATAAGTATGCAGAGGATATACTTGGAAATAAAAATTACGATCAAGTTTATTGGGTAATGCTATCGGACATTAAGGATGAATTACCTAGTGATGTGAAGCTTCCGCGTGCAAGAAAAGTAAACTTCCCTGTTCAAGCTATATGGTTTGATGACGAGAGTGAAAATGAAGGTATAGAAAATGGATACTTTTATTATTCTTTCAATACAACTGAATTAGATATAAATACATTTATATTCTGCATGAAGCACAGCGACATAGGAGTCGTTGGATTCTACTTGTATTCTTTCATCAAGTGTATGAATGGTTACTATAGAAGCGAATACAATAGTTCCATTGAACAATTAGTTGTAAACACTGGTATTAAGAGTACTAAGCTTTCCGAAGTTATCAAATCCTTAGAAGCTCATAACATGATTACAAATTCGCATAATATATATGTGCCTTTTCTGCCACAAGATAAAAAGATTCCAGCGAATGGATATAGAACTCTGAATAGAGATCAATTTACTGATTCAAGAAGAGATGTAGATGTGCGGAAAGTTATGAGTCAAGCTGCTTATGAAAGGACAGGTGGAAAATATTTGTATGAGGAGAAGGAAACTTCAACCAAAGATGTAGATGATGACTATGATGTTGAACTAAATGATTTGCCATTTTGAACTGTACTTTATTACGCTTTAATAAATATAGTTACTAATTATATTTTGTGATTTTGTTATTCGTGTGGTATTCTACTTATATAAAACATTTCTCGTGAAAGAGATGAGTAAATATGAACTTCCTTATTGTTTGGATACCCCAGACATTACCATACGGTTTTTACAAGCAGAGTGGCAACTAAGCTACTCTGCTTTTTTAATGTAAAAAATGCACAGTACTTTTTTGGGCATTCACCGAGGTGGGGGGAGTGAAATGTAATCATAATTGCGTCAATTAGTAAGTTACATAGAACTAAAACAATCCAATTTGGAGGGATTTCAATGTCCGAGATGCAAGCTTTAAATATCTTTCGAGGTGATACAATCGAATCTTTGGTGGGAAAAGAAGTAAAAGTAAAGATTAAGGGCATCTTACCACTAGCAAAAGGAACAACTCGTGATTACAAGGAATTTGTATTAGCGGTTGAATCTAATAAAAATCTGAGTGACTACAGGGTGTATATTCTCATGAAATCTGATTTTATAACGCGAAAGAGAATAAATGGTTATTCGCGATTCCTTTCTCAGATACAGATTATTCCTGTTGAAGATGGGGAATCGGTCGATGTTCATCTTTCGGAAGTCCAGACATTGTTGGAGCATCTACGATACTAAATGGAACCGATATTTTATTGACTTTTAAGGAGCGGGAGAATGAAGAAAAACCAAAACAATGATAATGTCCCAGATTCCCTCGAAGGTAAAAGTTTAGAGGAGTTATGGGAACTTCTTCTCGGCAAAGAGGAACTTGAAAAAAAAAAGGCAAAATATGAAGCACGAAAGTTAATGCCTGACTTTCGAGAAGATGCACCTAATATATTGGAGTGCGTAATGTGCGGTTGTGACGATGTTCCCAATCAAACACTTGTTGTTTCAGTGAATATCAATGGAATCGTATCTGTAAACGTCTTAGGGGCGAAATGTTCAAATCCCGATTGTAGGGAAGAGTATTATGCCGCTGTTAGTATCGAGCTGGTAAGAGATATAAAGGGAATTATCAAACGGAAATCGGAAAATGATGATAAATAAGCAATAATAAGAACAAGCCTATGAGCAATTACTTGCTCGTAGGCTTTTATTTTACAGATTATAAGAAGCGAGATTAAGGTTGAGTAATGCGACGATTATCCAAGGGAGAAATGAAATATTCATCGGTTCAGATGCTGCAACTTCGGTTCAAATTGATGGCGTGTTTTTTAGGAAGGATACAAACGCAATAAAGCTGTATAAGGTTGATGATAAGATATTCTTCTGCTCTGGTGAACTAAATTATTGCTATAGTGTCATTAAACGCTTTCAGCAGTTAGTAGCTAGAAGTATAGTACCTGTAAACCATCTCCGTCTAACGGGTGAATGCCACAATCCCACCTCACTCCACTTAATAAATATATCAAAAACGAAGGTTTAAGAGCCATTTCCATGAGACATTGGAGATGGCCCATTTTCGTTGTTTAAGGCAGGTTAAATGTTTCTTAACTCTTCTCAAAATCTATGTTCCATAAAATACCATTTATATGGTATAATTATCCTATATAATCCCCGGTGTAGGAGACGGTGCT
>Ga0194137_10000785_pt1 | contig 20259 bp, 17 predicted proteins | sample TARM_MetaG_T3_14_FD_134025 | JGI IMG/M metagenome (GOLD analysis project Ga0194137, IMG submission 134025) | Freshwater microbial communities from Pennsylvania, USA, analyzing microbe dynamics in response to fracking - TARM_MetaG_T3_14 (version 2) | ecosystem: Environmental > Aquatic >... | reverse complement strand
TACTAAGTATAATTCTTCCTAGAAATGGGAAAATTCCAAGTGGTAGATATTTTGAATTACAAAGATTGAAAAATAAGTATAAGTATAATGATACCAATGAACTTACTGCTGAACAAAAACAACAAATTCATCAAACAGAGTTAAATATATTGTTTAATAAGCTTGCTACAAAAGAAGGTTTAGATAAGAAAGTTGAAAATATAGCTATACAAGAGCAAGGTTTAGAAGCAGAGCAAACTAGGAATCAAGAAGAACCAGAAGTACCAAAAGAATACCCTTTCGATTCGGATAAAATTAGAATAGAACAAAAAATGCTTTCATTGAAATATATGATAGAGCTTATGGATGAAAAATTATTAAATTTATCTCCTGGCTTTCAAAGAAACTATGTTTGGAGTGAACGAAAAAGGAAATCCTTACTTATTGAATCTTTATTATTAAGAATACCAATTCCTGCTTTTTATTTTTATGAAGATGAACATAATGTCTTAAGTGTAATTGATGGGTATCAGAGGCTTCAAACTATCTATGATTTTATAAAAGGAAAATTTACTCTTTTTGGAATGGAATATCTTGATGTACTGAAAAATGATAAATTTGATGATTTAGAGCAAAAATATAAGACAAGAATATATCAAACACAACTCGCAATTAACATTATAGATTCTAGTACGCCAGTAAATGTTAAGTATGACCTCTTTAGACGAATTAATACAGGCGGCATGCCTCTTAATAATCAAGAAATTAGAAATTGTATAGCAAGCGATAAAGTGAGAAAACTTCTTAAAGATATGTCTCAGTCAGAAGAATTTTTGCAAGCAACAAATTGGAGTATTGCTGATACAAGAATGGCTGCACAAGAGTTGGTTCTGCGGTTTATAACGTTTTATGAATTTTATAATCCAGTTGCAAAAGAGCTTAATAGATTTACTAAAAAACCGGATGAGTTGCTTGACGAAGAAATAGAACTTCTTAACAAAGCTGACGATAATAAGCTCAATAATATGCTGAATGTATTCAAAGTTTCTATGGAAAAATGTTTTCAGTTATTTGGAGATCAATGTTTCCGAAAAGTATATTTGGAAGATTTAGAGGAAGGAGTAATGAATAGAAGAAAAAATATTAATAAATCTCTATTCACTGCATTTAGTGTAATTATTGCACATCAAAATATATCTACGAAAATAAATAATACTAAGAAAGCAATATTATCATTAGCGGAACATATTGAAAATGGTGGTATACAAAATATATTCATAGATGCAGAAGAAGATATGCCAATCATGGAAAAACAGAATTTTTATGATGACATAACATATGGTACATCATCATATTCAGCACTTAATAATTGTTTTAGAAACTGCGTAGAAATCATTGAGGAGTCTCAAAATGATTAAAGAACTCAAACTTACAAATTTTAAATGTTTTAAAAATATTACTATCCCTATAAAAAACATATCGTTTATGACTGGGGGCAATGGAGCGGGAAAGTCAAGCGTAATACAAAGTTTTTTGTTGTCGATGGCAACAATCAAAACGAATGAAGAAATTATAGGTCTAAACGGTCCATATATGTTAAGTCTTGGAACCCAAAAGCTAACACTTTCCGAAGAACACACGACGGAAGAAATCATAATAGAGGTTATTGGAGAGCACGAAAGTCTCAAATGTATATATAATGCTAATAACCCAGAACAAGAGAGTATTGATGTATTGAGTAAAGAAAATGTTGATTTTATAGAAAAGTATGATTATTTTTATTTGAATGCGGAAAGAATGGGACCGAGAAGATATTTTCATAACCAGCATAATACTGATATAAACGTTGGCTTTTCTGGAGAATTCACTGCATCAACGCTATTAAATCATGATAAGTGGGGTAGCGAAACGCATGCTGACAATTTTTTATTTGAATTTGCTAATAATAAAAGACCACTCAAAGTTGCTGAATATTGGATGGATTTTGTCTGTCCAGGGACAGAAATATCTATAAAGACATACGAAGATCTTGGAATCTCTGATCTTCAATTTAAAAATCCACTTGGTGTATCCAAACCAACAATATCAACTGGTTTTGGGCTAACGTATGTTTTTCCAATCATTGTATCGTGTGTGTTGTTATCATTACTAAAAGATAAAACAGGCGTTTTACTTGTTGAAAATCCAGAAGCACACTTACATCCATTTGGACAATCTAGGATAGGTAAATTACTTGCAATTGCAGCATTATCAGGTGTTCAAATAATAGTAGAAACACACAGTGAACATGTTATTAATGGTGCAAGGCTTGAAATGTTGAAATATAATGCTACAGATAACATGATTGTTAATTTTTTTAGTGGGCATAACAATAACTATGAAATTCAAAATATAACATTGAAAGAAGATGGGGAATTAATCGATTGGCCAGCCGGATTTTTTGATCAAGATATTGAAGATTTAAAAGAAATATTAAAGATAAGATCTTGCAAAAAATAGGAAGGTGACAGATATGCCGATTGTTGTTCGATATAATCTTAATATAGAGTCATTAAGGTATGTCAATCGTTCTGAGGATGATAACTTAGAAGATACTATTAGCAGATTTTCAAAGTTAATAGAGTCATTGCATGAAAATGAAAAAATATTTTTTGGATCTGAAATATGGGAAATGGAAATTGAAGATGGAAAATATTTATATGATCTAGATATGTCAAATGACCATGGAGCACTTCTTTTTAAAACATTTAGAAAACCATCTAACTTTCCAGCAGCTATTTCATACATCTATAATTTAGATTTTTACAAAACAGTAAACAATTATATCTACGATAAGACAACAAAACAAAAAGCTCTTAGATCTGTAATAAGTTCATTGACAGATGTAGATAAATATATTGAATTAATGCCTATAGTATTTGATAATCTATTATTTTCAACAATAGTACCATCTATAATGAAACATCATTATAGGCCATTCCATGACTTTTATATACACATAACAAAACATCTAGAAACGCTTAATGAATATGCTCTTGAAATCTATAATGAACATCAGCCAAATGAAGAGCACAAGATGTGTTCTAAACTTGGGACAAAAGGAAGCTTTGGATGTAGTCTTGAAAGTGGAAGACCAAATCCGGATGCTCATACTTTTTCTTTTAATGGTGTTAAAGCAGAGTGTTATCCACATACAAAACTTATACATGATGGGACTGACCATAGGATATATTTTAAATGGAACGATTCACAAATTCAAAATGGTACAAAAACATTGGTTGGGCATATAGGCGGTCATATAAGGTGAGTTAAAATTATTTTGTAGCTTTCTTTATCTGCGGAATAAAATCCTTCACTTCCATACCAAACTCATGAGCAATTTTATAAAGATGCTCAAGGTTGTAACTGACATCATGTTTACGTGTTTCTATCTTTGCCACATAATTGGGTGATTTATGCCCAAGAATTTGAGCTAATGCTAATTGACTAATGCCACGTTTTATTCTCTCATTTTTGACATTTTCGACAATCTGATCCATAAAACGCTCAATCATTTTTTCCAAAATTAATCACCTTTAATAAACACCTATAAGTTGATGAAATAGTAGTGATTAACAGGATTTGCAACAAACACTTATAAGTGTTTAATAAGCTCTTTTGTAGTATCCTTTATCCATAAATTAGTCATAAGGAACATCAATGAAAAAGGTTCTTTTAGCATTGATCATGGTCGTTGGTTGTGTCTTTGCAAGCGAAGGGCAAAAATCAGTCACAACCTGTCGTTTTGAGGCAAGACAGATTGGTGCATTTGCAGATAGCCCAATGACCTGTTCGGGAGATTTTAAAAAATCATCAACCACACAAGAGCTTTACGGGGATGGATGGCGATTGATAAACTCCTATACCCAGAATAGTAATGTGTACCTTGTGTTTGAAAAGAACAAAAATCTGTAAAGGAGAATAAAGATGCTTTCCATGATTCGTGATTACTTTCTTTTGGTCTTGGTGAAACTAGTGATTGCTTCCGTGATTTTTGGACTATGCCTGTTGAGTATTTTTATAGCTTATTGGGTTTTCTGTGATTATACTAGGGCTACGATGCAGATACATGAAATCATGATTAATGATTTTACAAAAGTTGTTTTAGGATTTATCTCTTTGCTCTGTTTATTTCAAGATGTGACAACGGGGAATAACAATGGTAATGCTAAAAAGTTTTATAAAAAAACTGAGAAATATTTTGAAATGTATGATACGGCTGGTATCAAATGGTAAGAGGAATCTTATGAAACCAATAGTAGTTTTTCCCTTAATAATAGCAGCGCTTTTCCTTGCTGGTTGTGCCACAACACCCTCACAACCTAATCCTTCCTCCTTGCAGCAAGCAACTTCTTTAAAAGAATACATTGCCCTCAAACGAGGTGGTGAGACAATTAACTACAATGTTATTGCCGAAAGAGAGCATCAATCAATTATTGAGTGTCGAACCTACGATGAAGCAGTGAATGTGGCAGATGTTCGAGACATCATGGAAGTCCTTGATGATGCTAAAGGCTATTGTGAGAGCATCAAAGGAAAAAGTGTTTATGGTGATAAAGCAATTCAAGCTTTAAATGCACGACCAACCCTGCTTAGTCTTGATTATGTGAGTTATAAAAGCGCCATGAGAGAACAAGGATTAGGAAAATACGAAGGATTTTACCAATGTCTCTCTTCCTATGATGGTTTTTCGATTGTTTCCATGAAAGATAATGTTGAGTTACAACAACGTGCTATTCTTGGCAATAAACGAGATCTAAAAGAGACCTATTCACGTTTTTATCTGATTCAACACGATAAAGCGCAAAGCCTTGGCTTAAAAACATGGCTAAAAGGCTCAAAATACGCTCAAATTTCAACGAAGTATGCTTCGTTCGAGGATTTACTCGACTTGGAGAAAAATAGCTCTGTTTTTCCGTGGAGATACGAACGTATTACTGGAGCTCAGAAGTACTGCACCTATCATGGCGGTGAACTCTTTGTTTCGAATGCCTTAACACAATTTAAACCTATTACGATGGATGAATATCTTTTTATGCGTTTAGAGACTATGAATCCAACAACGATCAATGTTTTTATGAATCAAGAGACCTTTACATGTAAAAACAGTGCTAACCCTGCACAGAGCTTTACGTTGATACATACCGATAAACAACTGGAGTATAAAAAAGGGGAATAAGACATTCCCCCTTGGTAATTTAGAACAATTTGTTCTATAATCTCAACATAGATCGAATCTATAAGGATTGACGAATGACATGGTTTAATATCATATTTGGCGCATTATCTTTCATTGTAGCTGCTCTAGCGATTGCTAAACTTCGTTATGAGTCTGGCTATTCCAAATATAGCCCATATTATAAAGGCAATCAACATACTACGAAATAACTCAAAAGAAGAACTATGGTAAATCTCTTCTAAAGCTTCTTTTAAAAAAAAATTCCTCCTAAAACAAAAAAATTTCAACGATTTGCTAGTCATCTTTAGTTTGTACCTTTGTTATCACTCCAAAGTGTTTGGTACATCACTATTCACTATCGTTCATATATAAGCCATTTTGGAAACAGAAAAAAAGAATTTTTGACAATTTTTATACACCTCTTTAGAGGTATATGCCCTTTTGGAAACATTTTATTTTATATGGAAACAGAGTAATATATATAACCTTTTGGAAACAAAATATAGATAGAAGATTTTAAGTAGCCTTGTGGTTAGTTTTTAAAGGTTATTTTTGACATAAAAAGAGAAGCCTCCGTACATCACTATTCACTATCGTTCATATATAGGCCATTTTTGTAACAAAATATTCATAGAAGATTTCAAGAATTGCAGTTAATTTTTTAAGAGAGGATTTTGAAGCCTTTATACAGCACTATTCACTGTCGTTCATAATATAGGGGTTTTATTCCCAAAAATGATTTTAGATGCTACCTCTTTAGAGGATATGGGCATTTTATTCCCAAATAGTAAAACATCCCTACGTAACTATATATAATATAGGCATTTTATTCCCAAAAATAAAATTCTTTAGCAAATAAAATATTTTACACCTATAATCATTTACTCAATACTTAAAATTTTTACTATATATTGTTCGTTTATTTAGTCTATATATTTACGTTAAATAGTATATATAAAAGGTAAATATTTGAGATATTTTTTAGTATAATTACAAAAAGAGGTAAAAGGTTGAAAAATGGCTCAAACGATAGGGTATATTCGTGTTAGTACCAATAATCAAGACTTCCAAAATCAACACCATGCTATTCTTTCCTATGTAAATCAAAAGGGTTTAGAAAAAGTTTCGTTTGTGGAAGTTAAAATCAGCAGCAAAAAGAGTGAAGAAGATCGAAAGATCGATGAGCTTTTAATAACCCTTCAACCCCATGATCATTTGATCGTCTCAGAATTAAGCCGCATCGGACGAAGCGTGGTGAATGTAGTCACTATTGTGAATCAACTTATTTCCAAGAAAGTCAATATTCATATCCTAAAAGAGCATCTTTTGATTGAGCCAGATATGCAAAATCCTTTCACTGACTTTCAAATCAATATCTTCTCCTCCTTTGCCCAATTAGAGAGGGATTTAATTAGCCAACGTACTAAAGAGGCCTTACAGGCACGCAAGGCTAATGGTATTAAACTGGGTAAGCCCAAAGGCACGATTCAAGAGAGTATCTACGATAAAGATCAATCCAAAATCAAAGAGCTTTATGACTTAGGTGTCTCTCTTACCAATATTTCTAAAAAGCATTTGGGATATGGCACTATAAAAAGTTTGAGCGAATATGTCAAAAATAAGCTAAATAGGAAAAGAACCCATGAGCAATGATCAAGCCTTAACTGTCATGTCCGATGAATTTAGAAATTCTTATGATTTTTATGAAGATTACGATAATATGGTCATTCATAAAACTTCCAGAAAAATTTTCAAACTCAATTTTGTTCACGGTATGGCACAACTTGTTCCTGTATCCAATGAAACAGCTATCAACAAAATAGAGTCTGGTATGCAATCATTTGTTGAAATGTTAAAGAAACAAGGGTTCTAGAAGATGTCAAAACGAGATCTGAGCGAAAGAGATATTTGTACAAAATATATAACTCCAGCGTTAATAGAGTCTGGTTGGAATCTACACTCTCAATTTAGAGAGGAAGTAACCTTTTTTACAGATGGTCGCATTTCTGTTTACGGTAAAATAGTACGAAGAGGTGAGCAAAAGAGAGCAGATTACATCCTTTACTATAAACCAAACATTCCTATAGCTATTATTGAAGCAAAAGACAATAAACATAGTATTGGTGACGGTATGCAGCAAGGTTTGAGTTATGCTGAGATTTTAGATATACCTTTCGTGTATAGTACAAATGGTGATGGATTTTTAGAACATGATCCAACATTGACTCATGGAGTACTTGAAAAAAACATTTCACTCAATCAGTTCCCCGCTCCTGATGAACTTTGGCAACGATACAAAAAATACAAAGGTATTGAGGAAAATGAAGCTGAAAAAATAGCACTTTCCCCTTACTATATTGACGACCCAAAAAGGGAACCAAGGTATTACCAGAAAAATGCTATCAATAGAACTATAGAAGCTATTGCAAAAGGCCAGAAAAAAATCTTGCTCGTGATGGCAACAGGTACAGGAAAAACATACACCGCATTTCAGATTATATATAGACTCTATAAATCAAGAAAAGCTAAAAGAATTCTGTTTTTAGCGGATAGAAATATATTAGTAGATCAAACCAAAATAGGTGATTTTAAACATTTTGGTGACAAGATGACCAAAATTACAAATAGAATGATCGATAAATCTTTTGAAATTTACCTTTCACTCTATCAGGCTATTACAGGCAACGGTGAAGAAAAAAAGATATTTAGAGAGTTTAGCCGTGATTTTTTTGATCTTATTGTCATTGATGAGGCACACAGAGGAAGTGCAGCAGAAGATAGCCAATGGCGAGAAATACTGGAGTATTTTAACAGTGCCGTTCAAATTGGGCTTACTGCAACTCCCAAAGAGACGAAATATGTGAGTAATATCTCATATTTTGGTGAACCAGTTTACACCTACTCTCTTAAGCAAGGTATAGATGATGGTTTTTTAGCTCCATACAAAGTGATCCGATTATCCCTAGATAAGGATGTTGAGGGGTGGCGGCCATATAATGGTCAAACAGATGATAATGGTGATGCTATAGAAGATAGAGAATATAATACAAAAGATTTTGATAGGAACCTTATCCTTACTCAAAGAACAAACCTTGTAGCAAAAAAAGTAACCGAATACCTAAACGAGAATGACCCATATATGAAAACCATCATCTTCTGTGTAGATATAGACCATGCAGAAAGGATGCGACAAGCCCTTGTAAACGCCAACCCTACTATGGCAAAAGAGAGCCGAAAGTATGTGATGCGTATAACAGGAGACAATGATGAGGGAAAAAAAGAGCTAGACAATTTCATAGATCCAGAATCCACGTACCCAGTAATTGCAACGACTTCAAAGCTTATGACGACAGGAGTGGATGCTCAAACAACAGGGCTAATCGTATTAGATAGTAATATTGGTTCAATGACAGAGTTTAAACAAATCATAGGTCGTGGTACTAGGATAAACGAGACTTACGGGAAACTCTACTTTACGATTATGGATTTTAGAAATGTGACGAGGCTTTTTGCGGATCCCGACTTTGATGGAGATCCAGTGCAAATCTATGAGCCAAAAGAAAATGAGCCTATTACTCCGCCAGACGAAGGGATGCCAGAAGAGTTAAGTGAAACGGTCAATGAACCAAGTGAACCATACGGTGAAACTCCTGATGTATCTATTATAGATAGTAAAAATGGGACTCCAAAATCTACTCGTCATGTTGTAAGTGGTGTACAAATAAAAGTTTTAAATAAAAGAGTACAGTATATTGGGGCAGACGGTAAACTAATTACAGAGTCACTCGTAGATTACAGCCGCAAAAATATCAAAAATAGATATGCAAGCTTAGATGAGTTTTTACAAGAATGGAGTGTGGCAGAACAAAAAGAAGCGATCATTAAAGCTTTAAGTGAACAAGGTGTATTTTTTGATGAGCTTGAGGGTGAAGTAGGTAAAGAAGGAATTGATCCATTTGATCTTATATGTCATATAGCTTTTGATAGACCAGCTTTGACTCGAGCAGAACGTGCAGGAAAATTAAAACAAAACAGTTATTTTAGTAAATACTCAGATAAAGCAAAAGCAGTCATCAACGCTCTCTTAGACAAATATACGGAATCTGGCATAGAGAGCATCGAAGATATTGCAGTACTGAAAGTTCCGCCTTTTAATGAGTACGGCACGATGACAGAACTTACAAAACTTTTTGGTAGTGGAAAATCTGGCTATCAGTCCCTCATCAAAGAGATAGAACAACATTTATATGCTTTTTAATAAGAATAATTATGGTTAATGAGAGAAGGAATATGAGATGTTAACTAGAGAAAAAGCACAACAATATTTAAAAGACTCCCTCCAAAATCAAAAGGCTGATTTTAGAGAAGATCAATATGAAGCTATTGATGCAGTTGTAAACCAGAGAAAAAAAGTTCTTGTTGTTCAAAAGACTGGTTGGGGTAAAAGTAGTGTATATTTTATTTCAACCAAGTTTTTAAGAGAGCAAGGAAGTGGACTGACAATTATTATTTCTCCTTTTTTAGCATTAATGAGAAACCAAATAGATTCAGCTAAAAAACTTGGGTTGAATGTTGTGACAATTAATTCATCAAATACAGATGATTGGGATTTGATAAAAGCTCAAATTTTAAAAAATGAAGTTGATGCTCTTCTTGTTTCTCCAGAAAGATTGGCAAATGAAAACTTTATGCAAGCCATATTGGAACCAATTTCTGGAAGTATTGGATTATTTGTAATTGATGAAGCACATTGTATTAGTGATTGGGGGCATGATTTTAGACCTGATTATAAAAGGATTACAAATATATTAAAGCAAATGCCAGCAAACACACCTATTTTAGCAACAACTGCAACAGCTAATGATAGAGTGATCAAAGATATTGAAGATCAAATAGTTGGACTCGTCACAATTAGAGGAAATCTCAAACGGGAAAGTCTTTTTTTACACAATATTAGACTCCCAGAGCCATCTCATAGACTAGCGTGGCTTCTTGAACATTTACCATCATTTGAAGGATCTGGAATTGTATATGTTTTAACACAAAGAGATGCCAAAGTAGTTGCACAATGGCTTAATCAAAATGGAATTACTGCAAGTGCTTATTTTAGTGGAGTTGAGCATGATGATTTTGAAAGCGGTGACGATTATAGAATATTTTTAGAGAATCAACTTATAAATAATGAGATAAAAGTTTTGGTTGCTACGTCAGCTCTTGGAATGGGATTTGATAAGAGTGATTTAGGTTTTGTAATTCATTATCAAGCCCCAGGGTCAATTATAAATTATTATCAGCAAGTCGGTCGTGCAGGACGCGGGATAGATGCAGCTTATGGTGTTTTGCTCAGTGGACATGAAGATGATGATATTCATGAATTTTTTAGAGGATCATCTTTCCCAAAAGAAGAAAATATCACTTTAGTATTAGACCATTTAGATACTAGCAATGGATTATCAATAATAGAGTTACAAAAAGAACTCAATTTAACTCAAGGAGAAGTTGAAAAAACATTAAAATATCTTAATGTAGAAACACCTTCTCCCGTAACAAAAATTGGTTCAAAATGGCATAGAACACCAAATAAATATGTGCACGATAGAGAAAAGATAGAAGCTATTTTAGCTATTAGACAATCTGAATGGGATGAAATGCAAAGGTATTTAGATACTGATGAGTGTTTAATGGTGTTTTTGCAAAATGCTTTAAATGACCCAAATCCAAAAATATGCGAGAAGTGCGCTAATTGTTTAACAGCTTTGAGTGGTGAATTTTCTCATGACAATGGCTTGAAAGCCGCAGATTTCTTGAAAAAGAGTGACATAGTTTTTAATCCTAAAAAACAGGTAAAACTTGATGCACTAAGCGAATATGGTATTAGGGGTAATATTAAAACGGAGTTAAGAGCAGAAGAAGGAAGAATTTTGTCAAGATGGGAAGATGCGGGATGGGGAAGAATTGTTGCAAAGGATAAACATCAAGGAGAATTTTCGGATCAATTAGTAGATGCATTTGTAGCAATGATAAAAAAATGGAACCCTGTTCCTGCCCCACAATGGGTTACATGTATTCCTTCGCTAAATCACACAAATTTAGTTCCAAATTTTGCAAACAGAGTGGCAAAAAGTCTAAATTTACCGTTTGTGGAAGCAGTAAAAAAGATAAAACAAAATCAAGCTCAAAAAATGATGAATAATTCTTATTATCAAGCGAAAAATCTTGATGGAGTATTTGAAGTGAATGATAATATACCAAATGAACCTGTCTTATTGATAGATGATGTAATTGATTCAGGTTGGACTATAACTGTTGTGTCAGCTCTTTTAAAACAAAAGGGAAGTGGTGAGGTGTATCCAGCATCACTTGCTACAACTGGGAAAATGTAATGAATGATTTAAGTTTCAATTCACAAGCAATTATTCTATTAACTGCTTATTTTAATAAAGGGGATAAACCTCTTACAATAACAGAGTATTCAGAGTTTGCGACATGGCTTCTTCAGAATAATATGAAACCATCAGATCTTTTAGAATTAAATGTTCAAGAAGTTTTAAAAGATTGGATCCATTCAAAAATATCAAAAGAGAGAATATTGTCTTTACTTGGAAGAGGAAATGCAATGGCAATCTCTCTTCAAAAATGGCAAAATTGTGGAATTTGGATTCTTACTAGGGCAGATCCTGAATATCCAATAAGATTAAAAAAGCGCTTAGGTCAAAAAGCTCCTCCAATATTGTATGGTGCAGGAAATAAAAAAATATTAAATACAAAAAGTGTTGCAATTATTGGTTCAAGAGATGCGTCATCAGCAGATTTAGATTTCACATTTAATCTAGGCGAGAAACTTGCCTTATCAGGATATAGTGTTGTATCGGGAGCAGCAAGAGGTATTGATGAGTCTTCAATGCTAGGTTCAATAAATGCGGATGGTACAACTATTGGGGTGGTTGCAGATGATTTAATGCAAAAAGTATTATCTAAAAAATATAGAGAAGCAATACGAAATGACAATTTAGTATTAATTAGTCCATATTATCCAGATGCAAGATTTAATGCTGGTAATGCAATGGGGCGAAATAAATATATTTATGTTTTGGCGGAGTCTTCAATAGTAATTCATTCAGGATTAAAAGGTGGTACATGGGAAGGTGCAAAAGAGAATTTGAAAAATGGTTGGGTAAGTCTTTTTGTAAAAAAAAGTAATGATGCTGATGCAGGAAATCAGAAACTTCTTGAAATGGGTGGTTTAGAATTAGAAAATTTAGACACATTGGATTATTTATTTACTGTAAATCAAGGTATTAAAAAAACTACAATAATTCCAAAAGAAGCACTAGATAAAAGAATTTTAGAACTGATATTTTTAGAAAAACTAACAGTGAAAGAGATTGCAGAAAAACTTGAAGAAACTGAAAATATAGTTAAAAAAATTATTGATGATCTACTAAAGTCTGGAGATATTGAAAAACATCCAAACAGACCTTTACGTTTTAGCAAATCCACAAAATTACCCGGACTATAAAAATCACAAGGAACAAATGAATTATGGCAGATATTTCAAATATTGTAAAATCAATTCAAAACATTATGAGAACAGATACGGGTGTTGATGGAGATGCTCAAAGAATATCGCAATTGGTATGGATGCTTTTTTTAAAAGTTTTTGATGCAAAAGAGGAAGAATTTGAATTAGAAAATGAAAATTATAAATCTCCAATCCCTGAAAAACTTAGATGGAGAAGCTGGGCTTCAAATGATGAAGGACTAACGGGTGAAGAGCTTATGCTTTTTATCAACAATGAACTTTTCCCTACACTCAAAGAGCTTGATATTGCCATATCAAATGCTTATGCTCCACTCGTTAAGGGCATGTTTGCAGATGCCTACAATTACATGAAGTCAGGGACACTTCTAAGACAAGTGGTAAATAAACTCGAAGAAATAAAGTTTGATAACCTTTCAGACAGACATCTTTTTAATGATATGTATGAGCAGATACTAAAAGACCTTCAAAGTGCAGGGAACGCAGGTGAATATTATACTCCAAGAGCTGTAACAGAGTTTATAGTGCAGATGGTTAATCCAAAGTTAGGCGAGAAAGTATTTGATCCAGCATGTGGAACGGGAGGCTTTCTTATAAGCTCTATCAACCATATTATGAAAAGTGATGTAAAAACGGCAGAAGATAAAAAGACATTGGAGCAGACGATCCAAGGGATAGAAAAAAAACAACTTCCTTACATGCTATGTCTTACAAACCTCATACTTCACGACATAGAAACGCCAAATATTAGACATGATAACTCATTATCATACCCCCTAAAAGACATCACTCCTAGTAAGAGAGTAGACTGTATCGTGGCAAACCCACCTTTTGGAGGAACAGAAGAAACAGGCATAGAAAATAACTTCCCAGCAACATTTCGTACAAGAGAAACGGCGGATCTGTTTTTACTGCTGTTTATACAAATGCTAAAACCAAGAGGAAGAGCTGGGATAGTACTGCCTGATGGTACACTTTTTGGTGATGGAGTAACGGCTAGAATAAAAGAAAAACTTCTTGAAGAGTGTAATTTACACACAATAGTACGGCTACCAAACGGCATATTTGCTCCATATACTGATATAAACACAAATCTGCTTTTCTTTACGAAAGGTGAACCTACAAAAGAGATATGGTACTACGAACAACCACTTCCACAAGGGTATAAAAAATACACCAAAACAAAGCCAGTAAAATTACAAGATTTTGATGAACTGCAAAGCTGGTGGACTGAGAGAGTTGAAAATGAACAAGCTTACAAAGTGGATATAGACACTATCAAAGCAAATAATTTTAATCTTGATGTAAAAAATCCTCATAAAAGTGAAATAGAAGAAGAGCTTACAACAAGTGAAATCATAAGTAAGATTGAAGCTTCGATGAGTAAGAGTGTAGAGCTACTTGAAGAAATAAGAGGTTTAGCAAATGCGAGAGGTTAAATTCTCAGAAGTTTTAAAGCAGTATAAAATATATCATTTTGTAGAAGATGATACAGAATATAGACAAGTAACTATTTCTATTCATAGTGGTGTTTCATTTCGTGGAACTAAATTTGGTAGAGATATAGGGCGCAAGAGACAATTTGTTATTGACCTTGAAAAGTATCCAAATACTTTCATTTTCACACGACAAGGTGTACAAAATGGCTCTTATGGTATAGCCCCAAAAGAAGTGAATGGTTGTGTAGTAACCGAAAATATGCCTATGTTTTCAATTGAACCAATTCTAGATCCAGAGTATCTTGAATACTACTTGCAAACAGATCATTTTCAAGACCAATTGCAAGCTTTAAATGCTTCAGGATCCGCACAAAAGAGTATTCATGAAAAAATATTGTTACAACTAAATATTTTATTGCCAGATACAGAAGAACAAAAAGCAATAGTAGATGAAATAAAATCTGTAGAAAAAAAGCAAGCAAGAGTTTTGGATGAACTCAAAATACAATCAGAACTTATAAGTAAACTTAGAAGCTCAATACTCAGCGATGCAGTAAGCGGTAAGCTAGTCTCACAAGATTCAAATGATGAAAGTGCCAAAGTTTTACTAGAGAAGATAAAAGCCGAAAAAGATAAGCTTATTAAAGAGGGAGATATAAAAATACAAAAACTTCTTCCACAATCAACAAAGTTGAAATACCTTATGAGCTTCCAAATGGTTGGGTTTGGTGTAGATTGGCTGATGCAGTAGATGTTAGAGATGGAACACATGACACTCCTGCTTATGTATCAGAGAAAGAAGGTATTCCACTTATTACTAGTAAAAATTTTGTTAATGGAAATATAGATTTTAATTCTGCGAAATTTATTTCGCTGTCAGATCATAATGCAATTAAAATTAGATCCTGCGTTGAAGTAGATGATATTTTATTTTCCATGATAGGTGGAAATATTGGAAATATGGTAAAAATTAGTACAGATAGAGAGTTTAGTATTAAAAATGTTGCATTATTTAAATATTATAATAAACAGTTAAGTATTTCAGATTATTTATTTATTTAAAACAACTAGCATATTATATTCAAGAAAAATCAGTTGGAGGCGCCCAGCCATTTGTTTCTTTAAGTTATTTAAGATCTTTATTGTATACACTTCCCCCACTAGAAGAACAAAAACGTATAGTTGAAAAAGTAGAAAAACTTATGGCTACATGCAATGCATTGGAACTTGAAGTGCAAAATAGCAAAATAGAGACAGAAAAGCTGATGCAAAGCATACTTAAAGAAGCGTTTTTAGTGTTAGATACTTTAAATGATCAGCCAAAAGCTTCAAAAGCTTTTCAAAGAAGTGTCTTAGCGGCATACATTGTAGATAATAGTCTTGAAGACAAACATTTCGGTCATGTGAAACTGCAAAAAATGCTTTTTATGTGTGAAGTTGCAAATAATTTAGACTTTGACTCACATTATAAACGACATGCTATGGGGCCATACGATCCAAAACTTTTGAGATCAGTTGATCTTCAACTCAAAAGAAACAAATGGTTTGGGTGTGAAAAAATGGATGGTGATAAGGGACGGTATATTTATTCACCTTTGGAAAAAAGTGATGAGTATAAAAAATATTTGAACAGATACTTTAAGTTTGAAAATATCGAGAAAATGTTTTTTCTTATGAAACCGATGACAACGCTTCAAGCAGAAATAGTTGCTACTCTTTATAGTGTGTATAAAGATTTAAAATCTATGCAACAAAAAATTTCAAGCCAAATCTTAATAAATGAAGCTAGAAATAATTGGCATGATAGAAAAAAGACTATTGAAATAGAAAAGTGGGAAAGAGCTATTGAATGGATGAAAGAGAAACAATTGATATCTTATGAGTAGCAAGTTCTCAAAAGTATTTATTTTATAAGAACTTGCGTTAATTATTTTTCAAACAATAGCCTAAATTTATTAAATATATTGATATCTTTTTTGAGCTCTTCAATTGCTTCTGGGATATTGAGAAGTAAAATGTAGCAATCTAAGTCGTTAAGTTCTTTAGAAACCCATTCGACAAGATTGCTCTTGTCTTTTTCTGAAATAGCAAACATTGAAAACTCAAACTCTTTGAGTGTTTGAATGAAATATGTTTTTGCATTATCTTTTGTGCATGATAGACTTACAGGTTCTAAGAATTTTAAGAATTTTATTAACACTACATCCATACGCTCACCTTTCCCATGCCAAGATTCTACGGCAACAGAAAATACACTTTGTCCTTTTATGCTCTTGATTTTAGGGAATACTAGATGTAACGCATTTTGATTTTCAGTAAAAGAGTTAAGCATTAAAATCAGTTCGTCGATCTTCTCGTTTTTGTTTGCTATTTCTGCTGCGTAAAGATAGGCATTATATAGGTTATTGTTAAAGGAAATTTTTTCAATAGGCGTTCCAATATCATAGAAAAACCATTGTGGATTAATATGAAATTCACTGATTAATTTATATATAAAATTTACATCTGCTGATCGGTTACCTTTTTCATAATTTGATATGGCAACCTGAGATACACCTAGTTTTTCAGCAAAATCTGATTGTTTTTGACCAGATTGTTTTCTAATTTCTAAAATTTTTTTAGAAAAATCAAATTTATCCATAAAACCCCCTTGACTTTAAATATCAATTGTTTTAAAATTAAAACAATGAAATATATCTTTTATAATTATATCATTTATTCTTTTATATTTCAATATATACTTTATATGGAGTGTAGCATGAGCAAGGCAAAGATATCTTTCGTCCCCTTTGGTACTGAATTACTTTCATGGGCGATAGAAAAAGACCGCCGATATCATTCTGGTGATAAACTAAATAGGGGTATTGTATCTTACACTAGTGCACTTCATGATCTTGGTTTTTTCTTTAAAAAAGTTTGTACAGGTGAGTTACGACCTAATTCGCAATCTGTTTCTGCATGGGCTCGTCATTGGGGGTGGGATTATCGTAAGGCTCTTCGTTTTATCACTATAGTATTACAAGATTTATTTAACCTAAACGTTGCACTAAAAAAAGCAAAAGTATTACGAGCGAGATTAGAAGAAACTCTTGCTAAACAGAAAGTGAAAATGCGTTTGTATATGCGTAAAGTAAGAGGAACATCTCACGCTAATATACAGAATAATATTGAAAATGATGAGACTGAAGATGAAAGACTTTTTCTTGATGCGATGGCAGTATTGGCTAAGACTAATCCAGTGTATTATCGTAAAAAAGTAAAGCAGCAGTTGAATAATAGAGATAAGGGCACGGTTACAAATTTTCATAATTGGATAACAATGCATAAAAAATTTTTATCAGTTGATGCAAGTATTGTTGAAATTTTACAAACAAAACGTATCACTGGTTATCGAGTAATCAATTATTGTAAAAAAGACGAAAATATTTATCATGTAGTTTTTGATAACTACTTTGAGACAGATATGACGGGTGAACAAATCATCGAGAATGCACAATGATTTCAGAGAAATTACTATCAGCTCAACTAGGGGTTGATTTAAAAAGAGAGCGGTTAAAAGGTGTCTTTAAAATAGGTGAACATTATTTTAAGTATTCAGAACGTAAAATTATCTACGATGAAGATGCTATTTATCGCTATATAAGGGAGCGAAATGGCAAGTATTTATGTGAAGAACAATGTGATTTGGGTGAGTTTATATCAAAATGGGCAGAGGGTGCGAAAGTCCACAAAACTTCCAGACACACGAGAGAACAGAAAGCGAGTTGAGCGAGATCTAATTCCAAAGCTTGAAGAAAATGATTTTACTCCCAAGAAGACAGTAGCATATTATTATGAACTGATGATGAGGCAAAAAGATCTCAAAGGTAGTTCTATTCGTCGATATGGTAGCATATTTGAAAATCATATTCAGCAATTCGGGGATCGAGAGATTGATAGTTTCAAAGTATCTGAACTTAAAGAGTGGATGAGTAAATCATTAAGCCCTAAAAGTTTACGATTAAATGCTACAGTCTTTAGGCAGATATTCGATGAAGCCTTATATGATGAGGCAATAGACAAAAATCCTTTTGAGCACATCAAGCCACCTAAACTAAATAAGTTTGAGCCACAACCTTTTAATAGTGAAGAGGTTGAATTGTTGATAAATAATGCAACAGGATGGTTTAAAAATTTACTTGCTGTACTTTTTATGACTGGCATGAGAATAGGTGAGGCGATAGCATTAGAGTGGAAAGATATAGATGATTGCTTTATTAAAGTCTCTAAGACTTTAGCACAAGGTGAAGTAAGCAGTACAAAAACAGACAATATTAGGTATATCCCAATATTTGATGATTTACGCCCATATTTATATGCTCAAAGGCTAGAAACAGGGCTTAAAAGTAGGGTTTTTGTTGGGTTAAATGATCCTGCAAATTTGCAAAAACGTTGGCATGCCTTATTAAAGAAATGCGAAATGTCGCATAGGATTTTATATCAAGCAAGGCATACATTTGCTATCAATGCGTTGGACAGTGGTTTATTTAAAACAACGCAGATTGCAAAAATTTTAGGGCATAGCTCAGTGCAAATGCTTTTTACAAAGTATGCTAAGTTCATCAAGTCTGAGATTGATATAATTCCAAGGGATTTTTCTGTTTTAGGCACTAAAAAAGACACCAAAGTAGTTAAAACATTGTAGTAGTGGTGCGGATAAAGAGACTCGAACTCCCACGCCTCTCGGCACCAGATCCTAAGTCTATTTTTTATCGTTTTTCATGTTTTCTTAAACTCTTTCATTTTCTCTCAAAACACCCACTTTTAGGGCTTTTTAGATAGTTATTATTTTTCATATAAAGCTATCTAATTTCATTGTTTTTCAATTTTTGTAGTAAAAACTGTAGTAAAAAAAACAAAATATCGAATATGAAAATTATGAAACTTGTTATACTTATATCTTCGGGTGAACCTAAGGCTTATTGAACGGATTATACACTTTATGCATTAAGAAATGCAGTATATTTTGGATATAAAAAGCGTTATGACAATCAAATATAATAAAACACATTATTGAAAATGTAAGCATTTCCCAAAATGGTACGATTTGTAAACATAATCGCACCATTTATGGTATGATTATAATATTTAATTAAACCACAAATGAGAAACCTTTATGAAACGATGGATTTGGCAATATGAAAGTTATCCAAACTTTACCTACCAATTTGAAAAGCTAGAACACTTACTTCAAAAGATTTCTATGGAGCAAGGATATCTCTTAGCACTTACGCAAACAATGAGTAAAGATACAATTCTTCAAAGACAATGCGATGCTTTGCTAAATGAAACACTGAGTACTGCCGCCATTGAAGGAGAAATACTTAATCGTGATAGTGTTAAAGCATCCATTGCTAAGAAATTTGGGTTTGGAGAGATTGATGATAAAAAAATCAATGATACGACAGATAATTTGGTTGAAATCCTTATTGATGCAAATACCAATTATGATAAAGCGTTGACACTGGAGAGACTTTTTGGCTGGCATAACGCACTTTTCCCTAAAGGCTATAGTGGTTTACGCAAAATCAATACAGCAACCTTTAGAGGTGAAGAAACTATGCAAGTAGTTGGTGGATCTATTGGAAAAGAAGTTGTTTATTATGAAGCACCGCCACGAAAAAATTTAGACGATGAAATGCAGAGATTTTTAATGTGGTTCAATACTGAGAAACCAAGCCTGATCAAAGCATGTATTGCCCATTTATGGTTTGTTATTATTCATCCCTTTGATGATGGCAATGGAAGGATTACACGAGCGATTACAGATTTAGTGTTATCCAATATTGAAAACTCTAAAATATCAAGACTTTACTCTATGTCGAGTGCTATTAATGATAATAAAAAAGCTTACTACACTGCATTAGAGCAAACAACGGGGTATATCAAAAAAGTGGATAATCATCTTGATATCACTTTTTGGTGTGAATGGTTTTTAAATACACTTCATCAAGCACTTCTTGATACCAAAAGTAAGTTGAGGCATATTGTTTTTAAAACACAATTTTGGGATAAACACAGAGATAAGCCACTTAACGCTAGAC
>Ga0194137_10000783_pt1 | contig 20263 bp, 21 predicted proteins | sample TARM_MetaG_T3_14_FD_134025 | JGI IMG/M metagenome (GOLD analysis project Ga0194137, IMG submission 134025) | Freshwater microbial communities from Pennsylvania, USA, analyzing microbe dynamics in response to fracking - TARM_MetaG_T3_14 (version 2) | ecosystem: Environmental > Aquatic >... | reverse complement strand
GTTCTTCACACAGGTGAGGAGTCATGGGTGCCATGAGCGCCAGTACCGTGGACACGGCGGAAGAGAGAACGATGCGGCCGTTTTCGTCTTCGCGCGGTTTGTCCTTGGCGAGGTAGAGGTCGGTTACCAGCTCCGTGACTGCCGCAATGGCGGTATTGAACTGGAAGCGCTGGCGGATGTCTTCACCGGCCTTCTTGGCGGGGGTGTGTTCCTTGTTGCGGTTGCCCTTGGCTTCTTCGCTGGTGCAATGGGCTGCGGTGGAGGAGCAGGGAGCAACGGCGGAAAGCACGTCCATCTGTTCTTCCACAAGACGCCATATGCGTTTGACGAAGCGGTTGGCACCTTCGATACCGGTATCGGACCAGTCGAAATCGCGTTCCGGCGGTGCGGCAAAGAGGCAGAACAGGCGCACGGTATCGGCACCGTAACGGGCGATCATTTCAGTGGGATCTACCACGTTGCCCTTGGACTTGGACATCTTTGCGCCGTCCATCAGCACCATGCCCTGTGTGAGCAGGTTTTTGAACGGCTCGTCAAAGTTCAGGAAACCGCAGTCGCGCAGCGCCTTGGTAAAGAAGCGGGAGTAGAGCAGATGCAGAATGGCATGCTCAACGCCGCCGATGTACTGGTCAACGGGTGCCCAGTAGGAAAGGGCTTCGGGCGTGAAGGGGGCATTGTCCTGACGGGCATCGGTATAGCGCGCGTAGTACCACGAAGATTCCACGAAGGTATCCATGGTATCGGTTTCGCGGCGTGCCTTCTGTCCGCATTTGGGACAGGTGCACTCGTAGAAATCGGGCGTGTCACCGAGGGGCGAACGGCCGTCGGGATGGGTCTGCACTTCCAGCGGCAGCACGATGGGAAGGTTCTCTTCCTTTTCGGGAACAATGCCGCAGGTATCGCAGTACACCATGGGAATGGGGCTGCCCCAGTAACGCTGACGGGAAATGTTCCAGTCGCGCAGGCGGTAGTTGGTGGTGCGCTTGCCGCGGTTGTTATCCTGCAGCCAGTCAGCCACGAGGGCCTTGCCTTCCTCATTGGAGGTGCCGTCGAACTGGCCGGAATTCACCATCACGCCGTTGGCGGTAAAGGCTTCTTCCATGCTGGCGGTGTCGAGGCTCTGACCTTCGGGCTGAATGACAACCTGCATGGGCAGATTGTACTTGCGTGCAAATTCGAAATCGCGCTGGTCATGGGCGGGAACAGCCATGACTGCGCCCGTGCCGTAGCTGGCCAGAACGAAGTTGGCCACATAGACCGGCACCTTGGCACCGTTGAGCGGATTGATGCAGTAGGCACCGGTGAAGACGCCTTCCTTCTCGAGCGTGTCGGAAGTGCGCTCAATGCGGTCCATGTTGCGGATGCGCTCCACAAAGTCGTGTACTTCTGCTGCCTGGGGCTTGCCCGCAATGAGCTTTTCCACCAGCGGATGCTCGGGGGCAAGGCTCATGAAGGTCACGCCGAACACGGTGTCGGGGCGGGTGGTGAACACGGTGATGGAGTCGTCACTGTTTTCGATGTCAAAGGTGATCTCCGCGCCCACGGACTTGCCGATCCAGTTTTCCTGCATGGATATGACGCGGTCCGGCCAGCCACCCTTGAGCTTGTCGAGGTCTGCCAGCAGTTCTTCGGCATAATCCGTGATTTTCAGGAACCACTGGGCCAGATCCTTCTGCTCGACGATGCTGTCGCAGCGCCAGCACTTGCCGTCTTCCACCTGTTCGTTGGCAAGCACGGTGTTGCAGGTGGGGCACCAGTTCTGGGGCTGCTGCTTGCGATAGAGCAGGCCCTTTTCGTAAAATTTGAGAATGAACAGCTGTTCCCAGCGGTAGTATTCGCGGTCGCAGGTGGCCAGTTCACGGCGCCAGTCGTAGGAATAGCCGAGACGCTTGAGCTGGGCACGCATGTTGTCGATGTTTGCGTACGTCCACTTGGCGGGGTGAATGTTGTTCTTGATGGCGGCGTTTTCAGCGGGTAGGCCGAATGCGTCCCAGCCCATGGGGTGCATTACGTTGCAGCCCTGCATGCGCTTGAAGCGTGCCACCACGTCGCCGATGGAATAGTTGCGGACGTGGCCCATGTGGATGTTGCCCGAAGGATACGGGAACATTTCCAGCACGTAGTACTTTTCCTTGTCCGAGGTGTGATCGGTATGGAAATCGCCGTTTTCTGCCCAAATGCGCTGCCATTTGGTTTCTATGGCCTGCGGATCGTACTTCATTCCCAACAATTCCTTTTATGTTGCTCATGTTCACCGCCCGTATGGACGGCTCGCGGAAATATCTTCTGACAGTTCAGGTCGCTTTCGGCCAGCTCCGGTCGCTTTGGGCAGTCCCTGCGCAAAAGCGGTGTGAGGCCCGGTTTGAGCATTCCGCCGGTTTGAGCGGACGGATGGCCAATGCAGCCGGTCGCTATCGGCCGTTTCTGGTCGTGCGCCGGAAATGCGCCCATCTGCAAGCCTGATGATGCTTTGCCGATGGCGGCCGTGCAGTTGCCCGAACGACTCTATGCCTTACCTCAGCAAGGCCGGTTCTATCAAGCATTTGCCGCTCTACAATCGGCCTATGAAGACCGGTAAAGCGGCAAATGACGTGCGGCCGGAACCGCAACCACCCGGACGGGCCGGGTGGTTGTGAAAGCTAGACAGTGCGGGGCGTGAGAGTTCCGTCCTGCAGGGCTTTGGCCGCGGCATCGAGAATGCCGTTCACAAAGTTGCGGGATTTGTCGTCACCGAACTGTTTTGAAAGCTCGATTGCTTCGTTGATGGCCACTTTGGGCGGCACATCCTGACGGTGCAGCATTTCATATACCGCCAGCCGGAGCAGGGTGATTTCTATTTTGCCGATGCGCTCAACCCGCCAGTTCTTGGCAAATCTGGCGATAACTTCGTCGAGTGCGCGGTGGTTGCTCCACACGCCTTCGATAAGTTCCCAGGCAAAGCCTTCAGGATGGGCAGGGTCGATATTCTTGTCGGCATTGTCCGGTGAACCGGCGTACGTCTCGGCCAGTGCTTCAATTGTCTGCACCGGAGAGAAGTTCAGGCCGTAGAGAATCTGAAAGGCCTGAGCGCGCGCCAGTCTGCGCGGAGGAGTTTTTTCCTTGGACATGGGTTAGATTTGCTCCAGAACGCGGAAGGTTTCCAGCATGGCGGAAGCCGCTTCCACACCCTTGTTGCCACCCTTGGAACCGGCACGTTCAATAGCCTGATCCAGAGTGTCACAGGTGAGCAGGCCAAAGCCTACAGGCAGGTTGAATTCGAGAGAAACCTGCGCGAGGCCCTTGGCGGCTTCGTTGCAGACGAAATCGAAGTGGGGGGTTGCACCGCGGATAACTGCGCCGAGGGCCACGATGCCGTCGTATTTGCCGGAAGCGGCGAGCTTCTTGGCGGCAATGGGCATTTCAAAGGCGCCGGGCAGGCGGACGATGGTCATGTCTTCGCGGGAAGCGCCGTGGCGCGCGAGGTAATCAACCGCACCGCCGACCAGACGGTCTACAATAAAATCGTTGAAGCGGGTGGCGATGATGGCGACCTTCATCCCCTTTGCATCAAACTGGCCTTCAATGGTCTTCACATGCAGCATGCTGTATTCTCCTTGATCAGGGCAGTGCCCTGCGAAACGTCGATCATTCAGTATAGAACACGCTCCCCGACCCTGAAAAGCATTAAATCAGGGTAGGGGAGCATAAAGTTTAGCCTGTTCAATCCGTTGCCGTGCGCGCAGGGGAAATCCCCTGTATCCGCAGTGCTCAATGGAGAGCCGGAACGGATGCCTGCTTACTGCGCGTTCTTGTCGTCAAGATGTTCCAGCATGTGGCCCATCTTGTCTTTCTTGGTGCGCAGGTAGTCGGCGTTGTATTGGCAGGCGTCCATCTCGATGGGGATACGCTCCACCACTTCGATGCCGTAGCCTTCAATGCCGACAATCTTTTTGGGGTTGTTGGTCATCATGCGCATCTTGCGAACGCCGAGGTCCACCAGCATCTGAGCGCCGATGCCGTAGTCGCGCAAGTCGGCCTTGAAGCCAAGCTTCTTGTTCGCTTCTACGGTGTCGTAGCCCTGATCCTGCAGCGCGTAGGCCTTGATCTTGTTGGCAAGGCCGATGCCGCGTCCTTCCTGACGCATGTAGAGGATCACGCCCTTGCCTTCCTGCGCGATGGCGCACATGGCATTGGCGAGCTGGTCGCCGCAGTCGCAGCGCACGGAACCGAGCACGTCGCCGGTGAGGCATTCGCTGTGCACGCGCACCATGACGGGATCGTCGCCCTTGATGTCGCCCTTCACCAGCGCAATGTGGGTGGCGGGTTCCAGCTCGTTTTCGTATGCAATCACCTTGAATTCACCGTACTTGGTGGGCATCTTGGCTTCTGCGACACGCTTGACGGAAAGCTGGTCGGGCTGCATGCGGTAGCGGATGAGATCGCGGATGGTGGCTATCTTCATGTCATGCTTCTTGGCAAACTCGATAAGGTCGGGCATGCGGGCCATTTCGCCGTCGTCTTTCATGATTTCGCAGATGACGGCAGCAGGCTTCAGACCGGCAAGGCGGGACAGGTCCACGGAGCCTTCGGTCTGGCCGGCGCGGACGAGAACGCCGCCCTTCTGGGCGCGCAGGGGGAAGATGTGGCCGGGGGTGACAAGATCTTCCGGCTTCACGTCGTCCTTGACGGCGGTAAGAATGGTGGTTGCGCGGTCGCCGGCGGAAATGCCGGTGGTAACGCCGTTACGGGCTTCGATGGATACGGTGAAGTTGGTGCCGAATTTGGACCCGTTGCGGCGTGCCATGAGCGGCAGCTGCAGCTTGTCCACCCAGTCGGGGGCCAGCGCAAGGCAGATGAGGCCGCGTCCGTGCACGGCCATGAAGTTGATCACTTCAGGGGTGACGTGTTCGGCGGCGATGGTGAGGTCGCCTTCGTTTTCCCTGTCTTCATCATCGACCAGAATAAGCATCCGGCCCTTGCGAATCTCTTCAATGGCCTCTTCGGCAGTGCAAATGGGCATGTTCGTACCTCTTGAATGTTTCTCAGGGCGGCCCGCATCAGTCTGCGTGACCCCTGCTGAACGCTTAAAATCCGTGCTTGCGCAGAAATTCTTCCGTAATCACGCCGGAAGCGGCTTTGGGGGCGGCAGGTTTGCCCTGCCACGCGCCCAGCATGCGCTGGACATATTTGCCGATGACATCCGTTTCCAGATTGACCCGGTAGCCCGGTTTCCACTCGGAAATGGTAGTCACCTTCTGCGTTTCGGGAATGATGTTCACTTCCAGAAAATCAGGGCCGCAATCATTGATCGTAAGACTGATGCCGTCAAGTGCTACGGAGCCCTTCGTGATAATTTGTGCTCCGAATTCGGCAGGAAAACTCAGCCTGTATACGCGGGAAAGACCTGCCGGACGTACAGAAGCCACGCTTGCAACACAGTCCACGTGTCCGCTCACGATATGCCCGCCGAGACGGTCGCCCATGGCGAGCGCGCGTTCAAGGTTTACACGGCTGCCACTCTTGAGGTCGCCGAGGTTGGTCAGGCGCATGCTTTCCGCAGAGGCGTAGACGGTAAACCAGTCAGCACCAAAGGTTTCCACAGTCAGGCACACACCGTTCGTGGCGATGGATTCGCCGAGTACAATGTCTGTGAGCTGGCAGAGCGGGCGTATGGTCAGGCGGGTTTCGCTTCCCATATTCTGTACGGACCGGATTTCTCCCTGTCCGAGAATGAGTCCTGTGAACATAATCAGTCTTCCCGTCGGCGCAAGGTAATGATGATATCGTCGCCGCTTTTTTCCGTTGCAATCATGCGCAGTCCGAGCACATCTTCCATGGTGGCCGGGGCGCGGCCGTCAAACAGGCCGGGTGCCTTGGCGTCGGCCATGATCTTGGGAGCCATGTGCAGCTGGAATTCCTGTGCCAGACCGAGTTCCAGCATGGCAAGGGCCAGCCGGCCGCCGCCCTCGCACAGGGTGTACAGGCACTTGTGCTCGTTACGCAGCCAGCGCAGGCCGTAGCCTATGTCACGTCCGCCGAGGGTGTCGCCTTCCATGACGGGCAGGGGCATGACCGTGCAACCCTTGTCGCGCAGTCCCTTGGCGGCGTCAGTAGCAGCAGATTCCTCGGAAGTCCAGAATATGGTTTGCTCCGGCCGTTCCGTAAGCAGTTTGTATGCTTCGGGAACATTGGGAAGCTGCGAGGTGATGATAACGGCCAGAGGCTGTTTTTCCACCCCTTCGATGCGGCAGGAGAGCTGCGGGTTGTCTTTGCGGAAGGTGGTGCCGCCCACGATGACAGCTCCCACGTTGCGCCGAAGCTCGTGCACACGGGCGCGTGATTCGGGGCCACTTATCCAGCGGGAATTACCGTTGCGCGTGGCTATCTTGCCATCCAGCGTGGAGGCAAGCTTGAGAATGGTATAGGGCAGGGGTGTTTCAACCCATGTCAGAAAATCCGTGACGAGGTCGCGGCATTCCTGTTCAAGCACTCCCGAATCGACGAGCACACCGTTCTCGCGCAGGAACTCCGCGCCGCCCTTGGCCTTGGGATTGGGATCCAGAAGACCGATCACCACGTGGCGGATGCCCGCATCAAGCACTGCCTTGGAGCAGGGGGGCGTTTTTCCGTAATGGTTGCAGGGCTCAAGGGTGACAACAAGAGAACACTGGGATGGATCGACGCCCTGCGCTGCGGCATCGCGCAGGCATTCCACTTCCGCATGGGGCTGGCCGCATGCCGTGTGGTAACCGCGTGCCACAATGTCGCCGTCCTTGACAAGAACGGCACCCACGGTGGGATTGGGCGCTGCATGCCAGCGTCCCTGTTCCGCCAGCGCAATGGCCTCGCGCATGAACGGTTCGAAGGGGTGACCCATTAACAGCCTCGTTTGCTATAATCCAGTTTGGTGAACACTACGCCGGATTCTTCCACCATGGCGGTGGCAAGCGGATCGTCGTAGCCTTCAACGTAATACACGGCCTTTACCCCGCAGTTGAGCAGCATCTTGGTACAGATGAGGCAGGGCATGGTGGTGCAGTAAATTTCAGCGCCGGTAAGGGAAACGCCATGCACGGCAGCCTGAATGATGACATTCTGCTCTGCGTGCAGCCCGCGGCAGATCTCGTGTCGCTGGCCGGAGGGAATGCCGAGTTGTTCGCGAAGGCAGCCGGTGTCCAGACAATGCGAAACATTGGCGGGAGCTCCGTTGTAGCCGGTGGCGAGGATGCGCTTGTCCTTCACGGCAATGGCGCCGACCTTGCGGCGGGTGCAGGTTGAGCGCTCCGCCACCATGTAGGTGATGTCCATGAAATATTGCGGCCACGGCAGTCTTTCGTGCATGGAAGCTCCTCTCGAATCTGATTTGCGATGTCGGCCCTTATAATACGAACGCGCTGCGAAGGCCAGTCTGCCCGCGCAGCGCGTTCCGATACGGCGTGGGAGTTAGGGCTACCAGGCGAAGATCGGGAACTGGCGCGCGAAGAGTTCCACTTCCTTGCGGATGGCCTTGAGGCGCGTTTCGTTTTCGATATTGCCGAGCGCGTCGATGATCCAGTCGGCGACCTTTTCCATGTCCTTGCCCTTCATGCCACGGGTGGTGAGGGCAGGGGTGCCGATGCGGATACCGGAGGTCACGAAGGGGCTGCGGGTTTCGAAGGGCACGGTGTTTTTGTTCACGGTGATGCCTGCTTCGTCCAGCGCCAGCTGTGCGGCCTTGCCGGTGATGTCCTTGTTGGACAGGTCAACCAGCATGAGGTGATTGTCAGTGCCGCCGGAAACGAGCTCGAAGCCCTGATCGGTCAGGCACTTGGCAAGTGCCTGTGCGTTTGCCACAACCTGCTTCTGGTAGTCAGCGAATTCGGGGCGCAGAGCCTCGCCGAAGGCAACGGCCTTGGCAGCGATGACGTGCATGAGCGGACCGCCCTGAATGCCGGGGAATATCTGGCTGTTCAGGGATTTGCCGAGATCCTCTGAGCTGAGAATCATGCCGCCGCGCGGACCGCGAAGGGTCTTGTGGGTGGTCGTGGTGGTGATGTGTGCGTAGGGAATGGGGGAGCTGTGCACGCCTGCGGCCACAAGGCCGGCGATGTGCGCCATGTCCACCATGAGCTTTGCGCCTACTTCGTCGGCAATGGAGCGGAAGCGTGCGAAATCCAGTTCGCGGGGATACGCGCTTGCGCCAGCCACGATGACAGTGGGCTTGTGTTCCTTGGCGAGCTTTTCCACCTGATCATAGTCGATGCGGCCGGTTTCCTTCTGCACGCCGTAGAAGACGACGTTGAAGAAACGACCGGAGAAGTTCACGGGGCTGCCGTGGGTGAGGTGGCCGCCGTGGGAAAGATCCATACCCAGAATGGTGTCGCCGGGCTTGGCAATGGCGAAGTATGCCGCCATGTTGGCCTGGCTGCCGGAGTGGGGCTGCACGTTGGCGTATTCTGCCCCGAAAATGGTTTTTGCGCGGTTTATGGCCAGATCTTCGGCCATATCCACGAACTCACAACCGCCATAGTACCGCTTGCCCGGGTATCCTTCGGCATACTTGTGCGTCATAACGCTACCCTGCGTCTGGCGCACTGCGGAAGAGACGAAGTTCTCGGATGCGATAAGTTCGAGCCCGCCGGTCTGGCGCTCGATTTCCAGATACATTGCCCGTGCTACTTCGGGGTCTTGCAAGAACAGTTCGTCCATTTTCCACCTTCCGGTATAGATATTGTTAAAGCCGTGCACCGGTTGTCCGGTGCACGGCCTGACGCAATCGCGGGATTGCCTAGTCGGCGAATCGCTTGAACAGAATGCTGGCGTTAGTGCCGCCGAAGCCGAAGTTGTTACTCAGAACGTACTTCGCCTGATATTCTTCCGTGCCGCTGCCCATGTAGTTGAGGTCGCAATCGGGGTCGGGGCTGGTGTAGTTGGCAGTGCCGGGCACAATACCCTTGTGCAGGGTCATGCAGGAGAACACGCCTTCCATACCGCCCGCAGCACCCAGCAGGTGGCCGGTCTGCGACTTGTTGGCGGAGATGCGCAGCTTGTATGCGTGGTCGCCGAAGACCTTCTTCATGGCAAGGGTTTCGGCCTTGTCGTTGAGATTGGTGGAGGTGCCGTGCGCATTGATGACATCCACATCGGAAGGCGCGATGCCCGCTTCGTCAATGGCTGCCTTCATGCAGCGCGCCATACCGTCTGCATCTTCACGGGGGGCGGTGATGTGATATGCATCGCCCGTGGAACCGAAGCCCACGACTTCCGCATAGATGTTGGCACCACGTGCCTGTGCGTGCTCCAGCGATTCCAGCATGAGGAAGCCTGAGCCTTCGCCGATGACGAAGCCGGAACGCTCTCCGTCGAAGGGACGGGAAGCGATTTCGGGGGTGTCGTTACGGTTGCTGCACAGGGCTTTGAGCGAGGTGAAGCCGGATACGCCCATGGGGGTGATGGTGGATTCGACCCCGCCGGTAATGGCGGCATCGCAGCGACCCATCACGATTTCCGTATAGGCGTGCCCGATGGCGTGCGTGCCGGAGGCACAGGCGCTGGTGAACACCACGTTGGGACCCTTGGCACCGGTGAAGATGGAAACCTGACCGGGCGCCATGTTGGAAATAAGCATGGGAATCATGAAGGGGCTGACCTTGTTGGGGCCTGCTTCCATGAGCTTGGTGTGGAACACTTCAATGGTATCCAGACCGCCGAGGCCCACACCGAGGAGGACGGCAACGCGGCCGGCATTCTCATCGTTTATGACCAGTCCGCTGTGTTCCACCACCATCTGTCCGGTTGCCACGGCGAACTGGACAAAGCGGTCCATGCGGCGGGCTTCCTTGACGGGCATGTATTCAACGGGGTCAAAATCCTTCACTTCACCTGCGATCTTCGAGGAGAATTCGGAGGCATCGAAACGCGTGATGGGGCCAATACCGGACTTGCCGGCAACCAGATTCTCCCAGCTGGATTCAAGGTCCTTGCCCAGCGGGTTGAGGGTTGCGAGACCGGTAACAACAACTCGTTTTTTTGTCATTATTCGTTCCTTGAGGCTTGCGGCGCAGTCCGCGCTGCCGGGTCTGACATGGAGCACTGTGTGGCGCCATGAGAATGTCCGGCACCAGATTCACGCTGCTGAAAGCCCGAGATTGACACCCTTGCGGGGGGCCGGGACGCGGCCGGAAGAAACGGGGCAGGCGTCTTATGATATTTCATAAGACGCCCGCGATATATGGCTGACAGTATTACTATTACTGCTTGCTTGCGATGTAATTGATGGCGTCCTGCACCTTCAGCATCTTCTGTGCATCGTCGTCATCGATTTCGGTGCCGAATTCTTCTTCCATGGCCATGATCAGTTCGGTCAGGTCGAGAGAGTCTGCGCCCAGATCTTCAACGAAAGATGCTTCGGGCTTTACTTCTTCGGCAGAAACGCCGAGCTGGTCGATGATGATCTGCTTAACTTTTGCTTCGATAGACATGGATTCCTCCAAAGGATTGTTTCTTCGTTTGTACCGCGTTTGTATACGGTGTGTTGTCTGATTTTTTTCGTAATGAGGCAGCTAGCAATACATGCCGCCGTTCACTGCAAGTACCTGACCGGTGATGTAACCTGCCTTGTCAGAGGCGAGGAAGGCGACAGCTTCGGCAACGTCATTCACCGAACCGAAGCGCTTCATGGGAATGGCGTTCTGATACTCGGTACGAACGGCTTCCGGAAGGGCATCGGTCATGTCGGTTTCGATAAAGCCGGGAGCCACGGCGTTGACAGTGACATTGCGTGCGGCCAGTTCCTTGCCCAGCGCCTTGGTCAGTCCGATAAGACCGGCCTTGGCGGCAGAGTAGTTGGCCTGACCCGCGTTGCCCATCTGCCCCACAACGGAGGTGATGTTGACAATGCGGCCGTAGCGCTGCTTCGACATGATCTTGGCCGCCTCGCGGGCAGCGAGGAACGAGCCGCGCAGGTTGATGCCGATCACGCTGTCAAAGTCCTCGTCCTTCATGCGAAGTACGAGGCCGTCCTTGGTGATGCCCGCGTTGTTCACGAGCACATCAAGTCGCACCTTGTCCTTGATTTCATTTTTGAAGAAGTCGTTCACTTCTTCGCCATTGCCCACATTGAGCTTGAAGGCGACAGCCTTGCCGCCCGCGTCGATGATGGACTGGGCAACAGCCTGTGCTTCCTCGGGCTTGGAAACGTAGGTCAGGTATACCTGAAAACCGGCTTTACCCAGAGTCTGGGCAATGGCTTTTCCTATCCCTCGGGAGCCGCCGGTCACCAGTGCTGTTGAAAGTAGTTCAGTCATAGTCGCTTCACGGGTTTTGGGTTTGGTGCGAAAAGCACTGCCTTATACCTTAAAGAAAGTATAACTTCAATTCCCAAAAAACGCCTTAATCCGTTATTGCTCAAGTGTCCGGTTTTGCACAGCGAACTGTGGTTTCTCTAGAACTCGAGCAGTGCAGAACCCCAGGTGAATCCGCCGCCGAAGGTGGTCAGCAGAACACGCATGCCGGGCTTGATAAGACCCTGGCTCTTGGCGTCTGCCAGAGCCAGCGGAATCGAAGCCGCAGAAGTGTTTCCAAACTTGTTCAGGTTTACGAACACTTTTTCCGGAGCGATGTCCAGCTTCTTGCCCACTGCTTCGATGATGCGCATGTTGGCCTGGTGCGGAATGAGCATGTCCACATCGTTCGTGCTCATGCCGTTGCGGGCCAGCAGGGTTTCGCAGATGCTGGTCATGCTGCGCACGGCATGCTTGAACACTTCTCGTCCCTGCATGGTGACAAAGTGCTCGGCCGGAACAGGCTGATTCAGCTTGTAGGGAATGGAAGAGCCGCCGCCGGCAATGGTCAGCAGGTCGCGCAGGGAGCCATCGGAAGAGAGCTCTATGTCAACAACCTTGGCGCTGCCGGGCTTCTGGGTTCCGGAAACAACCACGGCACCGGCTGCATCGCCGAAAAGAACGCAGGTGTTGCGGTCTTCCCAGTTTACGCGGCTGGTGAGGGTTTCTCCTCCGGAGAGCAGAATGGTGGCATTATCGCATGCCGATGTCAGGCCGCAGGCAACCTGCAGGCCGTAGACGAAACCGGAACAGGCGGCGTTGATGTCGAGTGCCATGGCGCCCTTGATGCCGAGCTTGTCTTCCACCACGCAGGCGGTGTTAGGGCAGTAGGCATCCGGGGTGCATGTGGCGACAAGAATGTGGGTAAGCGCATCTGCCTGCATTCCTGCATCAGCAAGTGCGCCTTTGGCCGCTTCCGTCACAAGGTCGGAAGTGCACTGGCCCTCATCCACGACGTGGCGCTGCTCTATGCCGGTGCGCGTACGAATCCATTCGTCGTTGGTGTCGACAAACTTTTCCAGATCAAAGTTGGTCAGCACTTTTGCCGGGGCAAAGGAGCCGAAACCATGGATATAGCAATGCTTGGTCATGGCAGTGTCCCGAACGCGGGACGGCGGCACGACATGTGGTCGTGCCGCCGCTCCGACGATCAATTCTTGACGGCCTTGCCGAAACTGGTCAGCTCTTCGTTAGCGCTGATAGCTTCAACCAGACGTTCGTTGGTTTTCTTCTCCACGAAGGCGGCTGCCATTTTGACCGCGTTGGTAATGGCCTTGGCGTTTGAGGCACCGTGGCACACAATGGCGATTCCTTTCAGACCCAGAACGGGGGCACCGCCGTATTCGGCGTAGTCCACCATACGGGCAAAGCGCTTGAAGGCGCTTCTCGCGAGCAGCGTGCCGATTTTCGCAAGAAAGCTGGACAGCAGTTCGCGCTTCAGGATGCGGCTCATCGAAGTGCTGAGCCCTTCGCTGAGCTTGAGAGCCACGTTCCCCACAAAGCCGTCGCACACGATGACATCCACATCGCCCGTGAACAGGTCTCTGCCTTCCACGTTGCCGACGAAGCGGATATTTTTCGCCATCTTGAAAAGGTCGTAAGCCTCTTTCACCTGCGAATTGCCCTTGCCTTCCTCTTCACCGATGGAAAGCAGACCTATGCGGGGCGATTCACGCTCCAGCAGGTCGCGGGCATATGCATCGGCCATGAGGCCGAACTGGAACAGGTGATGCGGTTTGCAGTCAACATTGGCACCGACGTCCAGCAGGACAATGGGCTTTTTTTCCGTGGGCATCACGCTGGCAAGCGCCGGACGGTCAACCCCCGGAATGCGTCCCATAATGAACATGCCGCACGCAACAGTAGCTCCGGAATTACCGGCGCTTACAATGCCATCCGCCTTGCCTTCTTTTACCAGTCGGCAGGCTACCTGGATGGAAGAGTTTTTCTTGCGGCGCAGTATGTCCGAAGGCTTTTCGTCCATACCGGCGACTTCATCGGTATGGACAATGTCATAGACCACCTTGCCGGAAAGCATTCCGGAAGGCAGCCTGTCAAGTTCAGCCTTGATTTTCTCCGTGTCGCCAACCAGAGCGAGCCGGATGCCATACGTGCGGGCAGCCTCTATCGCACCGGGAATGTTGACGGCGGGGCCGTGGTCCCCACCCATGACGTCCACGGCGATGATGGGGCTGTTATGCATTTTCCTTCGTCATCTGGCGGCCGTTGTAGGTACCGCAAGCGGCACAAACACGGTGGGGCAGGGCAGCTTCGCCGCACTGGCAGAACACAACGGTAGGAACAGCCACACGGTGGTGGGAACGACGCATGCCCTTCTTGGACTTGGACTTCTTAGCCTGAGATACAGCCATGACAAACCCTCTCTTTTTTTCCTTCCGGCCCGAAGCCGGAAAGGCAGTAATGCTTATTTATTGATTTTAAGATTCTGCAGCACAGCAAGGCGGGGATCAAGTTCCTCATCCTTGCAATCGCAGGAGCCCGTGTTCAGATCGGTACCACACTGGGGGCACAGACCTTTGCATTCTTCATTGCACAACGGCTTGAGCGGCAGCGAAATAACAAACTCTTCCCAGAGCAGGGCGGAGATTTCGATCTCCAGCCACTGGCCGTCCTTGGCAGGGCGGACAGCGGGATCCTGTCCCGGTTCCAGCAGGTCTTCCTGCATGGACAAGAGTTCGGCGAATTTCTGCTTCACCGTTATAACGGCGTCTTCCGCGCAACGATCGCAGGGCGCGGCTACAGAGCCGGTAATGCGACCGCGAACAAGGCAGCCGTCTTCCTGCGGAAGAAGGTGCAACACGGCAGACAATGCATCCACAACGCGGTAGGGCAGTTTGAACTCTGCGATCGGTTCCAGCCAGATTGACTGCTCGTCGATCGTGATTTCTTTGCCCTCTGCAGGGATGTCGTTCAGTGGAATCCAAATTTGTGTCATATGTAATATCCTTGCGGAAGGCGATTTCTACATGCGACCTCATCAACTTGTCAAGAAAAGGGTTGCCTTTTTTACAGTGTGGGTATAATACACCCATCTCTTTGCAGGTGATAGAGGAACAACACGCGATAGCCGCGGCTCCGCAAGCATCTGCAGACTATAGGAACCAGATTTTTTTTCATCATATATGGAGGATCGCCATGTCTAGAGAATGTGCAATTTGCGGCAAGAAGCCCCAGACCGGTAATCAGGTTTCCCACTCCAACATCAAGACCAAGCGTCGTTTCCTGCCTAACCTGCAGAGCGTTCGCCATCAGCTGCCCAGCGGCGAAGTGAAGCACATGAGTGTTTGCACCCGCTGCATCCGCTCCGGCGCAGTTGTTAAGCCCGTTACCGCCAAGAAAGCCTAAGTATTAAGGCGATCCTGACAGGATGAAAAGGCCCCGAGTGATCTCGGGGCTTTTTTTATATCCTTATTGTCACTCTTCCGGCATTATTTCCTGTCGTCAGCGGTGGCAGAAGGAAGCAGAAGGAGAGGATATGCTCTGGTTTATCCTTGCATTGGGGACTGCCTTTTTTTCCGCGCTTGAAGCGGTTGTGGTGAAAAAGTGGCTCGGCCATCTTTCCCGCTGCGACATGCTTGCCTGTTTTCTGGGCTGGAGCTGGCCCATGTTTGCCCTATATATAATGATACGGGGCTGGCAGCCCCTTGCTCCGGAGTTCTGGCAGGCTCTTCTGGTCATGCTGCCGCTGAATATTCTGGGCACCTTCATCCAGTACGAGGCCATACGGTCTGCGCCGATATCGCTTATCATGCCGCTTATGGCCTTTACGCCCGCGTTCATGATCGTGACAGGGTTTGTGTTTCTCGGTGAACTGCCCACTCCGGCCGGACTTGCCGGTATCGCCTGCATCGTAGCTGGAAGCTGGGTGCTCAACGCAAAGGCAGCCAACCGCACGGCACTGCTTGAACCCTTCAGGGCCATATTCCGCGTTCGCGGGTCACGGTACGCCCTGTACGCTTCCATTATCTGGGCCATAGGAGCCGTGTTTTCCAAGCGCATGGCCCTGGCAGGTGATCCTTTTTATGCGGGCGCCATGTTTTTCACCATTCATAACGCGTTGCTTGTGGGCGGGCTGCTGCTCACAGGCAAAGCTTCATGGCGGACCATGCTTCGTCATCCCGTGGCAGGAATTGCCTCCGGAATGACGCTTGTCGCACATATCGCCTGCCATTACATTTCGATCACCATGGTCGCCGCCGCATACATGATATCCATCAAGCGTCTCAACGGGGTCATATCGGTTGCCATGGGCGGCCTTTTCTTTAAAGACGAGAACGTACGCGGCAGGTTTATCGGGGCCGCTGTCATGGCTTTGGGGGCCGGTATAATTGCCCTTTGGGGATAGAAAAGCCTGCCTGCCTTCTGTTTCCGGCCTTTTCCGGCGATAATAGGCTTGCGTTCCATGCCAGAATGATTACCAATGGCGGAGCGATCGGTTTACCATGTGTGGCCGCGCGCTGATGTCAGACTGGGCCGGGGGCCGCACTTCCGCTCGGATCGGGTAATTTCCCGCAGAACGCAAATACAGGATGTCTGATGTTTTCCAAACTATTTCTGCTTTTTACGCTCATTCCCATCATGGAGCTTTACACATTGGTGGAGGTTGGTTCCGTTATCGGTGTGGGATCGACTATTTTGATAGTCATTCTCACGGGTGTCATCGGAGCATGGCTGGCCCGCATGGAAGGTTTCAATACCATGCTGAAGGTCAGAGAAAGTCTTGCGCAGGGCAAGGTGCCTGCTGACGAGATGGTGGAAGGCCTGCTCATTCTTGTGGCCGGACTTCTTCTGCTCACGCCCGGTTTCATTACAGACTGTATGGGCATAGTGCTGCTGGCTCCGTTTACCCGCAAGCCGTTTGCCCGCATGCTTCGTAAGCAGTTCAATGAATCGGTGAAGGTGCAGGGGGCCGGTTCCTTCGGATCTGCCAACAGCGCCGGATTCACGTATTACACGTGGCATTCCTCCGGTGGCCGCAAGGCCCCGGGAGATGGTCCCCTATCGGTGCAGGATTTAGAAGCACGGCTGCGTGGAGAAACTTCGCAGGAACCGCGTAAGGCCGTGGTTATTGACTGTGATCCCATAGAGGACAAGGATAACGGTTCCCGTTAGGGGACGTATGGACTTAGTAAGAGAAAAGGCAGCCCTGCTGCCTTTTTTGATTTCCGCCGGACAGGAATATAAGGAGAGAGTATGAAGCTGATTGGTAATGTCGCGGTCATATGTATGGTCATGGTGCTCGTCTGTTCTGCTGCGCGGGCTGAAACCATCGGTTCTGTCAGCACGGTCTTCAAGGTTCTTGGAGCCAACGACAAGATCGTGGTGGAAGCGTTTGATGATCCCGATATAGAGGGGGTTACCTGTTACCTGAGCCGCGCAAAGAAGGGGGGAATATCGGGGAGCCTTGGTGTGGCGGAAGATACCTCGGACGCGTCTCTCTCGTGCAGACAGGTCGGTCCCATCTCTGTTCCCGAGCGAATCCGCAACAAGAAGGAAGACGGCGAAGAGGTCTTCAAGAAAAGAACATCGCTGCTCTTCAAGAGCATGCAGGTTGTCAGATTCTACGATGCGAAGCGAAATGTGATCATTTATCTGACGTACAGCGACAGAATAATCGAAGGCTCGCCCAAAAACTCCATCAGCTGTGTGCCGGTCATGCCCTGGGGTAACTGATGCCGCCTGTGCTGCGGTACACGCAAAATCAGGATGGCTGTTTCTGCGCTGCTGCCCGTAGAGTGGTATCAATGGTTTCAAGCAGCTCCTGGCGCGAATAGGGCTTGCTCAGCACCGCGTTGAATCCGCTGTCCTTATCCGTGAGCCGTTCATTTTCGGCAAAGGCAGTGAGGGCAATAATCGGTGTCAGGACTGCGGGATTGCCGCTTTCCCCTTCACGGATTCTGCGGGTTATCTCCATGCCGTTGGGGCCGGGGAGCTGTATGTCCATCAATATGATGTCATAGGTTGCTTTTTCCAGCGCGTGCATCGCCTGTTTGCCGTCACCGGCAACAACTACCTTATGTCCGGACAGCTCCAGAAGGCCCTTGGCTGCTGCCTGACTGATCGGGTCGTCTTCCACCAGCAGAATATGCAGGTGTTCTTTTCTGCCCTTATCTCCGGATGCTCTGCCGGCTTCAGTTTCTTTCCGGACGATTTCGAAGGGCAGCAGGATGTGAAAGGTGCTGCCCTTGCCTTCTTCACTTTCCGCCCATATCCGCCCGCCCAGCTTGCGCGCCAGATTGCGGGTGATGGAAAGGCCCAGCCCCGCCCCGCTGAACTCCTTTGTCATGAAGTCCTCTGCAATGGTGAAGGACTTGAAGATGTGCTTGATTGCCTCCTGCGAGATGCCAATGCCCGTATCCTGTACGGTGAACAGGATGTTGATGAAGCGCGAAGAGATCTCCTGAGCCCCGCCATGCGGGGCCACTGTCAGCGTCACCGAACCCTTCTGGGTGTACTGGACCGCGTTGGACAGCACGTTGGTGAGAATCTGCTTGAGACAGCCGGGGTCGCACAGCAGCTGTTCGGGAATGGAATCCGCGTAGTGGTATGAGAAATCCAGCGATTTCAGCTGCGCCTGCGTCTGTATCACGTCAATAAGGGGCCGCAGGGTCTCCTTCATGCGCGTGGGTTTCTTATCGATTTTCAGGGTTCCCGTTTCAATGTGTGAAAGTTCAAGCAGTGACGTGACCAGAGACCCGAGCCGCACGGCGGATTGGTTCAGAAATGTGAGCAGCTCCTTCTGTGCCGGAGTGAGCTGGCTGCCTTCCAGCAACTGGGCCATGCCCAGAATGCCGTTGAGCGGCGTTCGCAATTCATGACTGATGTTTGCCAGAAACAGGCTTTTGGCCTGACTCGCCGCTTCTGCCGCTTCCTTTGCTTTGGAGAGTTCAGCTGTCCGTTTGCGAACCAGACTGTCCAGTTCCTTGTTCTGGTTGTAGAGTGCCAGATGCGTTTTTACTCTTGCGAGCACAATGGCGGGATTGAAAGGCTTGGAGATGAAGTCTACCGCGCCGATATCAAAGCCCTTTTCTTCGTCGTTATTGGAGTTCAGCGCCGTGACGAAGATGATGGGAATGTTCGCCGTCTTCGGGTTTGCTTTGAGGGCTGCGCCGGTTTCATACCCGTCCATGCCGGGCATGAGTATATCAAGCAGGATAAGGTCCGGCGGAGTATTGGCCGCAAGTTCCACGGCGTCCTGCCCGTTGGTGGCGACATTGATGGCGTATTCCGGCTGCAGGATGGCATAGAGCATCTCGATATTGGCCGGCGTGTCATCAACAATCAGAATTCGGTATCTGATGGGCTTCATTTAGGTGACCTTCTGCTATCGGTGCCGCACATGATGTTGTTCATCAGGCACTGTCGCTCTTCCTCAAAGTCTGCATGCATGATTGCGGCTGCACGGATATCTTTTTCTATCCTCAGGAAAATATCGATGATTTGCGGATCGAACTGTTTGCCGGAACTCTCGGCAACGATGGACAGCGATTCATGATGCGATATGGGCTCCTTGTAGACGCGTTTGCTGATAAGTGCGTCATAGACATCGGCCACGGCCATCAATCTTCCGGCAAGGGGAATATCCGTGCCGGAAAGACCTTGCGGGTATCCGTTTCCGTTCCACCATTCATGATGGGTATGGGCAATCTCCCTTGCGACACGCAGGAAGGAATTGGACGTATTCAGCATACGTTCGGCGCGTTGCAATGAGTCGCGGCCATATATGGTATGCAGTTTCATGATCACGAATTCGTCATCGGTCAGCCTGCCGGGTTTGAGCAGAATGTGATCGGGGATGCCAATCTTGCCGATGTCATGAAGGGGGATGGAAGCGCAGAGCATATCGACGGGAACTTCTTTGAAATACGCTGCATATTCCGCCATGCCCGCAAGTTGCTCCGCAAGCAGGCGCACATAGAGCTGGGTGCGTTTGATGTGTCCCACCAGCTCGTTGTCGCGCATTTCCGCAAGGCAGGCCATGCTGAAAATGGTGACGGACTGGGTGAGGGCTATCTCCTCAGTTCTTTCCTCGACCAGGTGTTCAAGATTGTCTTGATATCCCTTGAGGTTAAGGTGGTTTCGTATGCGGGCCTTGATGATGGGGGGGCTGAATGGTTTGGTTATGTAGTCAACAGCCCCCAGTTCAAGGCCTCTGGCCTCGTCTTCGGTATCTGAAAGGGTTGTGACGAAAAGTACGGGAATGGATGCGGTGCGCGGGTCGGCCTTCAATCTCCGGCAAACTTCATAGCCGTCCATTCCGCTCATGATGATGTCCAGCAGAATAATGTCCGGCTGCGGTTCAGCTGTCGCCAGCTCCAGAGCTTCGCGCCCGTTGGTGGCGGCACTGATGGCAAACTCGTCTTTCAGGATTTCCCTGAGGATAAGTATATTGGCCGTGGTGTCGTCAACGATGAGAATGCGCATTGCGGAGGTCATGATTGTTCCTCCTGTTGTATCGGCTTGTCCTGTTCTTTGCGGAACAGCTCGGAGAGCCGTTCAACACGTATGGCGGCCTTTTTGAACGCGAAAGATGCCAGGTCTTCACCCAATTCGGCGGTGAGATCTGCATCAAGTCTGACAAGAGTCGGGGTCAGTGTCTCGAAAAGGGCCAGTGCTGCCATGTCATGGATGGCAATGGCTTCCTGAAGGTCGTGAAGAATGCTTTTAACGTTCTCCACGGGCATGGCATCCGGTGGCGGTGTGGCGGCATCTACGCCGGAAGAGGTGAGATGCTGGACACCGGCAGCCTGTTCGGCCTGTTCGTTCAGTTGCGTCCGGATAATCAGGGGAATGCCCTTTATCACCTGGTCCAGGGTATTTTCCAGTTCAATCAGCACTTCGTTCAGGTTCGCGTTGTTGTCACGCAGGGCCTGACAGGTCCGTTCTGCTGCTTCATATACTGACATTGCTCCGATATTACCGGCAACTCCCTTGAGCGTGTG
>Ga0194137_10000782_pt1 | contig 20263 bp, 13 predicted proteins | sample TARM_MetaG_T3_14_FD_134025 | JGI IMG/M metagenome (GOLD analysis project Ga0194137, IMG submission 134025) | Freshwater microbial communities from Pennsylvania, USA, analyzing microbe dynamics in response to fracking - TARM_MetaG_T3_14 (version 2) | ecosystem: Environmental > Aquatic >... | reverse complement strand
GCCGCCCGAACCGCCATACCTTCTCTGACTTTCCGAGCTCTGCGGCCACTCCCCTACCTGACGGATAATCGACTTCGCGTCCCGCCATACCTTCTCTGACTTTCCGAGCTCTGCGGCATTCTGGAGGCGCTCTTCCCGGCGAATAAAAACCCCCGCCATACCTTCTCTGACTTTCCGAGCTCTGCGGCTGAAAACGGAGGCTTCCAAGGTGAGGAACGTACCCCGCCATACCTTCTCTGACTTTCCGAGCTCTGCGGCGATGGAGCTGTTTCCGTATTTCGCGCACCAATGCTCCGCCATACCTTCTCTGACTTTCCGAGCTCTGCGGCATTTTCTACCCTTCAATATGGCGGAGACGGAGAGCCGCCATACCTTCTCTGACTTTCCGAGCTCTGCGGCCACATGAAGTTCCGCGTGCCCCGGCTGACCTACATCCGCCATACCTTCTCTGACTTTCCGAGCTCTGCGGCAAGATACAAACGCAGATGTTTAACACCTGTACAATCCGCCATACCTTCTCTGACTTTCCGAGCTCTGCGGCTTGTAATCCACCGGGAAGCGTCCGGTCTTCCCCCGCCGCCATACCTTCTCTGACTTTCCGAGCTCTGCGGCAAATTATCAACCACTTCATCAACTGCCGTGTATCGCCGCCATACCTTCTCTGACTTTCCGAGCTCTGCGGCACGGGTCGGTCCGGCGCGTTTTCCCAGGGCACGTCCCGCCATACCTTCTCTGACTTTCCGAGCTCTGCGGCAAGCTCCAGACCGGCAAGATGAAAGCCAACGGCGACCGCCATACCTTCTCTGACTTTCCGAGCTCTGCGGCCTCTGCGCACCCTATTGTTTTGGTCCGGTCTTCGGCCGCCATACCTTCTCTGACTTTCCGAGCTCTGCGGCGCGAGTACAAGTAAGGATCCCCGGACCCCCCGATCTCCGCCATACCTTCTCTGACTTTCCGAGCTCTGCGGCGCGGTCGAGACGGAGGAGTGGTCATGATAGCTTCGCCGCCATACCTTCTCTGACTTTCCGAGCTCTGCGGCGTCCGAACGTGAGTGGTGATCGTGACCATGGTTTCCGCCATACCTTCTCTGACTTTCCGAGCTCTGCGGCCGCTAAAGACGGTAACGATTTAGGCTGGCTGATCGGCCGCCATACCTTCTCTGACTTTCCGAGCTCTGCGGCGTCAAATAAAGTTGCTCCGAAGCTGGCAGGAGGAAGCCGCCATACCTTCTCTGACTTTCCGAGCTCTGCGGCTGCGGGGGTTCCAACGTACTCTTTCGCAACCGTTTCAAAGCATGAATGCGAGAGTGGCGTCGATTTATTCGATCCCCAGGGAGATATTTCTCCTGACGGAGGAGGTAACCCGTTGTCAGTCAACAGCCGCGAGCGTGACCCCGGCCGCAACGGGGCACCGCAGCTCTCGCAAAGTCATAGAACGTAAATTTCCAAAGGCGGAGGAAATTGCATTGCCGCTGATAGCGACTTCATTATTTTCCATCAGAGGCCTTGTTTCTTCAAGGCTTAAATGACGGTAACCCGCGGCTGTTGGCTGTAGGAAACCCCCATGGCCTCGATTTTCACGCCTTGGGCGCTGCCCTCCACGCCCAGGCGGATGAACAAGACCTGATCCTCGTCGTGATTCAACGCGGCGTGGAGTTTCTGCTCCAATTGTTTTTTGCGGAGGACATCGAGGGCGCATTCGAAGACCGAGTATTGAATGCGATACCCGAAGCCCTCGCAGGTTTTGGCGACCGTCCGCAATCGTTTGGGATCGCAGATGTCGTAGGAAACCAGGTATCGAACACGCTCGGCCATGAGTCCATCAACGCGTTGTGAATCCGGTGTAGGTTTTGGTCTCCCCGCGCATGTACCTCCAGAGTTGTCGGCATTGGACTTCGAGCATGCGTCGGTAGCTCATGCGGTATTTGAATTGGGGATGGGTGACCTCCTGATTCATTCTTCGATACCAGGCGGGCCAGAACTGGCGGTGGCCACTGCTTTTCAGGTTCACGCCGTGTCCGGTGAGCACAAAATCGTTTTCCGTGATTTCCCGTCGGTTGATCAGTGAAATGACCACGCTGTCCGCAATGAGCGGGCGAAACTCCTCCATCAGATCCAAAGCGAGCGCGGGGCGTCCGTATCGGGGCGCGTGGAAAAAACCGAGGAATGGATCCAGTCCGACCATATGCAAGAGGCCGGTAATTTCTTTGCAGAGGATGCTGTAGGCGAGGGACAACAAGGCGTTGACGGGATCTTTGGGAGGGCGGCGGTTGCGACCATTGAAATCGAATTGTCCTCCCGCCTCGGTTTTGAGCATACTGGCGAACGCTTTGAAATAGAGCTGCGCCGCCGCGCCCTCCACCCCACGGATATCCTCGAGGTTTTTGCAGAGGCGGGTTTGATCCCGCAAACGGGCCAACTGTTTGATATCGGACTCCTCCGCGCCGCCGTTCCGCATCAGCATCACCCGCTGGTTATGGATTTTGCAGCGAATGGTTTCCGCGGCGAGAAGCTTGCGGCTTTCCGGCAGGTCGTACATCCGGTATTGTCCGCGACGGGCGTCGACTCCGCTGGTCGGCAGACCCTGAAGGTTCCCGAGATATTTTCCGGCGGGACTGAACCATCCCACCGGGATTTGGTTCTCCAAGAGGGCATGGATGGTTTGCGCGGAAACCTGGACGGGGCCCAGCAAACTGAGGGCGCTTAATTGGGCGAGCGGAATTTCCGTGAGTACTTCCTTCGCTTTTGACACCCGGACGCGTTGACCCCGTATGCCGACCCGGGTTTTGGGGTCCTGCACCACGAGATATTCCCCCTCGGATTTCGGGGGACGGGGAGGGGACAATTCCCGATCCGGTGTGTCCCCCTCGGCCCAGGTTTTCGATTCTCCAGGCAGACAAATGGAATAGGCGGAACAATGAAGACAACGGTGATCGTTCACCAAGGGAGGAGGGCATTTTCCGCTTTCGGCGATCGCCCGGGCGGTGTCGAGAACGCGTAGACATTCTTCATAGAGGGCGTCGTCCAATTGGACCGGAATCCGCTTGCGGATCTCGGCGTAGTAAATCGACGCTTTGGCGACCGGTATTCCGGCCTCCCGCAGCAACAAGGCGTAGGCGGCGATTTGAAAGGTGTCGTTTTCTTTCGGAGCCCAGGCTCCCGTTTGATCTCGAGCGGGAGATCCTTTTTTGTAGTCGATGAGTTCCCGCCCTTCGCCCATGTCCTCCAAAACGTCAATTTTCCCGGTTAGTCCCAGATGATCGCTGGACAGATGGAGGGAGCGCACGGACGAGCGCTCGGCGAGGTCCATTTCGTCCGTGAAGTGGCTCGGTTTGTCGACATTGCGATGCGTGGTGGAGCCCTCAACCGTATCTTCGTTTTCAACGAACAGGTTTTCCACCCATTGATAGTAGAAAAGACGCGGACAATACAAAAAATTGTGCAACCTCCTGACGGGCATCAGGGGAGAGGGTTCCGCGGCTGGGTCGGGTGGGGTCATGGCATGCGGACGTGTTACATGGGAAAATGCTCGTCCATGAAATCACCCGCCGAGAAGGGGTGGTTGGAGGGTGTCATGGGAAACGAAATTCCCCGCTTTTCGAGTGCCCGTTTGTTGGCCTGAATAAACATGTCGTCTTTGTAGTGGGAAAGGAGGTTTCTCATGGCGTCACGGGACATAAAGTCGAAGGAGCCGATGGGCGTGTGGACCGTGCCCGCCGGTGTCCCCAGCAGATTCGCCCGGTCGATACGCGCCTGCGGCGCATGGAATTCGTCACCGATTTCGAAGGTCACGTTTTTCCGTTTGGCCAGGGCTTTTTCGAGTTTGCTTCCCTTGCCGGGAGTGACCGGTTTCCCCGCCGGGGTTTCAAATCGCACCGTGTGCCGCAAATGGACCGCCTCCGGAGCGGAGACCATTTTCAACGCGATATTGATCGCGGCGTTGATGTCCGATTGGATGGGAGGAAGCGCGGGTTCGTCGGGCCCGGTCAGAGGAAGAAACAGCTCCCCCATTTGTTGCGGAACCAACAGGGTCATTTTTTCGGGCGGGGTCCCGCTTTCCCGCATGGCGTCGATTCCTGCTTTGATCAATGTCTCCCGGAAGGTCTTTGGCGTTTTCTTTTCTTCGAGCTTTGTCTGGATTCGCTCCATTTCGATTCCGGACATTTCCCGAGCCCTGTATCCGGGGCGGCCCGTGAAGGCATGGAACGTCGACGTGTTGTGGGGAGGCGTTTCCACCACGGGGATGCCGAAGGGTTCCGCCAGTTCACGCAATTTGGCCGAAATCCCACGGTGGGCCCAGGAGGCGAGGCGGCGGTTCGTGCCCCGCCCGCGTTTTTGAGACGTTTTGAAATCCCCCAGCGCCTCCAACACGATGATGTCCACAGGCCTTCTTCCGTGTTTTACTCGATAGACGCCGTGTTCGTCCCCCGTCGCGTTTTTTTCGCCGGGCGCCAGCTCGACTCCCAAGGCCTCCTGTAGAATCAGGTGGGCCGTTTGGTTGACGCGTTGGGTGCGCAGGTTGTCCAGTTTTTCCAGCAGAGGTTGGCAGCACTCGGGAAGGCTTTGGCGGATCTCGTCCCGTCCCGGTCGATGGGGGGCCTGAATATCCCATCCCTCCATGCGATTCAGGGCCTGGAACTGCTTTCGGAGTTCCTGAATTTGTTCAATTCGGTTGAAAGAGAGCCCGCGTTGCCCTCGGATTTTTCGGCCTTTTGTGGAAGGCTCCGGCGTTTCCATGAGGATGTGGTGCGTGCTCTCCGGGAACTGGGGGTGGGGTGCCCAGGTCCATCGGCGGCCACGCAGAGGAAGGATCTGATCCGTCAACAGGAGTAGCGCGGAGCGGAAGGTCTCGAGCAGTTCCGTGTATCGGGCAAGGCACAGCTCCGCGGCTTCCTCGTGCCGCTCCTTCAACGGGGAAGGGAGTTCGATTCCGGGAATGGGATACTCCTCCAACCGGGTCGCCACCTTGTCACGGAGCTCGTCGTCCCGCAAATCGGCGGCGGCGAAAAACAGGCGGCCCAGTCGATTTCGAATCCATTTCAGGTACCGCAGTACGAAATCCCAGAGTTCGGGGGCGTATTTAAAATCATTCAAGGGACGGTGGGATTCCGCGATTTCGCGCAGGCCGATTTTTTCCAGGATTTCCACGGCGATCCGATAATCCTCGTCGGAGGTTTTGCGGCCCCGTCGCCCCCCTTTTTCGCGTACGCGGCGTCCCTGTTCCATTTGGTGGGCGTTCTCGCCGGGCAACCGTCCGGTTCCGGCCCGCAACAGCACGGCTTCCCACGTCCGTGTTCCATCATGGCCCACCGTGGCGAGGATATCCCGGGACGTGCCATCCTTCTTTTGAGGGAACTTCCCGTCGCACCGAATTTCGATCAGGGCATGGCATTCCGCGGTCCGTTGGCCGAGGTCCACTCCGAGCACTTGAAATCCGGAGGCTTGTATCGCCGGGTTTTCGTACCAAGGGTCGGAGGGAAGCCCCTGCATGTCGGGCCAGTAGAGGCCGCCGCCGGCGGAGGGATAGGGGACGCCGCGGTCGTATTGGCCGTTGAATTGCTTGGCCCATTTCCGGGTATGGCCCAGGTGTTCCTTGAGAGGGGAGGTGTCCAGTTCCACGGGGAAATCGACGTAGGCCCGCACACGCTTGTCCGAGCTGTTTTCCCCGTCGGTTTTGATGTTGAGCACGATCGCGCTGTTCGTGATGTCCGCCTCGGGAGGCTCGGGCAGTGAGAGCGCTTTGACCATGGGCTGCAACCAATGCCCCTTTTCGTTTCCATTCCCACACACGGCGTCACGATAAAGGCGGGGGGCCGAATAGCGGACGCGAATGCTCGATTTCGTATACACGCCCTCGTCGTTCCTCTCGACGATCGGAAGCTTGAGCCGCTCTCCGGGTTGTTCATGCAAGGTTTGATTCTTGGTGACGACGTCGGAAAACCGGAAGTACCGCGAAGATTCCTCGGGGTGTGCCGGGCGGAAATGGATGGCTTCGGAATAGCGCTCCTCCTCCGCCTGAAGTTCGAGAAAGTCTCGGTAGGCCTCGACGACGTTTTCCGCCCAGCCCTCCTTTTCAATTCGTTTTTTCGTTTCGGCATCGGGATGTTTCCACACCGGCCAGTATTTGGGATCGGAACACAAGCCCCGGAACAAGTTCACGTCCCCGAAGGTGTGGGCGTACTTTGCCTGCATTTCGTTGACGACGGAAATCAGCCGTTTTGAGATGTCCGAGTCCGAATCTCCGTCAGAGGCCCGGCTGAGAACACGGTTCCACTCGGATCGAAGGTCCCGGTAATGCCGCAAGGACCGGTGGTAAATTCCCCGGTCGACGGTTTGGCCTTCCGCGACGACGCCCGAGTCATGCAAAAGCTCTCCCAGAAGCGCCACCCGTGGATCGTTCTCCAGTCGGGGAATATCGTCCTTGTCCTCCTTCGCCAGCGGAATTTCCGGTTCGTTGCCGTTCATTCGGGCGAGTCGGGCCTGAACGTCCCGCAACCGCGCCGCGCGTTCCTCGGTTTTATCTTTGAATTGATTGTAGGTGGTCAGCGCCTCTTTGAAGGCGGCGATGTCGAATTCCTTCCAGGCGATGTCCTTTGCGCTCCGTCCGCCCCAGGCGGGAAGGCTGGTGAACGCGCGGAAGACGTACCCTCGATCTCCCCGGGCCACCTTGACCGGATCGTCTCCGTCCACCAGCAGGGCTTCCTCCTCCTCGGAAAGTCCGACCTTTTTTGGTTTTCCTTTGGGTGGAGGATAGGTGGAGCGGAGCAATTCGAGGCCTCGGCCGTTTTTCCAAAAATGTTCGGTAATCAAATAAGCGTGGAACCGGAGTTTCAGCGCGTCTTTGTTGACGCTTCCCCCGGCGTAGGCGGGCAGGGTGAAGGTGTCGGGCAGGGCGTCGATTTCGTCATGGAGCGTGCCCGCTTCCTCCGCGGTGATTTTGTTTTCCCGCAAGAGGGTATCGATCGCGACGCCGAGGAGGTCTTTGGATTCAGCGACTTCCAGTCTGGTTCCCGTGGGGTTGGCGAAGTGGTGGAAGCGGATTTTCTTCAAGGTGGGTTGCGAGGCGGGGTCCTCGGCGTGGAGCCACACTGGCAGCAACACCTTCATTCGTTCCTTTTCCAGACTGTTTTTTTCGCGGGGAAACTTCCCCTTGTATCCGGGCACACAGAGACGGGGCAAATATTCCCGGCCTTTCATTTGGATGCTGGACTCTCCCCCCAGATCTTTCGCCACCGCCATGGCCGCTTTGAGAAGGGTGTCGGGAGAAGCGTGGTCTTTTTCGAGAATTCGTTCGAAGGCCTCTTCGAGCGTGCTGGTGTCGGAAAGAGGCAGAAACTGTCTCAGCGAAGCTCTGAGCCCGTACTCGGGTCGGAAGTGAACCGGATCGGTCTCCCAGGATTCGCCGACCCGTTGCACCAAGTCGCGCAACATCCCGTCCGATGCGGCGCGCCCCAAGGCCGCAAAGGCCACATAGTAGTAGTTCACCGCCGCCTGGTACACCTCGTGATGCCGCCAGAATGGATTGTGTTTCGGATCGGGTGGGGGAGGGTGGCCCCGCTCGTCCTCCTTGGAATCAAGAATGCCGGTAATCCGACCTTGGTAAATACGGTTCATGGGGCAATCCTCCCGACGGGTTACATGCTGGAATGTCGCGACGTATTGGGCATTATGGCGTGAAGGTGGATCTCCAGCAACTCAATTTCCGTCTCAGTTGCCCTGCAGAAAAAAGAAAATCCCATGTCATAACATTGGATCCACTGGGGAGCCGATCCGATCGTTGATTCGAGGTAGCTGGGATGAGTTGTAAGCTGGAGAAGAATATCGTCCCTAGCTCTTGGGCTTAGCCCTGTGCCTTTCCATAGTAATGGGGTTTCTCTTAATGTTTTCATTTTATCAACATAATAATATTTAACATATAAAACCAAGAAAAAAGTAAAATTATTATGTTCCGCCGATGAAATCGCTGACGAAGGCGGTGACAGCGAGGAAGGAAGCAGGTTACTTCTCCTTCATACATGGCGCATTCTTAAGCCATGTCAAGAATCCAAGCAACCCGCGTTTTTCCTTTATCCCTTTGGATCGCCTGTTATGGACGGGGGACCTTTTTCGAATTTTCACCGCAGCAAAGGAAATTTTTTATGAGTCGTCCGATTGAGAGAGCGTTGATCAGTGTGTCCGACAAGACTGGTATCGTGGAGTTCGTCCGCGGGTTGCACGAGTTGGGGGTGGATTTGTTGTCCACGGGCGGGACGGCCCGGGCGATTCGGGACGCGGGGATTCCGGTGCGGGACGTGTCGGAGTTCACGGGGTTTCCGGAGATGTTGGACGGTCGGGTGAAGACGCTGCATCCGAAGGTGCACGCGGGTCTGCTGTACATGCGGGGCGACGCGGCGCATGAAAAGACGATGCAAGAGCACGACCTGGCCCCGATCGATCTGGTGTGCGTGAATCTGTACCCCTTCGAGGCGACGGTGGCGCAGCCGGGGGTGAGTTTCGAGGACGCGATTGAAAACATCGACATCGGTGGCCCGACCATGCTGCGTTCGGCGGCGAAGAACATGAAGGACGTGACGGTGATCACCGATCCGGCGGACTACGAGACGGTGTTGACGGAGATGAAGGCCGCCGGGGGCGGCACCACGCCGGAAACCCGGCTGCGGCTGGGTCAGAAAGTCTTCGCCCGGGTGGCGTCCTACAACGCGGCCATCGCCTCGTATCTGGCCGACAATGTGCCGGTGGACGGTCCGCCGCCGTTTGTGTTGACTTTGAACGACGCGGAGGGGTTGCGGTATGGCGAGAATCCGCATCAGCCGGCGACCCTGTATCGGGAGCCGAAGGGGGAGGAGGCGTGTATCGCCCACGCGGAGGTGTTGCACGGCAAGGCGATGTCCTACAATAATTATCTGGACGGCAATGCCTCGCTGGAGGCGGCCCGCGAACTGGTGGGGCGTCCGGGCGCGGCGATCATCAAACACACCAATCCCTGCGGATTCGCCAACGGGGAGACGCTGCGCGAGGCGCTGGAGGCGGCTTGGGCGGGGGATCCGGTGTCGGCTTTCGGGTCGGTGATCTCGGTGACGGTGCCGATGGATCTGGAGGCGGCGGAGTTCCTGTCCTCCCGGTTCGTGGAGGTGATTATCGCGCCGGACTACACGCCGGAGGCGTTTGAGAAGCTGTCGTCCAAAAAGAATCTTCGGTTGCTGAAACTGCACGCGCCCTTCGAGCCCGCCAAGGACGCGAAGGCGCTGCGCCAGATTGGGGGCGGGGTGCTGGTGCAGAACCGGGACAACAAGGTGATGGAGACCTGGGAGGTGAAAACCAAGGCGGATTTCCCGGGGAACATGTCCGATCTGGCCGAATTCGGCGTGCGGGCCTGCAAGCACGTGAAATCCAACGCGATTCTGCTGGTGCGCGAATACGCGCCCGGCCGTTTCCAGACTCTGGGCATGGGCGCGGGGCAGCCGAACCGGGTGGATTCCGTGAAAAAGCTGGCCATCGCCCGGGCGAAGGAGAATATTCGGCTGATGCACGAGAACGGCGAGGCCGGGGACAAGGATCTGGAGTCCTTCACCGCCGAGGTGATGGGACAGTGCATGCTGATTTCCGACGCGTTCTTCCCTTTCGCGGACAACATTGACGCGGCCCACGAGGCGGGAATCAAATTCATTGTCGAACCGGGCGGCTCCATGCGGGATGAAGAGGTGGTCGCCGCCTGCGACACCTACGGCATCGCCATGGCCTTCACCGGGATGCGGCATTTTCTCCACTAAAATTCCGGGAGGTCGGAGATCGCCCGGAATTTTAGTGGAGTGTTTCTGGTTTCTTGTTTTTTGTTTCTGGTTTTATGCTGTCGGTGACTACTGACTACTGACTACTGACTGCTGACTGCTGACTGCTGACCCCGCCTTCGGCGGGTATTGACCATGCGTTTTTTTGTTCCGATCGTGTTTCTTTTGTTGGCCGCGTGTTCCGAGACGCGGACGGTGAAGCCTGGGCGTGGAGCGGCGATGGAGCGTGGGCCGGAGGCGAAGGTGTTTCCGTCGGGGGACGAACCGCGCGTGGATCGCCACGGATTGTGGCGCGGATTGGACGCGGACGGGCACCGGGTGTGGGAGGTGCGGTATACCCGCGGGGTGCCGACGGGGCCGTATCGTCAGTGGGATTCGCAGGGTGAACTGATCGCGACCTGGCCCTATACGTGGGACGGCGAGGTGGAGGGGTGGGCTCGCTGGTTCGAGGGTGGAGAGCCCGCGTTTAAATTCAAGTTTGGGGAGGAAACGGCGCGTCCGGATTTTGATCCGATCGGAAACGCGGAGCGGTTCCGCGTGTGGGCGGAGTCTCAAGAAACGCCGGATTCCTGAACGCCGGAACCCGTCCGATCAGGGAACGGGTGTCGGGGTCGGTGTGATGATCAAGACCGGCGTGGGGGTGGCGGTGACGTTGACCGTGGGGGTCGAGGTGGCGGAAGGCGTGGCGGTGGGAGAGGGGGTGACACTTCCGGTGGCGCTGACATTGGCGGTGATGCCGGGTTCGACCCAGAGTCCGCTGAGGGTGGCATCACTTCCGTTGACGGTGACGGTGCCGGTGATCACGACCTGGGCTCCGGCGGAGGTCATGCCATCCAGGGTGATGGAGGCCTGGGTTTCGCCCGCGCGGCCGATGGTGCCGGTCCAGCGTCCGCCCTGGTTGTCGACGCCGGTGAGTTGATCGCCGTTCTGGATCAGCGTGAGTTGGGTGATCCGATTTCCGCTTTGCCGGTCGGGAATCCCGGAATTGTTGGTGTAGCTGCCGGCAATATCCAGAGAAACGGTGCGCACGGTTTCATCTCCACTTTCGATTTCACATCCGGCCTGGAAGAGCAGAAAGGCTCCAAGGAAGGTGGCGAGACAGACGGAAAGGGTGGCGGAGAGGATCTTGTTCATAGTGGGGGCACTGTAGTGGGAGGCAAAAGAGCTGGCAAGTCCGGAATGCGACCCCGGGCCGCGCCGAGGCCACGGACCGGATGCAACGGGTTTGGGTATACGTTACGTCTATTTGTGTGTTTCGATGTAATTGTGAACACCTTTAGGTTGATTTTTAAAACCGTAGGGACGTAAACTATGGATGTGAAGACGACGGTTTTGTTTCAAGCCTGTTTCTTATGGATCGGACTTTCGGGTTTCGACAGGGGGACGGCGCAGGAGTTGGAGCCGGTGGTGTTGCAGTTGAAGTGGCATCATCAGTTTCAGTTCGCGGGGTATTACGCGGCGGTGGAGCGGGGATATTATGAAGAGGCTGGGATGGAGGTGCGGTTGGTGGAGGGGGAGAACGTGGACACCATTCACGAGGTGTTGCAGGGAGACGCGGATTTTGGCGTGGCGCTGTCGGATCTGGTGGTCGCACACGCCCGGGGAAAACCGGTGATGGCGTTGGCGACGGTGTTCCAGCACTCGCCCATGGTCTTGTTGCGAAAGGGAAATCCCGCGGCCGGAAGCGTGCATGATTTGGCGGGGGCCCGGGTGATGTTCGAGGAGCACAGTGTGGAATTGGATGCGTATTTGGAAGCGGTGGGGGTGGATCCGGCCGGGCTGGTACGGTTTCCCTACGACGCGCCGCTGGAGGCGTTGATGGACGGGGAGGTGGATGGGATTTCAGCGTATTTGACGGACGAGCCTTTTGTGTTTCTGGACAGGGGAATTCCGTATCAGGTGTATTCCCCCCGGGCGGCGGGGATCGATTTCTACGGAGACACCCTGTTCACGTCCAGAAGGGTGATGGAGGCGCGTCCGGACTTCGTGAGGCGTTTCCGGGAGGCGTCGGTGCGTGGATGGGAATACGCCTTGCGGCATCCAGAGGAGATGATCGATTTGATTCTGGAACGGTATCCGGAGAACAACTCCCGCGCGGCTTTGGAATACGAGGCGCGGCAGACGGGTCGGTTGATTCGCGAGGATTTGGTGGAGGTCGGCTATATGAATCCGGGCCGGTGGAGACATATTGCGGAGGTGTATCACGAGATGGGGCAGATTTCATCGCCGCCGGATTTGAAGGGGTTTCTGTATGAGGAGGCGCGTCCGTATCCATGGAAAGACGTGCTGCTGGTGGTGGGACCCGTGGGGACGGTCGCGCTGTTGTCACTGGTGATCGCGGTGTATCACAGCCGGTTGCGCCGCCTGCAGGCGAAAAGCATCCGGGATCTGGAGGAGCTGGACCGGAAACTGATGACCTTGCTGGCGAATATGCCGGGCATCGCCTACCGATGCGACAACGACGGGGGGGATTGGGCCATGGAGTTTGTCAGTCACGGCGCTTATGATCTGACGGGATATTCTTCCAGGGAACTGATGGGGAAACGGGATCCGGTGTTCGGGGCGATCATTCATCCAGACGACCGGAAAAAAGTGGGCGAGGCCGTGGAGGAGGCGAACCGGAATCACACGCATTTCCGGGTGCGGTATCGCATCGTCCGCAAAGACGGGGCCATCCGGTGGGTGTGGGAGCAGGGAATCCGGGTGGAGCGCGGGCCGGACGGCGGCAAGCTGGAGGGGTTTATCTGTGACATCCACGAACAGCAGCGGCTGGAGGATGAAAAGGACGAGGCGATCGCCAAACTGGAGAAGGCGCTGGAGGAGATCAAGGTTTTGCGCGGAATCATTCCCATCTGTTCGTCCTGCAAAAAGATCCGAAACGACCAGGGTGGCTGGCAGCAGATGGAAGCGTATATCCGGGACCATTCCGAGGCGGATTTCAGCCATGGGTTTTGTCCGGAGTGTGTGCGGAGGATGTACCCCCATCTGGATCACGATCCGGACGAGGACTAGACGCGGAGGCACGGAGATTTTTCTATTCACTACCGTTGTTAACTGATCTCCATGGCTCTGAGATCGCCACAGGGGGGGTGAGAAGTCATTCTCCGCGTCTTTGCGCCTCCGCGGAATCCAAGCTCTGAGAGGCGCACACAAAAAACCCCCGCCGGGTGGCGGGGGTTCGTGATGCCGGAAGCGATCCGGATCAGATTTCGGCCTGGGCGGCCGCCACGCGGGCGATGGGCACCCGGTAGGGGGAGCAGCTCACGTAGTTGAGGCCGGCCTTGACGCAGAATTTCACGGAGGCGGGGTCGCCGCCGTGCTCGCCGCAGATGCCGCATTTGAGGTCCGGACGGGTGGTCCGGCCTTTCTTGACGCCCATCTGCACGAGCTGGCCGACGCCGTTCTGGTCGAGGGACTGGAAGGGATCCACGTCCAGGATTTTCTCGTTGAGGTAATCCGGGAGGAAGGAGCCGATGTCGTCCCGGCTGTAGCCGAAGGTCAACTGGGTGAGGTCGTTGGTGCCGAAGCTGAAGAACTCGGCGGTCTCTGCGATCTCGTCGGCGGTGAGGGCCGCGCGGGGGATCTCGATCATGGTGCCGACCTTGTACTTCAGGTTGACGGTGCGGCGTCCGACCACGGTTTCGGCGGTCTCGCGCACGATCTTTTCCAGGTAGTCGATTTCGGCCTTGGTGCCGACCAGCGGGATCATGATTTCCGGTTCGGATTTGATCTTGCTGCGTTTCAGCACGTTGCAGGCGGCCTCAATGATGGCCCGGGTCTGCATGACGCAGAGTTCGGGGTAGGTGATGGAGAGGCGGCAGCCGCGGTGGCCGAGCATGGGGTTGAGTTCATGCAGTTCGGCGACGCGCCGCTTGACCAGATCCAGATCGACCTTGAGGTGGTCGGCCATCTGCTTCTGTTCCGCCTCGGAGTGGGGCAGGAACTCGTGCAGGGGCGGATCCAGCAGCCGCACGGTCACGGGCTGTCCCTTCATGGCGCGGAACAGGCCTTCGAAGTCTTTCCGCTGATGCGGCAGGAGCTTCTTGAGCGCCTCTTCGCGTTCGGCCTGGGAGTCGGCCAGAATGAAGGAGCGGATGTCCCAGATGCGCTCTTCGCCGAAGAACATGTGCTCGGTCCGGCAGAGGCCGATGCCCTCGGCGCCGAAGGCGCGGGCGATGGTGGCGTCTTCCGGGGAGTCGGCGTTGGCGCGCACGTTGATCTTGCGGTACTGGTCGGCCCAGTCGGACACTTCCTTGTACATCTTGTAGATCGGGTGCTTTTTGGCCTTGGCGGAGCCGTCGTTGATGGCGGCGACCACGGGGGAGGCCATGGTGGGCAGTTCGCCGGCGTAGACTTTGCCGGTGGAGCCGTTGAGAGACAGCCAGTCGCCGGCCTTGAGGGTGTGGCCGTTGACCTGGATTTCCTTCTTGGCGTAGTTGATCTTGAGGTCGCCTGCGCCACAGATGCAGCATTTGCCCCAGCCGCGGGCCACCACGGCCGCGTGGGAGGTCATGCCGCCGGTGGAAGTGAGGATGCCTTTGGCCGCCCACATGCCGCCGACGTCTTCGGGGCTGGTTTCCTGGCGGACGAGGATGAGGCGGTCCTCGGGGTTTTCCTTGATCAGGGCCTCGGCGTTCTTGGCGTCGAAGACGATCTTGCCGACGGCGGCGCCGGGTCCGGCGGGGAGGGCGGTCAGCAGGGGAGTTTGCTTGGCTTCCTCTTCGACGTCGAAGATGGGGAAGAGCAACTGTTCGAGGTCTTCGCCGCTGATGGTGGCGAGGGCCTTCTTGTTGCTGAGAAGTTTGGGCATTTTCTCACCGGTTTCCACGTCTTTCCCGGTGGCCATTTCGACGGCCCAGCGGATGCCGGCGAGGCCGGTGCGCTTGGCGTTCCGGGTCTGGAGCATCCAGAGCTTGCCTTCCTCGACGGTGAATTCCACGTCCTGCGGGTATTTGTAGTGACGCTCCAGCTTGCGCATGATCGTCAGCAGGTCTTTGTGGGCCTTGGTCCAAATTTCGTTCTCGTTTTCCTCGTTGGGCATTTCCTCGAGGTTTTTCGGCGTCCGGATGCCGGCCACCACGTCCTCGCCCTGGGAGTTGATGAGGTATTCGCCCATGGCGACGGCCTTCCCGGAGGAGCCGTCGCGGGTGAACGCCACGCCGGAGCCGGACCCGTCGCCCATGTTGCCGAAGACCATGGTGCAGACGTTGACGGCGGTGCCGAGCAGACCGGTGATTTTGTTGATCTGGCGGTACTTGACGGCGCGGTCGGAATTCCAGGAGTTGAACACGGCCTGGACGGAGAGATCGAGCTGATCCCAGGGGTCCTGGGGGAAGGCTTTTTTCACCTTGTTGCGGTAGACCTTCTTGTAACGGTCGACCAGTTCTTTCATCTGTTCGGCGTTCAGGTCGGTGTCGACCTCGGCGCCGTATTTCTTCTTAATGGCTTCGAGTTCGTGTTCGAAGTCCTCGTGAGTCAGGCCGCTGGTGGGGCCCATGACCACGTCGCCGAACATGTCGATAAAGCGGCGATAGCAGTCCCAGCCGGCGCGCTCGTTGCCGGTCTTTTTGATGAAGCCCTTCACGGACTTGTCGGTGAGGCCGAGGTTGAGAACGGTGTCCATCATGCCGGGCATGGAGACGGCGGCGCCGGAACGGACGGAAACCAGCAGGGGGTCGTTGGGGTCGCCGAGCTTTTTGCCGGTGAGTTTTTCGAGCTTCTTGAGCTTGGTCCGCATTTCGGCTTCCATGCCGGTCGGATATTTGCCTCCGTGGGAACTGTAATACGCACAGGCTTCGGTGGAGACGGTAAATCCCGGAGGAACGGGGAGGTTGGCGTTGGCCATTTCCGCGAGGTTGGCGCCTTTGCCGCCGAGGATCGCCTTGTAGGAGGTGTCGCCTTCGGTGTGTTCCTTGCCGAAGCCGTAGAAGTAGACGTATTGCTTTTTGGATGTCTTCGTAGCCATGTGTCAGAGTTTCCTTACTGGAGGTTGCGGGTTCCGGTAAACGGAAACCCATCGTCGTCGTGTCAAAACGGGCGGGCACCATAGTCAAGAGAGCACGACTGTCAAGCAATGGGGAAAGCTATTCTGAATGAATGGGAAACGGGAGGCCCGGGGAGGTCGAAACCGGTGTCATCCGGTGAAAAAACGCACCCCCACGCCGCCCACAAGCCAGAGGATGGCGAGGACGGAGAGGACGCCGAGAACCCGTTCGATACGAGAGGCTCCCCCCTGGTCGTGCCCGTGTCCGCCATGGTCCATCCGGCGGCGCATCCGCCACTGGAGTCCGGCCATAACGAGGGTGATCGCGAGGAAGACGAGGTTCATCCAGAACGTGAAACCGATTTTGAACTCCGGCGCGCCCTGGCGTCCCCCTTTTTTCGCCCCTTCGGGCAACAACTGCAGAAGGTCGAGGGACCAGTGCATGATCAGGGCGGCCCCGACGATGGCGGCGAGGAAAATCGCGGCGATGTAGAGGGACATTTTCCAGCCGTAGAATTTGGCGTTCACCCGCAGGACGGGGAAGACCACGAGGTCACTGAAAATAAAGGCCATGATCCCGGCGTAGGACACGCCGTTGGAGAACAGCAGGGCGGCGAGGGGGATATTGCCCATGGAGCCGATGAAGGTAAAGAAGGCGGCGACGGGGCCCACGAGGGAGTGGGCGGCCGTGTGGAGAAAGGTCACGCTTTCGGCCTCGGATCCCGGAAAGAGAAACTGGAAAAAGGAGTTGGGCACGAAGCCGGAGATGACGCCCGCGATGGTGAAGCCGATGAGCACGTCCTTCCAGACCATTTTCCATTCCATGACATACTTCATGCCGACCTTTTCCCAGCCTTCGAGGGACCGGACGCGTTTCCGCCAATCCGGGACGTCGCCCTCGTCGTCCCCGTCCTCCTCTCCGTCCCGGAGGCGTGCGCGGGTGTCCTCCAGCAGCTTCTTGGGATAAAAGAGTTTGACGAGCAGGCACATGATCCCGATCAGCAGAAGGCCGCCGACGTACTCCCCGACGATAAACTGCCAGCCGAGGAATATGGCGATCACGATCCCGAGTTCGATCACGAGGTTGGTGGAGGCGAGCAGGAAGGCGAGGGAAGGAATGAGCCCGGCCCCCTTTTTGAGGAGGGATTTGGTGGTCGCGAGGGCGGCGAAGCTGCAGGAGCTGGAAATGAACCCGAAGAAGGTGCCGAGGAAAACGCTTTTGCCGCCCGCGTCGCCCATGGTGCGTTGCATACGCTCGCGGGTCACGAACACCTGGATGCAGGCGCTGATGACATAGCCAAGGACGAACGCCCAGAAGGCTTTCCAGAAAAAATGCAGGGCGGTGAGGGCGGAAAGGGACCAAGCGTCGAGAAAGGTTTCGGGCATGGGTGGAATCTCCCGGAGAGGATTAAAGCGTCAGCATCAGGGCCGCCATGGCGGCCATCCCGAGATCTTCGGTGAGCGTCACAGTGGAGAGGGGCACGTCGAGCACGGTCCCCATGCAGGGACAGTTGATTTTCAGATTGTTTTTCAACGCGATCAACACCCCGGCCGCGCCGAAGAGCATGAGCGCGATGGTGAAGACGTACACTCCGGTGAGCTGGAAGCGGGCGAGGTAGGCGAGGCCGAGGCCGAGTTCGAGAAAGGGGTAGAGATAGGCGTAGGCCCGCACGCGTTTGGCGAGAAGGTCGTACATTTCGAAGCCATCGGCGAATCCGGGCAGATTGAAGAATTTGAACATGGAGAACATCACCAGAAAGACGCCCATGAAGTCGTGCATCCAACCGGTGGGGGTTCCGGCGCCGGAGGCTTGTCGGGCCGCGCCGGCCAGGGCGGAGAGGGTGACGATTACCATGAGCGGGATGTAATTCCGCAACGTGCGGTTCTCTTCTTCCGTGGATTTTTGGGAAGTCGGTTCGTCGGTCATTCGTAAACTCCTTTTCAACTATGGTATTCAGACTGTGCCGCAAAGCTATCGCGGGGATTACGGATTCCGAGAGTCGGAAAGCGCGAAGAGGATGGGTTCCGAGGTTCGGAAGAGGCTTTTATGGGTTCGGGGGCTTGTGCCCCGGGGGTGGTCGTGGTACGCGGCGTTCCATGGATCAACGCACCCTGATTATTGGAGACGTGCACGGCTGCCACAAGGAGTTGGCGGCGCTGCTGAAGGAAGTGAAGGCGGACCCGAAGGAGGACCGGATCGTGTTTATCGGCGATCTGATCAACAAGGGGCCGAGTTCGCGCGGCGTGTGGGAGTTGTATCGGGAAATGGAGGCGGTCTCGGTATTGGGCAACCACGAGTTGAGTCTGCTGGAACTGGTTCAGGGGAAATACCACAAGCACGGCAAATATTTCGACAAGCTCCAGAAGGATTTCGGACGGTATTTCACCGATTTCGAGGCGGATGTGGCCAACTGGCCGCTGTGGCTGGAGGATCACGATGTCATGATGGTGCACGCGGGGCTGGTGCCGGGATTGCATCCGGATCAGACGGACCCGTGGCATCTGGTGACGATCCGGACCTGGGACGGCAAGGGGGAGGATTTGAAAAACGGCGACAATCCGCCCTGGTTCGATCTGTACGAGGGCGATGACTTGGTGGTGTTCGGGCACTGGGCGGCGCTGGGCGGATTGGACCGTCCCAAGGTGGTCGGGTTGGACACCGGTTGTGTCTACGGGGGGGAATTGAGCTGTCTGATTTTGCCCGAGCGGAAAATCGTGCGGGTGAAAGCGAAGAAGGCCTACGCGAAGATCGGGTAGGGTTGAGAGGTCAGGGGGCCGTCGTCTTTGGTTAATGGTCAGGGTGTCCTATGTGCGTGGGGAGTTGTGGGTGGGTGAGTTTCTGGGGTTTCGCCGTTGCCAGTGGAGGAATTTGAATTTAGATTCGGCGTGTATGAACGAACAGGAACAGCGTCGGATTATTCGGGACATCGTCCAAGAGGACGGGCGGTACAAGGAGGAGGCGTACTACTTTGTGCGTGAGGGGTTGGACTATACCGTGCACGAATTGAAGAACGTGCCCAAGCAGAAGAGCCATCACGTGAAGGGCAACGAACTGGTGAAGGGGATTCGGGATTACGCGATCCGGGAATTCGGACCGATCAGCCTGCGGGTGTTGCGGCACTGGGGGATTCGCAGTTGCGAGGACATCGGGGAAATCGTGTACAACATGATCGACGCGTCGATTCTGGGAAAGACGGAGGACGACGAGATTACGGATTTCCACGGGGTGTTCGATTTCGAACAGGCGTTCCGCGAACCGTTTCTTCCGTCCACGGGCGCGGGATCGGCCGAGGGCTGAGCGGGCTTGCTTTTTCCCGGGTTCCGGTCGAGATTCTCCCCTCATGTCTCTTCCCGAACCTCTACCGCAAAAACTCCGGGACCTGCCGGCGAAACCGGGCGTGTATCTGATGCGCGACCGGCATGGGAAGGTCATCTACGTGGGGAAGGCGAAATCCCTGCGCAACCGGGTGCGGAATTATTTTCAGAAGGCGACGGCGAAGCGGGCGGACCCGAAGATCCGGGGCTTGATCCACAGCATCGCGGACCTGGACACGATCGTGGTGGGGAACGAGGCGGAGGCGATTCTGACGGAGGGGAAACTCATCAAGGAGTACAAACCCTACTACAACACGCTGTTCAAGGACGACAAGCGGTTCATTCTGTTGCGGATTCATCTGGAGGATCCGTTTCCGTCGTTTGGCATCGCGCGCATCCGCAAACCGGATGGCGCGGTATACCTGGGACCGTACGTGTCGTCGACGGCGGCGCGGGCGGCGAAGGAGTTCGCGGAGCAGCACTATGGGTTGCGGCGGTGTCGTCCGCGGGTGCCGGGGGAGGAGCATCATCGGCATTGTCTGGCGGACATTTTGAGTTTTTGTTCGGCCCCCTGCATCGGAAAGATTTCGCGGGAGGAGTACCGGTCGCGGGCGGAGGAGGCGGTGGCGTTTTTGCGGGGCGAACGACGGGAGGTGCTGAAGGAGTTGGAGGGGCGGATGAACGCGGCGGCGGAAAAAATGGATTTTGAAAAGGCGGCGCGTCTGCGGGACACTTTGTTTCATTTGCGGCGGGTGATCCGGCAGCGGGCCAGCGGCACCCACGACCTGGATCGTCAGCGGGAGGAGGCGCTGGAGGGACTGCGGCAGTTGAAAGCGGAGCTGAAGTTGCCGGCGCTGCCGCAGGTGATCGAGACCTTCGACATTTCCAACACGGGCGGAGAGGAGGCGGTGGCGAGTATGGTGTGCGCGGTCGGGGGACGTCCGAACCGGAGTCGGTACAAACGGTTTCGCATGAAATACACGACGGGGCCGGACGATCCGGCCATGATCGCGGAGGCGGCGCGGCGACGGTATTCGCGTCTCTTGGAGGAGAAAAAGTCCATGCCGGATCTGGTGGTGTTCGACGGGGGCATCACCCAGTTGCGGGCGGGGCGGGCGGCTTTGGATTCGCTGGGGCTGACGGACCTGCCGGCGGTGGGGTTGGCCAAGCAACACGAG
>Ga0194137_10000780_pt1 | contig 20274 bp, 19 predicted proteins | sample TARM_MetaG_T3_14_FD_134025 | JGI IMG/M metagenome (GOLD analysis project Ga0194137, IMG submission 134025) | Freshwater microbial communities from Pennsylvania, USA, analyzing microbe dynamics in response to fracking - TARM_MetaG_T3_14 (version 2) | ecosystem: Environmental > Aquatic >... | reverse complement strand
GCTGAGGGCCGATGCCAGCGCATTCGGTCGGTAGCCGAGCTCTTTTGCTGCAGCCAGTACGCGTACGACCACCTGGTCGCCGATCAGATGGCGTGTCGCAGGATTCAAGGCGCGCGAAACTGTTGACGCGTTCACGTCGGCATGCTTGGCAACGTCGCGAATGGTAACGCGGGAAGGTTTGACGGAAGAGGGCATGTGGGAGGCGCAAGGCTATGCAACGTTTGCATATTATTGCATGCGACCTCGGCTTTGAACAGCGCATTGCCGGCAAGCGGAAGCGCGGTGCGCAGATGTCAGTTGAAATGAAAGCGAAATGCAGCGGCAATGCGCGTTGACTATCCTCAACGATGGATGGATGTCTGGAAGACCGCCGCAGTCGATGCCCGTCGCCTTGATCGCGTTTGACATCGTGCAATCGTTTGCATAAGATATGCATTAAATGGCGCCGGTCAGGTCCGCCTGGCGCCGGCGGCGCCCCTGCGCGGACCCATCCAGCCCGACAGGAATTTTTCACAGGAGAAAAGAATGATCGCAACTAGAGCCGCTGCTCTGGGATTTGCCGTGGTTGCCATTCCGGCAGCGGCGCAAACCGCCGACAATGTCCAGGTCTATGGGCGGCTGAACCTGACCGCCGAGAACGTGCGTACTTCGCGCGATGCGGCCGGCGCGGCCCCGGGACATCTCATGCGCCTGGCCAACAACCGCTCGGTGCTGGGGTTGCGCGGCACGGAAGCGCTGGGAGCCGGATATCAGGCAATATGGCAGATCGAAAGCGCCGTCTCGATCGATAACGGTACCGGCAGCTTTGCCGGAAGGGACACGCGCCTCGGGCTGGCGGCGCCATGGGGTACGCTTTTCGCCGGCAACTGGACCACACCGTACACGTCCGCGACACAAGGCTTTGATCCTTTCTATCCAACCACCGCCGGCTACATGAGCATCATGGGAAACGGCTCGGCGCCCAGCAGCGACAACGCAATTGATACGACCTCCTTCGATCGCCGGCAGCGTAACAGCATTCACTACTGGACGCCTGAATGGAATGGATTCTCGGTGCGCGCGGCGCATGGTCTGGCCGAGGAAAAAACCGCGGTGATCAAGCCGTCGCTGACGTCGGTCGCGGGAATCTACGAGAAGGGGCCTCTCTACCTGACCTATGCGCACGAACGCCATGAGGATTACCAGGGTGCGGGCCTGACCGACACCGGGCACAAGCTCGGAGCGGCCTATCGCTTCGGGGGCTTGCGCATAGGCGGTGCCGTCGAGCGTCTGCGTTATCAGACGGCAAGCGGCCCCCTGCAGCGCACTGCATACTATCTTTCCGCGAGCTATCAAGCCGGCCCTCATGGCTTGCGCCTCGGGGTTGCCAGGGCAAATGACGGCAAGGGATCATCAACCGAACAGCTGGGGCCGCTGCGCAGCGGCGCCGATACCGGCGCGACGCATCTTACGGTGGGATACGACTACGCCTTCTCAAAACGCACCACGCTGTACACCTATGTGAGCCGCATCGACAATGAGCGTAACGGGAGCTACGATTTTGCCATCAACGAGCTCGGCGCAGGACGCGGCGCGACAGTCGACGGCATTGCAATCGGTTTGCGCCACGCATTCTGACGCCGTCCTGCATTCGCTGAACGCGGGCCGACTGCCTGAATCGCTGCTGGTGAGGCGGCACCCGCGGACCTGCAAGACTGCAAACAAGGCAGGCATGCAATGGCGTTGCGGGCTGCACTCGACCTGCCCGCAACGCCATGAAAGAGGAATATGCGCGGCATAGCCTTGCCGCGAGGCAACCGGCATATTGGTTGCCCCGGTATCGGTTGCAACAAGGAATCACCACGGCGCGTTAATCCGGCCGCCGCTCCAAACAAGGCTTAGAAAATAACTTGACTTTTATTTGAAGAGATCTTAGCCTGTTTATGCAAACGATTGCATAAGAAATGCATTAAAAGCTCCGGCAGTGTCATCAAGTTGAAAAGCTTTCATACCAGGCAAGGACATCACCATGGCACAACACAAACTGATCGTGAATGAGTCGGATGTGACCGAAGTCACGCTCGCCGCAATGGCCCCGACTCCCGATGCGCGTCTGCGGCAGATCATGGAAGCCTTCGTGCGGCATGCCCATGACTTTGTAAGACAGGTCGATCTGACCGAGGAAGAATTCGAATACGGCCTTCAATTCCTGGCCCGTATAGGACAAGCCAACACCGACCTGCATAACGAGGTCACGCTGGCGGCCGACGTACTCGGCATATCGACACTGGTCGCACTGCGCAACAACCCTTGCAGCCACGGTCAGACAGCCTCGGCGTTGCTAGGTCCCTTCTGGCGGCAACACTCGCCGGATTGCCGGAACGGCGACACGATCGCGCGCTCGAATACGCCCGGCGAGCCTTTGCTGGTATGCGGACAGGTGCGCAACGTCAACGGCCGGCCTATTGCGGGTGCAACCGTCGACGTGTGGCAGGCATCGCCGGTCGGCCTTTACGAGAACCAGGATCCGGAGCAGGAAGTGATGAACCTGCGCGGCAAGTTCCTCAGCGACGACGATGGGCGGTTTCATTTCCGGACTGTACGCCCGGCCGGCTATCCGGTACCAACCGACGGACCGATCGGCGAGCTGCTAAGGGCGCAGAACCGTCATCCCTACCGGCCCGCTCACATTCATTTCATGGTCTCGGCGCCTGAGCACCGGACATTGATCACTCAGGTCTTCGCCGATGAACCCGAGGCGCTTGCCACCGACGTCGTGTTCGGCGTCACCAGGCCGCTGGTCGGATGCCTGGAGCGGCGCGCATCTCCAAAGGCATGGGCATCCGAAGGCAAGGACGGTCCGGCCCCGGCTCCGCAATGCAGGCTGGAGTACGACTTCGTATTGCAGCCCGGCGTGCCGACGCTTCCTGAGCCCCCCATTGAATAAGTTCGCGACAGGAACTCCGATGTCAACTCGCTCACACAATTGCCTTGCAGGAAAAGTCGCTGTCATACCGGGAGGCACCGGCGGAATCGGTTATGCCTGCGCACGGCGGCTGGCCGGACTGGGCGCTTGCGTCGTGCTGCTTGAGCGCAGCGACCTGGCCCGCGCCGAACGCATGGCTGCGGAGCTTTCCGGAAAAGGCCATGGCGCCATTCATGCGGCCGTCGATAACAGCCAGTCATTGCTCAACGCCGCACAGGAGATCGAACGGCGGTGGGGACGGGCGGATATCCTGGTCAACAGCGCGGGCATGACCAAGCCTGTTGCGCATAAGGATCTCGATGGTCTCGACGATGAATTGATCGACCAGATCTTTGCCGTCAACTGGCGCGGCCAGTTCGCGGCGATCAGGGCATTCGCGCCGTTGTTGCGCGCCCGCGGACAGGGGCTCGTGGTGAACATCTCCTCCATCGCGGCGACGACCGGCATCGGCAGCAACGTCGCCTACTGCGCCGCCAAGGCGGGCCTGGACATCATGGCGGTAGCCCTGGGACGCGCGCTGGCTCCGGAAATCCGCATCGTGAACGTCTCGCCCGGCGTCGTGGACACGACATTCGTTCCAGGAAGAGATCAGGCATGGAACGAGAAGCAGGCAGCGACGACGCCGCTCAAGCGCATCGGGACAACGGAAGACATTGCCGCCGCGGTGGAGGCCTGCGCCACCACGCTGCAATTCGCGACCGGTACCGTCATTCAGATCGACGGCGGCCGCCATCTCGGCGCCGTCTAACCCAACGAGCCTTCGTTCATCATGCAGAAAAAAGTCATCATCACCTGTGCGATTACCGGGAACATCACGCGCCCCGATCAGCATCCGGACCTGCCCATTACGCCTGAACAGATCGCCGGCTCCGCAATCGAGGCGGCAAAGGCAGGCGCTTCGGTCGCGCACATCCACGTGCGAGATCCGCATACCGGCATGCCATCCATGGACATTGCCCTCTACCGCGAGGTCATGGAGCGGATTCGCGAAGCCGATCGTCAATTGATCATCAACCTGACAACCGGTCCGGGAGGCAGATTCGTGCCCGGAGAGGAAGATCCGAAGACGGCAGGCCCGGGCACCACCCTGATGTTGCCCGAAAGGAGAGTGGCGCACGTCGCCGAACTCAGGCCCGACATCTGTACGCTGGATCTGAACACCATGAACTCGGGCGAACAGGTCGTCATCAACACGCCAAGAAACGTGACTCGCATGGCGCGCATCATTCGCGCTGCCGGCGTCAAGCCGGAGATCGAGCTGTTCGATTCGGGAGACATCCATCTGGCGCGCGACCTGATCGATGCCGGCGAACTCGCCGGACCCGGCCTGTTCAGCCTGGTCCTGGGCGTGAAGTACGGATTCTCGGCGTCGCCGGAGACCGTGGCATACGCCCGCGATCTCCTGCCGAAGGGGGCGGTCTGGTCGGCGTTCGGCATCGGCAGGCATGAGTTTCCCATGGTGGCGCAGGCCTATCTCGGCGGCGGGCATGTGCGCGTCGGTTTTGAGGACAATCTCTATCTCTCCAAGGGCGTGCTTGCTCCAAGCAACGCCGCTCTAGTGGCGAAGGCGCGGCTGATCGTCGAGGCACTCGGCGGCGAGATTGCCTCGGCCGGGGAGGCCAGAGACATCCTGGAGCTGCCGTCATGAACGGCGAGCTCGCAACGCCGGTGCATGCCATTCTCAAGCCCGACGTGCACGACAGTGCTTTCATCGCAGGCAGCGCAACCATCAGCGGCGATGTCCGTATCGGCGAGCAGGCATCGGTCTGGTTCAACTGCGTGCTGCGGGGGGATGTGCAGATGATCGCCATCGGTGCGCGCACCAATATCCAGGATGGTGCCGTGATCCATGGCAGCACCGGCGGACCGCCCACTGACATCGGCGCCGACGTCACGGTCGGCCACCGCGCGGTTCTTCACGGCTGCACCGTTGAAGACAAGGCATTCATCGGAATCGGCGCGATCGTGCTGGACCGCGCCGTCATACGCAGGCAGGGCATGCTTGCGGCAGGAGCGGTACTCACATCGGGCAAGGAAGTCGGACCCAAGGAACTATGGGTAGGCAATCCCGCGCGGTTCGTGCGCAGGCTGACCGATGCCGAAATTCAAAACATGACCATCAACGTACAGCGCTATGTCGCGCTGGGCAGGCAATACCGCCGCGGCAATGTTCCCATTTTCAAAGGAGATAACTAATGAATGCAATCAGAGTGACGGAAAAGAGCGAAACCGTGGATGCAGTCAAGCTCAACCTTGCCACGCTGGACATGCCGGCGGCGACGTCGGATACCTGCGTCGTTGAAGTCCGGAGCGCCGGGGTCAATCCAAGCGATGTCAAGGCAGTGCTCGGCCTGATGCCGCATGCAGTGTGGCCGCGCACGCCGGGCCGCGATTACGGCGGTATCGTGGTCGACGGGCCGAAGTCGCTGGTCGGCAAGGAAGTCTGGGGAAGCGGAGGCGAGCTGGGAATCCGTCGGGACGGCACGCACGCCCGCTATCTGCAACTGCCGATTGAAGCCGTGCGCGAGAAGCCTGCTGCCGTACCGCTTCTCGAAGCCGGCGCCATCGGCGTTCCGTTCATTACCGCCTATGAAGGGCTGCGCCGCGCCGGATGGCCCAAGGAGGGCGACGTCGTACTCGTTTTCGGAGGCAACGGCAAGGTCGGCCAGGCAACCATCCAGCTTGCAACGCGCGCCGGCGCACGTGTGTTCGCAGTGGAAAGGACCGCCGAGCAATACCGCGGCCATGCGAACGGACCGGTGCACATGATTGATGCCAGCGCAGGAAATGTCGTCGAACAGGTGCGGGACATGACCGGCGGCCATGGAGCCGACATCGTCTACAACACCGTGGGCAGCCCGTACTTCGACCAGGCCAATCGCGCCATGGCAATCGGCGCGCGCCAGATTTTCATCTCCACGATAGACAAGGCGGTGCCGTTTGATATTTTCTCCTTCTACCGTGGCCAGCATACCTATGTCGGCATCGACACGCTGGCGCTCGACAGCATCGCAGGCGCGCGCATTCTTGATGAACTGGCCGTCGGCTTCGAGGACGGCACATTGCGGCCATTCCCGGTGCATCAGGATTATCTCTATACCCTGCAGAATGCGGCCGACGCATACAAGGCGGTCCTGACCGGCGCGCGGGAAAGAGTGGTGATCAAGCCATGAACGTAACCCGATTTGACAACGCGCCTGCATATTTCCCGGCCAATCACCATGACATGCGGTGCCTGCGCCTCCAAGGACATGAAGCAGGTCCGAGTGAATCGCTATGGCTGGGCGTGTCCCATCTTTTGCCGGGCGGGCACACCACCCTCGACGCGTCGCCGCTGGAAAAGATGTACGTAGTGCTGGAGGGAGAGGTGACCATAGTCACCGGCGACGAGGAAACGACCTTGTTTCGCCACGACTCGTGCCGCCTCGCGCCTAATGAAAAGCGGGCGCTGCAAAACCGTTCCAATCGCCCTGCGACCATTCTGCTGGCGATGCCGAACGCGACCGCATCGTCACGCTAGATTTCAAACCTGGAACGCTGGAACCGATTGTCGACAGCCTGTTTGGAAACCGCAGCGCACCGCGCCGCCTGCGAGGGGCGCGAATGCGCGGAATCAAGCCGGGTACAGCAGTGCCCGGGTCCGCGGCGCGCGCCGGGTTTCCGGCCCAACGCCAGGCAGCGGGCGTGGCCATAAGGCCGGGCAGTCATCTTTTTCTGGAGACAACATGAGCTACCGTATCCTACCCCGTCGTATCGCCGTCACCATACTGGCAGCGGCCGCCGCCGCAAGCGCAGGTCCATCCTGGGCCCAGGCGTGGCCGTCCAAGCCGATCAGGTTCATTGTTCCCTTCACCGCAGGAAGCGGCACGGACACGATCGGCCGCACGGTCGGCGAGCGCCTTTCGAAGGCGCTCGGTCAACCGGTGATCATCGAAAACAAGCCTGGCGCCGGCGGCACCATCGGTGCCTCGCAGGTGGCCAAGTCGCCGGGCGACGGTTATGTCTTCCTGGTGCACTCGGCCGGCCATGCCGCGAACCCGGCGATCTATACGAAAGTCAATTACGACACCATTAACGACTTCGCCGGCATCAGCATGCTGGCCACCTTGCCCAATGTACTCGTGGTGCCGTCCAGCAGTCCCTATCGCAGCGTCGAGGATCTGGTCAAGGATGCGAGGGCACAGCCCGGCAAGCTGAGTTACGGTTCCGCCGGTAATGGCAGCGCAACGCATCTCAATGCCGAAAAATTCCGTGCCAGCGCCAGGTTCGATGCCATGCATGTTCCATACAAGGGCACACCGGAAGCGCTTACGGATACCGCCTCGGGACGCATCGACTTCTTCTTCGCACCGCTTGTGTCGGCGCTATCGATGATCAAGGATAAACGCCTGACCCCGCTCGCGGTAGGCTCGGCAAAACGCTCGGAACAGATGCCCGACGTGCCCACCACCATCGAGGCCGGCGTGCCGAACTCGGATTTCAATTTCTGGATCGGATTGCTTGCACCGGCCAATACGCCGCCCGACATTGTGCAGAGAATGAATTCGGAAGTGCAGAAAATCCTGAAGGATCCCGGCGTGAAGAGCCGGTTCGCCTCACTCGGCGCGGAGCCGCAGCCGATGGAATCGGCGCAGTTCAATGCGTTCATCAAATCGGAAGTGGCGTCGTTTGCCTCCCTGGTCAAAGCATCCAACATCAAGGCCAATTAACCGGCATCTCCTTCTGACGAAGGCGGAGCGGGCGTTGGCGGACGCCTTTGCGCAGGCTCTCAAGCCGCATGCCGGGCCGGCCTGCGCAAACAAGCCGGGGAGCGCGACTTGTTTGCGCAGCCGGACAGCACATCAGTGATTTGTCGGCTGGTATGTCTCGCCGTTCCTGATTGCCGCCGCAAGCTCTGCGCGAACAGCCTCGCGTGTCCGTGCCGTACCGCCGGCTTGAACGACAGGATATTCATGGTCGGCCAGTCGCAGGGAACCGTTCTGCTGTGCCTGTGCCAATTCTGCAGCGACATCGCCGCGAGACTTCGTCAGAACGGGGTTGATCACGGGATAGCTGCTGTCGGCGACCTGCAGCGAGCCGTCGCTGCGTGCCTTCAACAGGTCAGCCTTGACTTCGGCACGCGACTTCGTGGATACAAAACCTGCGTCTGCCTGGGCATATTCCTGAGCAAATACGGTGCCTGTGATAACGAGGGTGGCAGCCGCTGCAATCAGTTTGGTAACGTTCATTTGATTTCTCCTGTTGAGTAATTAATCCGGGACAATGTCTGGTAAGCGATCAATGTGTTTCGTGCATCGATGAAGACATTGTATTGATCAGCTCCTTGCAGATAAACCGGGCTGCGCTGAAATCAGTGTTCCGATTGACTGCACAATCGATGAGCCGATCAACGCAGAGCAGGCGGAGCAGGGGTTCCATATTCCCATGGCATGGTCGAATCGGCCGATCGCGCCGTTCCCATCGCGGCTGCCCTGCGTCGCGATGCCTTGCGGCCGGCCATGGGCATCTCATGGCCGGCTCAAACGGCCGGGCGTGCTTTACGCCGTGCGAATTTCCGAGTCGGATCCGGTGACAAAGTCGGAGACCGCCTTGACCAGATCGTCAAAGGCCGGATGCCGGCGATCGCATACATTGCCGGCCACTTTGGGAAAGCGGCGTGATTGGACGCGGGCTCCAGCTTCGGCCAGTACGCTTGCATAGGTTTCCGCCTCGTCGCGTAGAGGGTCGTGATCAGCCGAGATGATGAGGGCATCGGGAAGGCCGGCCAGCCGCCGGGAATATAGCGGCGCTGCATAGGGATGACTGGCATCGGCGGGGTGGGGAAGATAGGCGGACCATCCTCGGCGGTAAGCTTGTTCTGCCGAGCTCCGCATCGAGGCCGACATCTGATAGGGATCGAGCAGCGGCGTGATCAGTATCTGGCCTGCGATGGAAAAAGGCATGTCTTCCAAGGCGCGTCGATCGCGCGCTATCAGAGCGATGGCTGCAGCCAGATTGCCGCCGGCCTGTTCGCCTGCGACATAAAGCCTGTCCGGATCCGCGTCCAGCGATTCCAGCATGGAGGCGGTCCAGAGCAGTGCTTCGTAGGCGACTTCTGTCGCCTCGGGAAAGCGGAGTTGCGGTGCAAGCGGATAGCCGACGCAGACTACGGTCGCATGGCTGCTCAAGGCATCGGCGAAATTGCCGGCGTCCCGTATCGTGCCGGTGTTGAACATGCCTCCGTGGAAAAACAGAAGCAGCGGTGCGGAACCTGGGACGGAACTTCCCTTGAATATTTGCACGGGAATTTCGTCTTTCCAGCAGGAGGCCTGAAAAGCCTTGTTCTTATTCAGCCGATCGAGGGCTTTCAGTTGCTTCATCATGGACAAGATGGGGCGGACAATGCGGAGAAGCCGGTTTCGTCATCATCAATGCGAGAAGCAAGCGAGAGGCCTGCTTGCTTCCGCAATCGCTATCGGCCATTAATTGGTGAACCTGAAGGCCGCGCCGCTGTTGACGGCTTCCGCCAGCTCGGCGCGCACTTCATCGCGCGTCTTTGACGTACCGCTGGCCCGGACGACCGGATACTCATGGTCGGATACGAGCAACGAGCCGTCACTACGTGCCTGTTCCAGTTCGGCGACAACATCACTGCGGGATTTCGTCAGTGCGACGGCAATGACGGGATAGGTGCCGTCAGCTACCTGAAGAGATCCGTTCGACTGCGCCTCTGCGATTTCGGCAATGACTTGCGCACGCGATTTGCCGGATACGAAGCCGGCGTCGGGCTTTACGTATTCCTGGGCAAAGACGGAGCCAGCGGTAACGAGGGTAGCGACAGCAGCGATCAGTTTGGTGACGTTCATTTTCATTTCCTATATAAGTAAGATAAGGCGGTTGATTGCGTTGTTTTTACATCTGCGATGTGTTTCGTGCATCGATGAGGACATTGTAGGGAGCGGCCCCGCAAAGATAAATCGGGCTTGGCTGTAAGCACTGTTCCGGTTTGCTGCACAATGGTTTGCATGCGGCCGCCGGCCGAAAGGCTGATCGCCGCTCTGTGATTTGCAGTGGGTGCTTGTTGGGTGCGGCCGGCTGCTGAATGGTGCCCGCGGGAGAAGACGCGTTGCCGTGGCTGCCTGCCGATCTAGGCCGCGGCAAGCGTCTGCGCCTTGATGCGGATTTTCCGTCTTCGGCGCAACGGCATCATGGCGGGGGGCTTGCCCGCCTGCTGCCGTGCGCCATGCGCGGCGTGAGTGCAATGAAGCGGGTAGCCGCTATCCTGCAACACCCTGTTCAGGTTGCGGCAAGCAGCCGGGACACCGCTCCGATGAGATCATCGCGCGGTACGGGTTTCTTGAGAATTTCGGTCAGATGAGCGGGTTCCGCGTTGACTATCGCCGGTTCACCGAAGTGCCCGCTGACCAGCAGCACTGGCATGGCCGGCCGAATCTTTCGGATTTCCGCAGCAAGCGCCGAGCCGGACATGTGCGGCATCCGCTCGTCGCTCAGAAGCATGCTGTAACGGCCGGGCTCGTTCCGGAACGCCGCCAGCGCGGCCTTCGCCGATGTGCAGACATGGGGCACATAGCCGATTTCATCGAGGATTTGTGCGGATAACTGCGCCAGCGCTTCTTCGTCATCGACAATCAGGATGTGCTCTCGCTGACCTATGGCTTGCCGCGTGAGGCTATGGCGCGGCATGTCGTCATCGCCTGACGCGACGCCTGATGGCTTCGCCGCCGCGCGTGCGCACGGCAGGCGCACGATGAAGAGGGTACCCTCGCCGGGAACGCTGTTCACATCGATTGCGCCTCCCAGGTCGGCTACCATCGCGTGTACCAGCGTGAGCCCTAATCCAGTGCCGACTCCTACCTCCTTCGTCGTGAAGAAGGGATCGAAGATCCGGTTCAGTACGCCGGGGCTGATGCCGATGCCGGTATCCTGCACCTTGAGCGCAATATACTTGCCGCGATCCAGCGTTCCGGTCGTGGTGGGCCGCTTTCCGCTGACGAACTCCGTTGACAGCGATATCTGAAGCGTGCCTCCGTCCGGCATCGCATGTACCGCGTTCGTGAGCAGGTTGATGACGATTTGATGGATTTGGGTGGCGTCGCTGTAGACGGACGGCAGCGCACTGGCAATCCTTATCTCGAGGGTGATTCCCGGGGGCAGGGTCGGATTCAGGATGCCCAGTGTTTCCTGAAGTACCTTGTCTACCGAAACGTAGCTGCGTTCGGCGCCGCCGCTGCGGCTGAACGCCAGGATGCGATTGACGAGTTCCTTGCCGCGCTTGCCTGCCTTGATGATGTTGTTGACATCCCTGAGCTGCCGCGCGTCCTTCGCTGCCCCGCGTAGGGCCATCTCGCCGTATCCCAATACGGCGCCGAGAATATTGTTGAAGTCATGGGCAATGCCGCCGGCCAGGGTTCCCAACGCTTCCAGCCGCCTTGATTGTTCGAGCGATGCTTCGGTTCGCTTCTGCATATCGATGTCGCTTACCGATCCGGCCAGTCTGGTCGGTTGTCCGTCGCCGTCCCGGACGCATTGACCGCGTACTCGTATCCACTTGGCCTCGCCGGTCAGGTTGTAGATACGAAGCTCATGATCGTAACCTGCACTGTTGCCCGCCAGGTAGGCTTCAAGCTCTCGCCCGAAAACGTCGGCATCATCCGGATGCACGCGTACGGCCTGCCTCCAGTGGCTCAGGCGCCGCTCGGTCTCGGTCTCTTGCAGACCGAAGATGCATTGCGCCCGGTTCGACATGAACATGGTGTCATGCTTGATATCCCAGTCCCATATCCCGTCCGTCGATGCCGCGACAGCAAGGGCAAAGCGCTCCTGGGAGGCTTTCAGCGCCTCTTCGGCCTGTTTCTGCTTGGTGACGTCGGTGGAAATGCCGCTGGCGCGCAAGGTCTGCGTTACCGGGTTATGAACGAACACGCCGCGCTCGTAGATCCAGGAGAATGTACCGTCGGGATGCAGCAGACGATAGTTCAGGTCGTAGCGGCTGTTCATGTTCATGGAGACGGCATGCTCGTAGATGCCCGATACCCGCTCCACGTCCTCCGGATGGATCCTGGCGACCCATAGCCCGGAATTCCTGTACAGGTCTTCGACTTTATGGCCCCAGAGCCGCTCGAAGCTCGGACTAACGTAGAGTACGCGTTCCGGTCGGAACTCGCTGACCCAAATCACGTCCGGGGTGGTTTCCGCCATGAGGCGGAAGCGCTCTTCGCTTTCCTTGAGCGCCGCATCGATGTAATCCCGTTCCAGGGCGACTGCTGCAAGCTGGATCAGCTGGTCGAGATAGATTCTCTGATCTGCGCTGAAGTCGTGCAGGACAGTGGTGTGCAAATTGAAACTGCCAAGGATCATCCCTGTGGAGGAAACGATCGGCACGACGCAGATGGTGCGCAAGCCGTGTTTCGAAGCATTCTGCACGTAAGGCTGCCATTCCGGGATGCTGGCCGCGTCGCCGTGCGAGCCGGTAACACGGAGGTGCTGTGCGCTTGCCGTGCCGCAATGCATGCTCGGAACATACCGGCCGGCCTGCTGCAGAAAATCGTTTGGAAGCGCAGGCGCGGCGCCGAACTCGAGCGCGCTGCCATCCGGTGTCCGCAGCATCACCGCGCACGACGCCCCGGCAATCGTATCGTTCACGATGCGGCACAGCAGATCCAGCGTTTCGCGCAGAGGCCCGCCGCGCGCAATGCGCTCAAGCAGCAGCTTTTCGCCTGCGAGCATCTCCTCGGCGCGCTTGAAGTCGTCGATATCGATATTCTGGCCGTACCACTTGATCAGCGTCCCGTCCTGGTCGCGATGCGGGTAAGCGCGAATGAGAAACCAGCGGTACACGCCGTCATGGCGCCGGAAACGCGCCTTTGCTTCACCGGCGGTTCCGGCTGCGACGACCTGCTGCCAGATGCTCGCCAGGTTGTCGACGTCGTCGGGATGGTAGGCGTTGCGCCACCCGGAGCCGCACGAGTCCTGGAGACTTATGCCTGTGTATTCCAGCCATCTCAAATTATGAAAATCGACTTCGCCTCCAGGCAATGCCGTCCAGAGCAAGCCCGGAAAACAGTCCGTCGCCGCCCGAAACGCATCTTCTTCAGGACTGGTTCCGCTACCGCTATCGTGTTGGCGGACCTTTTGCGCTCGCTTCCTGGGAGGCTTTGCTGCTGTTTTCTCGGGCACTCGATTCATGCCGCCATATTAAGGACAGCAAACCGGCAGGGCAAGCAGTTGAAACACTTATTGAACCGTTGGAAATGTCAATTGAAATATTGGGCCTGCCGGATTTTTCCTGCCGCTTCCGGCTTGGTGCGTGTCGCGGCGAGGAGCCTCGACGCAGCAGGCAGGCTTTCGCGTTATTCGTAACCGGGGCGGGACGGCAACGGCACCACGTTCATGACGGCTGCCGGTTTGTGAGCATTCACATCGGGCTTTGCAGTTTTGCGAAAGAAGGCGGCGCCGCTTTCAAGCGGAACGATGTCATCGCTCGGGAGCCAAAGTGTCTAACTGATTCGGCGCTGATGAACGGCGTTGATCGAGCCTGCTGTTCCTCTTGTGCGAGGCGAAAATCATTGACGATTCTTTTTCAGCATCTTCTTAGTTTTCATGTCCAGGCAGGATCACCATGCATATCCCCCCGCAAGCTGGAACAAGCCAGGAGTCGGACGCCGCCCTGACTGAACTCGGCCACTACCTGAAGGCCGAGGGGTATCGGTTCACGACGGTGTCTCCATTGACCCATTCGCGCGTGAACGCAAGAAGGGGAAATGAGCTCGCGACGGGTCTCGAAGGGATATTCGGATGGAGCCGGCCCTTCGAGCTATCCGCCGTGTCGGCGGACCTGTACCGGCGCATGCAGGACGCCGGCGTTCTCGCCCGGGAAGGCGGCAGGTTTCGCAGCCTCGTGCGGGCATCTACCCTGGGCGGCCAGCTCTTCTTTCATTCGGCCTATCCGACGGCGGAGATCGACGCCGTCTTCTTCGGCCCTGATACCTACCGTTTTGTGAATGCCATCGAACAGTACCTGGCCGGTCTTGGCACACCGGTCCATCGGGCCGTCGACATCGGTTGCGGAGGCGGACCCGGCGCGATATCGATTGCCTCTCTTCGGCCTTCTGCCGAGGTATATGCAGTCGATATCAATCCCAAGGCGATTCGTTTTACCCGGGTCAACAGCAGGCTTGCCGGGACGCGGGGCGTGCATGCGCTGCCGGGCGACCTGCTGAACGATGTCGAAGACAGCTTCGATCTTGTGGTCGCCAATCCGCCTTATCTCATCGATGCGGATCAGCGTACCTATCGGCATGGGGCGGGTAGCCTCGGTGAAGGTTTGTCTCTTGCAATTCTCGACGCCGCGGTGCGGCGCTTGAGTGATGGAGGCAGCTTGCTGCTGTATACCGGCGTGGCGATCGTCAACGGAAGGGATGCGTTTCGGGATGCGATCGAGGAAAGATTCAGGGGGTCGGGGATGCGCTGGGAGTACAAGGAAATCGATCCTGATATCTTTGGGGAAGAGCTCATGCATGAGCCTTATACGCAGGCCGACCGGATTGCCGCGGTGGTGCTGGTGGCCAGAAGAGAGGGATAGGAGAGCTTGTGGTCCGGTTTGCCGATGCTGCCGGAGGCTAAGCGGATAGGGAGGTTGTTTGATGAAGAGGGCAGGCGATTAAGCTGCTTTTCCGCTTAGCCTGCCTGGGCTTCGAGACCGGGTTATGGGCTATGGAGCGTGGTGCGCGGATTGTTAAAGCTGCAGGCGGTCTTGCGATCGCCCTCACGCCCGGCGCCTCTCCCGCCTGCGGGCGAGGGAGGCTTGTTGCAGGAAGCTGCCGTGATCGGCATTGATGCTGGAGGCCGGTGCCTTCAAGCGTAGAACATGCGGTTGAATATGCGCGTGGCCATCATGCCGGCCGATGTATGATGGACCGCCGGCGACAACAGCTGCACCAGGCGCGACATGATTTTCCGGCGATCCTTCAGTGCGGCGATTTCGGCTTCGAGCAGGCGCAGATCGGCGTTGAAGTCGTCGTGGTCGTTGGCCGCGCGGTTTCTTGCCTGCTGAGTGCGGAACACGCCGCGCGCCATGTAGGTCGGGCGGCTCTGCTCTGCGGTGTCCGCCGCTGCTTCCAGCATCCGCTGCCTGGCCCTGAAGCTAGGCTGGCGCGGCCGCGCCGCTGCTGCCTGAGCCGCAACCCCGGCGGCGGCATCGCCTGCGATCCAGTCGCGGATGAGCTGCTGTTCATAGCTGGTAAAGACGCCGAACATCTCCGCCCGTTCGCCATTGATCAGTTTCCAGAACCGGCTGTTCTCCGGGGCTTCGTGCCGCTTTATCCAGCCGGCCTCTTCCAGCGCCGCAAGGAAGTCCGGCATGCGCTCCGGTTCCGCCAGCCAGTCGCTGACGGTGCGTCCGCCGACGCGGCAATAGTCGGAATGCACGGCCGCTCCAACCTTCGCCTTGGCGCGGAAGGTCGACAGCAGCGCTTGCGTGATGTCGAAGGACCGGATCGCGGTCAGCGTGCCGATGCCGAGCTCGTTCAGCTTGTATCCGCTGATTACGCGGCGCAGGAAGTCGGCGCGGTCGCCTGCTTGCGGCAATGCGTCGAACACGGCTTTCAAGGCCTTTTGCGCGTGGCCGGTGGACGCGTTGTCCACGGTGACATGCAAGGTGAAGTAGTACGGGTCGATACCGAGTTCATTGAGCTCGTATGCGGTGATCAGCAGATGCAGGGGGAGCTGCTCATAGCCGAGATTGAAGCCGATGACTTCGGGAAGGAAATCGGCCGCGTGATGCGCCAGGCAGAGCTGAATGGTGCCTTGCGTGAAATAGGCTTCGTCAAGTTGCGGCCAATGCGTGCAGCCATGCCTTTCAAGCAGCTTGCGGTACAGGACCACATGGTTCTTGTCCGGAAGCCCTTCGCCGAGCTCTTCCAGGTAGATGCGGATCAGGTCGCCGAAGCGCGGATCGTCCCAGCGCTGCAATACGCCGTAAAGCCAGGAGCCGTCGACCAGCTTGGTGGGCGCGACCGCATTCAGGAAGTACAGTGCGTGCGATACATTGCCGAAGTAACGCCGCCCCTGGCCTGACCGGCGGCCTTTCAGGTAGTCGCGGTATTGTTGCGAGGCTTGCGCGGCACCGTTTTCCATCCAGGCCTGCCACTCTTCCATGCGATCCGGAAGGTCGCACGGCAGGCCCTCGGCCTCTTTCAGTTTTTGCTGCAGAAAATCGCGGCTGCGTTCGAGTGCGTCTTTGCCAGGTCCATGCTCGGCGTTCAATTCAAAGTAAAGACTCCTGGCATCCGGAGCAAAGGTTTCATGAAAGACTGCGGCTGGGCTCGTTGTAAGTGATGATCGCATGACAGATTCGGAAAGACCGTATGTTTACATTGTTGTGACGGCTAATGCATTCTCCATGCCAGCGGTTATGGAAAGTGCATGCGGGAAAATCCAGTGCGATACCGTGTCTAGGACAATGCCTTTCAAGGTGTTTTCCAGCATGCATGGTCCGGACGGATTTGCCGTACCGATTCTTTATGCAAGCGAGCGGTAAAAAATACATTGGTGACCAGTGCAGCAAAGGTTTTGCATAAGAGAATCGGATGGCTCTTCCTGCCGCGGCGTCTCCATTCCCGGGCTTTCAAACATCTGTCTCGAACCAGGGCCTTGCCGGGAACGACGACGTCTTCATTGACCATTGAATGATTGCATTGCAGCTATTCGGCAAGGACGAAAGCCCTATCGCAACGGCAAGACGACGCCTGCCGCCGGCTTGACGGATAGGGGCTTCTCGCCCAAGATTGTCGTTTGGCAAATAAGAGCGCCTCGGTGAATGCCGGCTCCGCAGACATGAATGGTGCCGCAATGGTCGCAGGGGCTTTGCCTTCATCAGCCGTGGCATGAAGGACTACGATGAACCTACGCTTTCTGGAAACATTCGTCTGGCTCGCCAGAATCCGCAATTTCCGTTTGACGGCGGAAAAGCTTCATACCACGCAGGCGGCCGTGTCGAGCCGCATCGCCACGCTCGAGCAGGAACTCGGGGTGCGCCTGTTCAACCGGGCCGACCGGGAAGTGACCCTCACGCTGGAGGGCAGCAAGGCGCTGATGTATGCCGAACGCCTCGTGAACACGACCCAGGAAATGCTGGAGAACATGAAAGACCCGGCGCTCTACACCGGGGTGGTGCGCATCGGCGTGATCGAGTCCATCATTCACTCCTGGTTCCCCGACCTGATGGCCCGCATCCATCGCGCCTATCCGCAGCTGGAAGTGGAACTGGCAGGCGATACCACCATCAAGCTGATCGAGCAATTCAACAAGGGGCACCTCGATGTCATTCTGCAGACCGACCCGGTGTTCGAGACCAATGTGCAGAACCTGCCGCTGTGCGATTTCCCGATGCGCTGGTTCGGCGCGACCGCATTGAATCTTCACGGCGATGTGCTGACCCTTGCCGATATCGCGACATTTCCCATCCTGAGCTTCTCGCGCAACTCAGGGCCGCACAGGTATCTGGAGCGGCTGTTCAAGGACAAGATCGAGAAGCCGGTCAGGATCAACTGCATGACGTCGGTCTCGGCAATGATACGGCTCGTCGTCGACGGCTTCGGCGTGGCGATGCTTCCTCCCGCGATCGTGCAGCAGGAGCTGGCAGGCGGGCAAGTTTCGATCCTGAGCATCGACAGCGAGATGCCCAACATGTCGCTGGTCTGCTCCTACCGTTCTCGTCCGGAAACGCGGCTGTTCCAGCAGATCGCCCTTGCAGCGCAACAAAGCGCACAGGACTTCGCGCGCTCGCTGCCCAGGGAAGTGGCGCGCATGCCGTCCTCGGAAGTGCCCGGCGATCCGTGGGCGATCGCGAGGCCATAAACTTAATTGATCGGTAGCTGCAAAAATTTATTGTTGGATTAGATAATCCGTCCGGGCCAGAATAGCTCATCGCTAACACGACGACTGGCCTCTCATGAACGCTGACAAGGAACGCGGGCTGCTCTGCATCTGGACTGCTGTCGACCCGGAGCACGAGCTGGATTTCAACCGCTGGTATGACCGCGAGCATATGCAAGAGCGCGTCGCGATTCCCGGCTTCCAAAGCGCCCGCCGTTTTGCCGCCGCCGGAAACTGCCCGAGGCCCTATCTGGCGCTGTACTACACGGACGGCATCGATACCTTCCATTCCGACGCCTACCGGACCGCATTTGCCAACCAGACCGCCTGGTCGCTAGAGAACTTCAAGCGCATGCGCGGCACCCAGCGGCGCGTCGGCCGCCTGAGCCTGGAGCGGGGCGAAGGCGAGGGCGCAGCGCTGGCGCTGTTCGTGGTGCCGGAAGATGCGCTGAAGCAGCCCGGCGTCAAGGAGCAGCTGCGGCAACGGCTGACCGGCGTGACCGATGAGGACCATGTCATACGCGCCACGCTGCTCGACACCGATGCTGCCCTGTCAACGCCGGTGACCGCAGATGCGAAGCCCGCGCCTGCCGATGCCCTCGTGATGATCGAGGCCACGCGCGCAGAGGTCGCGCAGCAGCATGCGCAAGCCTTGTCCCAATCCCTGGGCCTGCCCACGGAAGAAGTCTATTCGTTCCAGTCGCTCTGGCGCCTGGCTTCCTGAACCCTCTGGAGAAAGACTCATGACCCTGCCCCGCCGCTGTTTTCTTACAGGCATCGCCGCCCTGAGCCTGGGCCTCGGCCTGTCGTCGGCCCATGCCGCCGAGCGCTGGAATTTTTCCGTCGAACAGCCTGATGGAAACTACATCACGACGGTCGCCCGCGACTTCGCAGCCGATGTCGCCAAGGCCACCAACGGCGAGCTCGACATCAAGATCCATTCGAACTCGGTACTGTTCAAGCGCGCCGACCTCAAGCGCGCGGTCCAGACCGGGCAGGTGCCGATCGGCGACGTGCTGATCTCGGTACTGGGCAATGAAGACGCCATCTTCGAAGTCGATGCGGTGCCGCTCTTGGCGCGCGACTTCGACAGCGCCTGGAAACTGTGGCAGGCAAGCCGCGCCCAGATGGAAGCCCGCCTGCAGAAGCAGGGCATCAAGCTGCTATACAGCGTGCCCTGGCCGCCGCAGGGCATCTACACAAAGGTGTCGGTCAAGCCGCTGTCCGACTTCAAGGGCATGAAATTCCGCGCCTACAATGCCGCCACCTCGCGCCTGGTGGAACTGATGGGCGCCTCGCCGACCACGGTCAACTCCGGCGATGTTCCGCAGGCCTTCGGCACCGGACTGATCGAAGCGATGATTACCTCGCCCGCCACCGGCGTCGATTCCCAGGCATGGGATTTTTCCAAGTATTACTACGACGTGCAGGCCTTCATCCCGAAGAACGTGGTGATGGTCAATGCACGGGCATTCGGCAGGCTGCCGGAGGCTTCACAGAAGGCGGTGCTGGCGGCTGCCGAGCGCGCCGAGAAAAAGGGGTGGGAACTCGGCCGCAGCAAGACCAGCGAGCTGACGCAGACCCTGGCCAAGAACGGCATGGTGGTCGGACCGACGCCGGCGGCGCTGCAGCCGGAACTGGCGAAGATCGGCGCGGTGATGGCCGAAGAATGGCTGAAGAAGGCCGGGCCTGACGGCAAGGCGGTGCTCGACCAGGCCAAGCGCTGACAATGGCCTTCCTGCACCGCTTATACCGGTTTTCCGGGCTGCTGTCGGCGACCGCGCTGGTGCTGATCTGCGCGCTCATCATCGCGCAGGTCGTGGCCCGCAACCTGGGCTCGACCGTGCGCGACGCCGAGGAGTTCGCGGCATGGGCCATGGCCGCCGCCGGCTTTCTCGGCTTGCCGTATGCGCTGCACTGCGGCTCCCATATCCGGGTGCAGGTGATCATGCGCTTCATTCCGAAGTCGCTCCATCATCCTCTCGAGGTCGTGGTGTCGCTCATCGGCCTGCTGCTCGCCATCTACCTGGCCTGGCACTGCACCGCCTTCGTGATCGAAAGCTACCGTTTCAACGAGGTGTCGCAAGGGCTGATCGCCGTGCCGATGTGGATGCCCCAGCTGCCGATGGTGATTGGCACCATCCTGCTGGTGCTCGCCTTCGGGGAGCGGCTGGTGCGCGTGCTGCGGCATGAAAATTTCGAAATCGGCGAAGGCGAAGCGAGGAGCGAATAATGGATATGGTGTGGCTCGCAATAATTCTCGGAGGCGCACTGTTTCTGCTCCTGGGCATGGGCGTGTGGATCGCGCCGGCGCTGATTGCCGTCGGCATCATCGGCATGGAGTTCTTCGCCGGTGCGCCCGGCGGGTCCATTCTCGCCACCAACAGCTGGGCATCGAGCGCCAGCTGGACCATGACGGCATTGCCCCTGTTCAT
>Ga0194137_10000779_pt1 | contig 20281 bp, 16 predicted proteins | sample TARM_MetaG_T3_14_FD_134025 | JGI IMG/M metagenome (GOLD analysis project Ga0194137, IMG submission 134025) | Freshwater microbial communities from Pennsylvania, USA, analyzing microbe dynamics in response to fracking - TARM_MetaG_T3_14 (version 2) | ecosystem: Environmental > Aquatic >... | reverse complement strand
TTGCAGTAGCTCTGGCCAACCCCGGCCCACGCGACGCGGCGGTGCATGCCGCGATGTGTGCCGGCGTCGGTGGCTCGACCTCCGCCGCGGCCCTGATCGCTGCGCTGTCGGTTGGCGCCGGCAGGGCCGGGGGCGCGCGCGAGGTCTGGGCTGCAATGCAACTGTTTCAGGACTGCGGCCGCAGCCCGTCGGCCTGGGAGCGTGCGCTCAAACATTCCGCCGCCGAGCGTGCCGGTATCTGGCCTCAGGCAGACCATCCGCCCGGTTTCGACCCCCATGCCAGGCAAGCCAGCGGTGTCGTCGCGCGCAGCCTGGAAGTACTCGCATCGCTCAGCGACGGCCCGGGCCTGCCTTGGTTAATGCAGAGCCGGACTCCGCTGGAGACCGCAGCCGGCCACGGCCTGGCCATGACCGGCGTGGCAGCGGCGGCCTTGGTCGACCTGGGCTTCACGCCCGACCAGGGCGAGATGCTGCACCTGCTGCTGCGCCTGCCCGGTGCGGCCGCGCATGCGCTCGAGCAACGCGAACGCGGCCACAAGAGCTTTCCCTTCTTTGCTCTGGACCTGCAGAACGATCCGCGAGGCGAGGCATGAAGGGCCCCGAAGCATTGGTGAAAGCCACCGACCGCATGGCCACCCAGATGGGTCAGGCCTTTGTCGGCAGCCGCGCGGTTTTCCGTGGCCAGGACCTGCATGCCGAGCTGCGCCATCTGGACTGGATGGCCCTCTATGTGCTGGGCATCACCGGCCGCCACCACACCGCAGCCCAGGTCCAGCTGCTGCACGCACTATGGGTCTGCACCAGCTATCCCGACGCGCGCATCTGGAACAACCGCACAGCGGCCCTGGCGGGCTCGGCCCGCAGCACGCCGGGCCTGGGCATCGCCGCGGCGTTGGCCATGTCCGAGGCCACCATCTACGGCGGCCACCCCTACGTCAGCAGCATCGACTTCTTCATCCGCGCCCGCGCCCACGACCTGCAGGGTGGGGCGCTGACCGACTTCGTTCAGGCCGAACTGGCCCGCGGCCGCATCTACGGCTATGGCCGCCCCATCGCTGCCATCGACGAGCGCCTGCCCTGGGTGCTGAGCATCGCCCGCGAGCTGCAGCTCGACGGCGGGCCGCATCTGCGCATCGCGCTGGAGGTCGAGTGCCAACTGGTGGAGGGCAATCCCAAGCTGCGCATGAACTACGCGGCCCTGATGTCGGCCCTGTGCGCCGACCTGGGCTTCTCGACCATCGAGATGCACCACTTTCAGGTGCCGGTCTTCATGGCTGGCATGTCGCCCTGCTTCATCGAGGCTGCGGACAAGGCGCCGGGAACGGTGTTCCCGATGTCCTGCGCCCACATCGCCTACGAAGGCCCGGCCCGTCGCCGCTGGCCCACCGCCGAAACACAACCCTGACCCCGACGATGAAGAACCCCTATCCGCACTACGCGCAGATGCGCGCCACGACGCCCGTGCACTTCAATGCCGCCCTCGGCGTATGGGAGGTCTACGGCTATCACGACATCCAGACCGTGCTTGGCGACGCCAAGACCTTCTCGTCGGATCTGTCGGACGGCAAGATGATGGTCTTCATGGATCCGCCGCGGCACACACAGTTCCGCCGCCTGGTGGCGCGTGCCTTCACCAGCAAGGTCATTGCCGACCTGGAGCCCAGCGTGCAGGCCATTACCGACGCGCTGCTGGACCGCGTCGAGAGCGCCGGCCGCATGGACCTCGTCACCGACCTGGCCTTCCCGCTGCCTGTCACCGTCATCGCCGCGCTGCTGGGCCTGCCCGCGGCCGACCACGACAAGTTCAAGCAATGGTCAATCCCAGCCATCCGTGCTGCGGAGATGGAGCTGATGGGCCAGGTGCCTGCGCCCGAATTCGTGCAGGCCGTCGACGAACTGGACGCCTATCTGGCCGACCTCATCGCCAGCCGCCGGGACGCGCCGACCCAGGATCTCGTCAGCGGTCTGCTGGCGGCCGAGGTCGACGGCGAGAAGCTGACGCTGCAGGAGGTCGCCAGCACCTGCCGGCTGCTGCTGATTGCCGGCTTCGAGACCACGGCCAATCTCATCGGCAACACGCTGCAGCTGCTGTTGGCCCACGCGAAGGCGCTGGCCCAACTGGTGGCCGATCCCGAGCTGCTGCCGCAGGCTATCGAGGAGGCCCTGCGCTTCAACACGCCCTTCCTGTTCTTCGCCCGCCGCGCCACGCGCGACGTGGTGCTGGGTGGTCAGCTCATCAAGGCAGGCCAGCAGGTGATGACCTTCAACGCCTCGGGCAACCGCGACGAATCGGTCTTCCCGCACGCGGACCGCTTCGACATTACCCGCACGGCCAACCGCCACCTGAGCTTCGGCCACGGCATCCACTACTGCCTGGGCGCGGGCCTGGGCCGGCTGGAGGCACGCGTGGCCATCGCCACGCTGCTGCGCCGCTTCGGCGGGCTGCGGCTGGATGAAGGCCGTGCGGCCGAGCCGTTGTCGTCGTTCGTGCTGTTCGGCTTCAGCAGCCTGCCGGTGCGCCTAGAGGCGGTATGCGGCCTGAACGTAGAGTGAGCGGCGCGCCAGCGGGATGTCGTTGGGCAGGGCGAGGCCGGGCGCCAAGCTGGGCTCGCGGGCGTCGGCGTTGAAGAGATTGCGCACCGACACCGCAAAGTCCCAGCTGCCGCGGCTCTGAGCCGTGCGCACCGTAAGGTCTGCCGTCGTGTAGTCGGAGATAGCCGGCCGCGCATCGCCGGCGGAGCGCAGGCGCTTGGCGACGTGGTTGACCTGGCCGCTGAGCAGCCAGCCGTTCACGATGCTCCAGTCCGCGCGGACGTTCAGATGCTGGCGGGGCGCATAGCCCGCGTCGGTGTGCGTCATGTCCTCGATGGAGTGCTGCAGGCCGAGGTTGCCGCTCAGGCGCAGCTTGCGCGTCACGTCCCACTGCGCTTCCAGCTCCAGGCCGGTGCCATGCTGCGAGCCGATGTTGTTGAACTGGGCCGTCCCGCCGCCGGCGTCTGTGGTGCGGATGATGTCCTTCATGTCGTAGCGGAACAGGCTCAGGTTGAGCTGGGTGTCGGACCTGACCTGCCAGGAAAACGCAGCTTCGAAGGTGCTGATGGTCTCTGGCTTCAGCGCCGCGTTGCCGCGGATGACGGGGTTGTTGATGCTGTACTGCTCGGTGAAGGCCGGTGCGCGGAAGGCGCGGCCGTAGAGCAGCTTGACCGTGAGGTCGAGGTTGGCGTCCCACACCAGGGCCGCGCGCGGGTTGGTGGTGCTGCCAAAGTCGGAGTAATCGTCGCGACGCACGCCGGCTGTCAGCGCCCAGTCCTTGGCCAGGCTCCATTCGTCCTGCACATAGACATAGCTGACCTTGCGCCGGTGCGGCGTGACGAAGGACTCCGCGACCGGGAACTCCTGGACCTGGCCGCTGGGGATTGGCACGGGCAGGCCGACGGCGGGGCCGCTGGGGATGATGGTGAAGTTCTTGAGCTCCTGGGTGCGGTACATGTCGAGGTCGTCATGCCCGACGCCCAGCCGCAGGCTGTGGCCGCTGAAGCCGCCATAGGAGGCCACCGCGGCGAGCCGGAGCTGGCGCTCCCAGGTGTTGGGGGCGCCTAGCATGCCCTTGGGGAAGGAGCCGCCGAAGGCGCCCGGCGGGAACAGCTGCAGCGGCGCATTGAAGGTCTGCTGGTAATGCAGATAGCTGGCCGTCAGGCTGGCGCGCCAGTCGTTGCCAAGGTCGATGTCCGACCAGGAGAAGTCCGAAGTGACCCGCTCAATCTTGAAGCGCCCGACGGGGTCCAGCGCGGAGGCGACGCCGGCGCCCGTCTGCAGGTCGTCGCGCAGCTTGTAGCTGCCGCGCAGGCGCAGCTTGCCGCGGCTGATCTCGGCATTGGCGTCGACGGCCTTGAAGCCGACGTTTATCGGCCCCGGCGCCAGGCTGGCGTGCGTGCCGAACAGGCCGTCCAGCAGGGTCTGCTGGTCGGCGCTGACGGTTTCCTTCTGGCCGTCGGTGCTGCCCACGCGGAGGTAGGCGGCCACGTCGTAGCTGCCCAGCTTGCCGCCGAATTGCAGCCAGCCGTCTCGGCTCTTGAAGGAACCCACGCGTACGCCGAGGTCAGCACCACCGACGTCGGTGGCCGTCTTTGTGATGACGTTGATGACGCCCGAGAAGGCGTCGGCGCCGTAAAGGGCCGAGCCCGGCCCGCGGATGATCTCGATGCGGGCAATGTTTTCCACCGGCATGTCGCCCCAGCCCAGGCCGCGGTTGCCCACGAAGAGGGTGGTCAGGGGCACGCCGTTGAGCAGCATCAACGTCTGGGCGTTGAATTCGCTGTGGATGCCGCGGATGAGATACAGCGGCGCAAAGGCGTTGTTGCTGCGGCTGACGTGGATGCCCGGCACACTCTCCAGCACCTCGTCGATGCCGGTCGCACCCATGGCCGCGATGTCCTGGGCGGTGATGACGGAGGCAACGGCCGGAGCGCGGCGCAGGCTCAGGGCGGCACCGGTGGCGATGCTGACGGTGCTCTTGTCGCCGTAGACCTGGGCCAGCTCTTCTTCCTCGCTTGCGGGCTGAGCCAAGGCGACCGATTGCCCGACCGTGCAGCAGACGCCGCCCAGAATCACCAAGCCAAACAAAAATCGCATTGCCAGCTTCTCCGAGGGTGACGGGGATGGGCACCTATTGTGGGGGCGCCACGCAGCGGTCCGGGCAAAGTAGCCGGCTGGCGTGGCGCCGATGCGAAAGCGTTGCGGCGAAATGCCAAATCCGGCCGCACGGGGCCTGCAAACTGCTGCGCTGCGGTGCAGCCTTCGCATTTGCTTCAACTAGTCTTTGTCGGCAGCCTTCTCTGCGGAAATCCTGTACCGCTATTGAGTCTCGGCATGGCAAAACGCGTCCGCCCGATTTGCATAATGCCGCCCACCCTTAGATCTCGCGACGCCGCTACTCCACTTGACTGAGCCTGGTTGCCCTGACGACGCCACACGCCGCGCTTTGTTGCGACGGGCCCTGGGCGGCGCCATGGCGTGGGCTGGCGCTGCCGCCGCCGCGGCAGAACTGGGGCGCTCGCTGGTCGTCGTCTACCCGGAGCTGGGCGAGCCCTTCCGCCAGGTCTTCACCTCCATCATCGAAGGCATCGAGGACAAGCTCGGCGGCAGCGTGACCAGCCTGGCCATGGCCACCAACGCCAACCCGGCCCAGGTGGTCGACGATGTTCGCAAGCGCGAGGCCAAGGTGCTGATCGGCCTCGGGCGTGGCGGCATGCGTATCGCGGCGGCCCTGGCGGACGAACTGGCCGTGCTGGTGGGCTGCGTGGTGTCGGTGCAGGAATCGGAGGCGCGCAGCTTTCCGGTCCACACGCTGGCGCCCGACCCGGCCCTGCTGCTGGCGCGGCTGAAGCGCCTGCGGCCCGCGGCGAAGCGCGTGCAGCTGGTCTACGACCCCAAGTTGAACAATTGGCTGGCGAAGCTGGCGCGCGAGGCGGCCCGCGCCGAAGGCCTGGAGCTGGCGGCCCAGGAGGTGGTCGACCAGGCCGAGGCCTTGCGGGCCTACACCCAACTGCTCGCGGCCGCCGACCCGGCGCGCGACGCGCTGTGGCTGCCGCAGGACCCGACGACGGTCGACGACAACGCCGTGCTGCCACTGGTACTCAGAGAAGGCTGGAACCGCAACATCACCGTCTTCTCCAGCCATTTGGCGCATGTGAAGCGGGGCGCGCTGTTCTCGCTGTATCCGGACAACCACGAACTCGGGCGAACGCTGGCCGTGTCGGCCCAGCGCCTGATGGCTTCGCCCCGCTCCGCCACCGGCGTACTGCCCCTGCGGCAGGCGCGTGCCGCCATCAATATCCGCACCGCGGCGCATCTGGGCATAGACGCGGCCGCCGCGCAGTCCGGATTCGATCTGGTCTACCCCTCCAGCTGAGGCCACTGAGTGACACCTCCCTACCCACTCGATAGCCAGCCGCCCGCCATCGCGCGGACCGAGGAGCCGAGCCCGCCTGCCGCGGCGCCGCACCGGCCGTGGCTGCTGCGCGTCTACGCCCGCTGGCTGCGCGAAACCTCCTTCCGTCGCCACCTCAGCGTGGCCGTGGCCCTGGGCACGCTCTGCCTGGCCCTGCTGATGGCGGGCGTCAATGCCTGGCAGGGCGGCCGCCAGGTGCGCTCCATGCTGATGGAGCAGGGGGGGCGCGTGGCCGCCAACCTGGCCTCCAACAGCTCGCTGGCACTGCTCTATGCGGCGGCCGACAACGCCGAGGAGGCGGTGCGCGCCTCGCTGAACTTCCCGGATGTGATGGGCATAGAGATCCGCGACACCAAGGGCCGCCTGCTGCTGGCGCTGGGCCCCGAGCGCGATCGACTGCCGACGGGCGAGCAGGCGCGCATGCCCGAGCGGGCTGCCAGCGAGCCCTGGCTGGACCAGGAGACCAACGACAGCTGGGCCTTCGCGGCGCCGGTCTGGACCCGCCCCGAGGCTTCGCCCTTCGACGTAACGCTGAAGCCGCCGCAACTGCTCGGCCATGTGCGTGTCATCCTGAGCAAGGCCACGCTGCACCGCACCCAGGCCTCGCTCTTCCTGGCCAACTTCGGCGTGGCCGTGCTGTTCGCGACCCTCTTCCTGCTGGCGGTGCGCTTCCTGGTGCTGCGCCTGACACGGCCTCTCGGGGCCCTGTCGCAGGCCATGGAGAAGGTCGAGGCCGGCGACAGCGATGCGCGCGCGCCGGCCGGCGGCCCGCGCGATATCGCCGCCATGGCCCACACCTTCAACCGCATGCTCGCCGTACTGCAGGAGCGCGAGGCCGAGCTGGGCGCCCATCGCGACCACCTGGAAGACCTGGTGCGCGCGCGCACGCTGGAACTCAGCGACGCCAAGGAACGCGCCGAGATCGCCAGCCGCGCCAAGAGCCAGTTCCTGGCGCGCATGAGCCACGAGCTGCGCACGCCGCTGAACGCCGTCATGGGCTATGCCCAGCTCCTGAAGATGGACAACGGCCTGACGCCCAAGCAGCGCAACGGCCTGGACATCATCCACAGCAGCGGACAGCACCTGCTAACGCTGATCGTCGACATCCTGGACCTGTCGCGCATCGAGGCCGGCAAGGCCGAGCTGCGCATCGCGCCGGTCGAACTGGTCGCGCGCCTGCAGGCCATCGTCGACATCGTGCGCGTGATGGCCGAGGACAAGCACATCACGCTAGACCTGCAGCTCGACCCCCATCTGCCCGCCGTCGTGTTGGCCGACGAAAAGCGGCTCAACCAGATCCTGCTCAACCTGCTCGGCAACGCCGTCAAGTTCACCCACGTCGGCGGCGTGCTGCTGATGGCGCGCGCGCTGCCGCCGACGGACGAGACGGAGCCCGGTCATGTGAGGCTGTGCTTCGAGGTGCAGGACACCGGCGTCGGCATCGCGGAGGATCAGGCCGTGCGCCTGTTCGAGCCCTTCGAGCAGGCCGGCAGCGCCGAGCAGCGCGTCGGCGGCACCGGACTGGGCCTGGCCATCAGCCGCCAACTGGTGCGCATGATGGGCGGCGAGATCCAGCTCGAGAGCCGGCTGGCCCAGGGCAGCCGGTTCTGGTTCGAGATCAGCGTGCCCGTGCAGGCTTGACGTAGTCCGCCAGATGCAGGCCGGTCAGCGTCGAGCGCGCCCTGACGAGATCGGCCGGCGTGCCCTCGAAGACGATGCGCCCGCCATCGTGGCCGGCGCCGGCACCGAGGTGCATGATCCAGTCGGCGTGTGCCATGACGGCCTGGTGGTGCTCGATGACGATGACGGACTTGCCCGCGTCGACCAGCCGGTCCAGCAGGCCCAGCAACTGTTCGACGTCGGCCAGGTGCAGGCCGGCCGTGGGTTCGTCCAGCACATAAGCGTCGCACTTCTCGGCCATCTGCGTGGCGAGCTTGAGGTGCTTGCGTTCGCCGCCTGACAGGGTGGTGAGGGGCTGGCCGAGGCTGAGATAGCCCAGGCCGACGTCGGAAGGTCTTTCCAGGATGGCATGGGCCGCCGGTGTCAGCTTGGAGAAGAAGGCGGCCGCCTCGGTGAACGACATAGCCAGCACCTCGCTGATGTCCTGGCCACCCAGCTTGTACTCGAGCACCGCGGCCTGGGAGCGCTTGCCGCCACAGTCCTCGCAGACCGTCGACACGGTGGCCGTCGGTCCCAGGTCGGTCAAGATCGGCCCGGCGCCGTTGCAGGTCGGGCAGGCCCCTTCGGAGTTGGCGCTGAACAGCGCGGGCTTGACACCGTTGGCCTTGGCGACTGCGCTGGCGATGTGCTTGCGGCTAAATGCCGTAAGCATCGGCGTCCCCTCGGGGGACCGACCAAGGTAATCCTTGGGCGAGGGGCCTCAAGTTCTTTCCTGGATACGCAGGAGGTTGCCGGCGGGATCACGGACGGCGCAGTCACGAACGCCGTAGGGCTGCAGCGTCGGCTCCTCGACGATCTCGGCGTCCTGCTCCTGCAGCTTAGCGAAGGTGGCGTCAAGGTCGGCCGTGGCCAGGATCAGCATGCCGAAGGTGCCCTTGGCCATCATCTCGGTGATGGTGCGGCGCTCATCTTCGGTGATGCCGGGCGTGACCGCCGGCGGATGCAGCACGATGGAGGTATTGGGCTGGCCGCGCGGGCCGACCGTGATCCAGCGCAGGCCGTTGTAGCCGACGTCGTTGCGCACCTGGAAGCCGAGGGTGTCGCGGTAGAAGGCCAGCGACGCTTCGGGGTCGGTCTGGGGCAGGAAACTGGAGTGAATGCTGATGTCCATGGCTGGGTCTCCGTTCAGTTGTTGAGCCATGTGAGGCAGTCTAGGTTTCGCTCTTCTCCGGCGCTTCTCGATTCCTGATCGGTTTGGTCACCTGGCGCGCGACGCAGGCCGGCATGCCCTGGGTCGCCAGGGCCTGGTCGCGCTTGTAGGCGCTGGGCGACTGGCCCACCAGCTCGCTGAAGCGGGTGCTGAAGGTACCCAGCGATGAGCAGCCCACCGTGAAGCAGACCTCGGTGACGCTGAGATCGCCACGCCTCAGCAGGCCCATGGCGCGCTCGATGCGGCGTGTCATCAGATAGCTGTAGACCGACTCGCCATAGGCGATGCGGAACTGCCGGCTCAGATGGCCGCCCGACATGTGCACGCCCTTGGCCAGGGCTTCTACGTCCAACGGCTGGGCGTACTCGCGGTCGATGCGGTCTCTGACGCGGCGCAGCCGGGCGAGGTCGCGCAGATGCAGTTCGGAACCGGGCTTGGTGGTCATGCCGGCATGCTGTCAGCTTCAGTGACGCGTCGCGAGCCGGCCAGCCGGTCGCGCAACTGCAGGCCCGGCTTCTCCACCAGGTAATGCAGGGCGGCACCCACGGCGAGGATGACGGCGGCATAGACCGGGAACAGGGCCAGCCCCTGCAGCGACAAGGAGGGCGCGATCCAGGTGGCCACGGCGTGCATGGTGAGCTTGTGGCTCAGGTAGAGGCTGTAGGACACGGCGGCCAGCCAGCCGGCGCCGGGCACGCGATGGCGCCAGGCGCTGGCGGCCAGCACCAGCAGGCCGAAGCCGAAGGACAGCAGCGGCCAGCCCAAGCTGTTGGCGGCGAGGCCCGTGCGGTTGGTGAAGAGGGTGAAGGCGAGGGAGGCCAGGGCGAGACCGGCCAGCATCAGCAGCGCCGCGCGCGCCTGCAGCCGCGCCCACAGCCGGGGCCGGTAGACGTTCAGTGTCGCCAGCATGACGCCCACCAGCAGTCCGTCCAGTCGCGCCCAGGTCGGGTAGTAGAGGTCCTCGATGAACCAGGGACGCTTCGGCTGCAGGGCGTCGTTGTGCAGCCAGATGCCGGCGCGCAGCGCGATGCCGCCCACGACCAGCAATGCGCACAGTGCGATGAAGCGCGCCGCCGACGGCCGCCGCGTGAACCACCAGGCCAGCAAAGGGAAGGCCAGATAGAAATGCTCCTCCACGCACAGCGACCAGGCATGGGAGAAGGCTTGGTTGTGGCCGTAGTCGATGAAAAGGTTGAGCGTGAATGTCGCGAACTGCCACCAGGCCTCCAGGTTGGGCTCCTCGCGCAGCACGGGGAAGGCCAGGTAGACGGCCAAGACGACGGCGAAGGCCGGCAGGATGCGCCAGGCACGGCGCCAGTAGAAGTCGCCCAACTGCAGGGCCTGGCCTTGTCGCAGCTTGCGTAGGAGTTGCGAGCCGATCAGGAAGCCACTGAGGACGAAGAAGATGTCCACGCCGGCCCAGCCGAAGCGGGTCAGCCAGGTCCAGTCCGGCCCCAGGCCGCCGATGAGGAAGGTGTGGAAAAACATCACCCAGACGATGGCGATGCTGCGCAGCAGGTCGAGGCCGGGAAGGCGAAGCATGGTCGGGAATTGCGGCGTGAGGCTGTGAGGCGCGGCAGGATAGCGCCGAACCCAAGGGGCACACGTCAGGGCAACCAGCCGACAGCCGCCTTGGGATTACAGTGCAATGCGGCTCGACTTGAGGGGTGACTCATGCCGGTTTCCAGCGCTCCGTTCGATCAAATCCCGCTGTGGGGATTCGGTTTGTCCATCGTGAGTTTGGCTCTGTCCCAGCTGCCGCCGATCAAGACCTGGTTCAGCGCCCCGCATGTCAGCGCGGAGGTGGCAAGCCGGACGGGGGTGTTCAACGCCTTTGGTGCTGTGGGCTATCAGCTCTACGTGTCGTTGCGCAATGACGGCAACCGTGCCGCGTCCGTGACGGGCTTGCGTCTGCGCGTGAAGCGGCCCGACGGGCAAGAGCTGCTGGTGCCGGCGGAGGCCTATATGCGATTTGTCGGTGGACAAGGCGGCAGCCAAGTCTTTCCGGTCACCAGCATTGGCATGCCGTCGGGCGGCACATGGACGGAAACAGTGATGTTCCGGCGCCCGCTCACACCTGAGGAGGACAGCCGGGCGGGACGACTCAAAGTCAACATTGCGCAATCCATCTTCGAGGGGCAGCAGCGCGGTGACGGACGCCACAACCCCAACGGGTGGGCGGTGGCCGACGCGGCCCTGGTGCGCGAGGCCGAGTTGCTCTTTCAAAAGACAGAGCTATCGATCGGCAGCTACGAACTCGCGCTGATGGCCGACGTCAATGGGCGCGAGTCGGTGCTCAAGCGGCTGTCCTTGGTCATCTACGACTACCACCTGTTGACGCTGTCCTCGCAGATGAGCGACCTCAAATACGGCGCGGGCATCACGATGCCCATGAATCCTGCCAAGGAGCTCTGGGTCATCACGAGCAACCTGACCTGACCGCGGCAAGCGGCACGGCCAGGCGTCCGTGGGCCACGCCAGATCGTCAGGCCGCGAGCAGTTGCCTGAGCACGAAAGGCAGGATACCGCCGTGCTTGTAGTAGTCGACCTCGATGGCGGTGTCGATGCGCAGCGTCAGCGGCACGGTCTCGGTCGTGCCATCGGCACGGGTGATGCTCATCGTCGCGTCGCCCTGGGGCTTGATCTCGTCGGCCAGCGTCATGTCGATGGTCTCGGCGCCCGTCAGCCCCAGTGACTCCCAGCTGGTGCCGGGCTTGAACTGCAGCGGCAGCACGCCCATGCCGATGAGGTTGCTGCGGTGGATGCGCTCGAAGCTCTTGGCAACGACGGCCTTGATGCCCAGCAGCTGCGTGCCCTTGGCGGCCCAGTCGCGGCTGGAGCCGGTGCCGTATTCCTCGCCCGCGAAGATCACCGTGGGCGTGCCCTCCTTGATGTATTCCATGGCGGCGTCGTAGATGGTGGTCTTGACGCCGCCCTTGAGCGTGTAGCCGCCTTCCTCGCGCGAGCCGTCGTCCTTGGGCGGCAGCATCAGGTTCTTCACCCGCACATTCGCGAAGGTGCCGCGCATCATCACGTCGTGGTTACCGCGGCGCGCGCCATAGGAGTTGAAGTCGGCCTTGACGACGCCGTTCTCGACAAGGAACTTGCCGGCCGGCGTCGTCTCCTTGAAAGAGCCGGCCGGGCTGATGTGGTCGGTGGTGATGGAGTCGCCGAACAGCGCCATGATCTTGGCGCCCTTGACGCCGGCCTCCAGCGCCTTGGGTTGCATGGTGAAGCTTTCGAAGAAGGGCGGCTGGGCGATGTAGGTGCTCTTTGGCCAGTCGTAGACCTGGCCCTTGACGCCCTTGATCGCGTCCCAGAGCTTGCCGGGCTTCTTGGCGACCTTGTCGTAGTTGACCTTGAAGGCCTTGGCATCCATGGCGTACTTCATCAGCTTGTAGATCTCGTCGCTCGTGGGCCAGATGTCGCCGAGGTAGACGGGCTTGCCCTTCTTGCCATGGCCGACGGGCTCGGTCATCAGGTCGCGCCTGACGTTGCCGGCAATGGCGTAGGCGACCACCAGCGGCGGGCTGGCCAGGAAGTTGGCCTTGAGGTTGGGGTGGATGCGGGCCTCAAAGTTGCGGTTGCCCGACAGGACGGCAGCGCAGACCAAGTCGTTGTCCTGAATCAGCTTGTTCAGCTCCGGTGTCAGGTCGCCGGCATTGCCGATGCAGGTCGTGCAGCCGTAGGCGGCGACGTTGAAGCCCAGCTTTTCGAGGTAGGGCAGCAGGCCGGCCTTCTCCAGGTATTCGGTGACGATGCGCGAGCCGGGCGCAAGAGATGTCTTGATGTGGGGCTGCACCTTCAGCCCCGCCTCCACCGCCTTCTTGGCCAGCAGCCCGGCGGCCAGCAGCACGCCGGGGTTGCTGGTGTTGGTGCAGGAGGTGATGGCGGCGATCAGCACGTCGCCGTTCCTGATCTCCAGGCCGGATTCAGTCTTGAAGGGCTGGGCCAGCTTATCCGCCGGCTGGTTGAAGCCGTTCTCGGCCACGGGCTTGCTGAACAGTTCGCCGAACTTCGAGGACAGATGGGTGATCTCGATGCGGTCCTGCGGGCGCTTGGGTCCTGCCAGGCTGGGTGCCACGCTGCCGAGGTCCAGGGACACGACCGAGGTGTAGTCGATGTCCCCGGCCTTGGGCACGCCGAACATCTTCTGGGCCTTCCAGTAGGCCTCGAAGGCCTCGATCTCGGCCTTGCCGCGGCCCGTGCCCTTGAAGTAGCTGACCGTCTTGTCGTCGACCGGGAAGAAGCCCATGGTGGCTCCGTATTCGGGCGCCATGTTGGCAATGGTGGCGCGGTCGGGCAGGGCCAGGCTGGCCGTGCCCTCGCCGAAGAACTCTACGAATTTGCCGACGACCTTGTGCCTGCGCAGGATCTCGGTGACCGTCAGCACCAAGTCGGTGGCCGTCACGCCTTCGCGCAGCTTGCCCGTCAGCTCGAAGCCGACGACGTCGGGTGTCAGGAAATAGACCGGCTGGCCCAGCATGCCGGCCTCGGCCTCGATGCCGCCCACGCCCCAGCCGACGACGCCGATGCCGTTGATCATGGTGGTGTGGCTGTCGGTGCCCACCAGGCTATCCGGGTAGTAGGAGCCGTCCTTGGCCTTGTGCACGCCGCGCGCCAGGTATTCGAGGTTGACCTGGTGGACGATGCCGAAGCCCGGTGGCACGACGCCGAAGGTGTCGAAGGCCTGCATGCCCCACTTCATGAACTCGTAGCGCTCGCGGTTGCGCTCGAACTCCAGCTTCATGTTGAGGTCCAGGGCCTTCTTGTTGCCGTAGTGGTCGATCATGACGCTGTGGTCGACGACCAGGTCCACCGGCACCAGCGGCTCGATGGTCTTGGGGTTCTTTCCCAGGTTCGCCGCTACATTGCGCATGGCGGCCAGATCGGCCAGCAGGGGCACGCCGGTGAAGTCCTGCAGCACGACGCGGGCGACGACGAAGGGGATCTCGTCGACGCGGGCGGCCGTGGGCTGCCAGTTGGCCAGCTGCTCGACGTGCTCCTTCGTCACCTTCTGCCCGTCGCAGTTGCGCAGCACGCTCTCCAGCACGACGCGCATGGAGATCGGCATGCGGGCCACGTTGGGGAAGGTTTTGGCGAGCTTGGGCAGGGAGAACAGCTTGCCGGTCTTGCCGGAAGCAGTCTTGAACTCGATCTGGGTGTTGGCGAAGGCGTGTGCGGCGGGTTTCGGCATGGTTACTCCTTTAGGATTCCGGGCCATTCTGGCGAGCTTGTCGTGACTTGTGTGAATACCTTTGAACGGAGTCGGCCTTGACTGCTCCGTCCGCTCGCCCGCGCCTTTTTCCGCTGACTTGGCCCCTGCTGCTCGAGCTGCTGCTGGGCATCGGCCTGGGTGTCATCGCCACCGGCCTGGCGGCCCGGCTGTCCGACAACAGCGGCGCCGCCTTCGGCATCGCCAACCAGGTCTTCGCGGCTCTCTTCGTGCTGTTCCGCATCATCGGCGCCGGCGTCAGCGTGGCCGTGACCCAGGCCCTGGGCGCCGGCCGGCGCGAACAGGCCGACGCCGTGGCCCGCGCCGTCGTCGGCGCCAGCACCTGGCTGGGCTTGGGCGGCGTGGCAGTGGCCCTGCTGGCGGCCGGGCCACTGCTGGCCTTGGTCAATACCCCCGCCGAGGTGGCGCCGCTGGCCCGCACCCTGCTGCAGGCTCTGGCCCCGGCCCTGCTGCTGGACGCCTGGAACGCCAATATGTCCAGCGTCATGCGCGCCCATCTGCGCAGCCGCGAGGCACTGTTCGTCGTGGTCGTCATCCAGGTGGTCACGCTGACGGTGGCCCTGGTCGCCATGCCCGACCTGGGCCTGCCGGGCTATGCCATGGCGTGCATTCTCGGGCGCGGCATGGGGCTGGCCTTGCACATCACGCTGTGGCGGGCGCGGCTGAACCTGAGACTGAGGGCCCGCGACTGGTGGCGGCTGGTGAGGGCGCCGCTGGCCACCGTGCTGCACATCGGCATCCCGGGTGCGGCCGAGAACATCGCCTGGCGGGCCGCCTTCATGACCAGCCTGGCCGCCGTGGCCCAGTTGGGCGCCCATGCGCTGGCGACGCACGCCTACACCATGCAGTTCCTTCACGTGATCCTGATGTTCAGCCTGGCCATCGGCTTCGCGGTGGAAATCCTGGTCGGCCACATGATCGGGGCCGGGGAGTTGCACGCAGCCCACAAGCTGGTGCGCAAGTCGCTGGGTCTGGGCATCGTGGTCGCCTTCCTGGTGGCCGGCAGCTTTGCCCTGGCCGGCCCCTGGCTGCTGACCCAATTCACGACCGATCCCGAAATCGTCGCCATGGGCTGCACCCTGCTGTGGTGGACGGTGCTGGTGGAGCCGGGGCGCACCTTCAACCTCGTCGTCATCAATGCGCTGCGAGCCACGGGCGACGCCCGCTACCCCGTCGTCGCCGGCGCCGCCTCCATGGCCATCGTGCTGGCCGGGGGCAGTTGGTTCCTGGGTGTGCACCTGGGCTGGGGGCTGGTGGGCGTCTGGATCGCCTATGCGGCGGATGAGTGGATTCGCGGGCTGTTGATGTGGCGGCGTTGGGCGACACTGGGCTGGCTGCCCTACGCCCGGGCGGCCCACCGCAGGCTGCGCCACGGTCGGGCCCACTGAGTCGCGGGAATCCGTATTTTCCTACCCAGTAAAACTTGAGGGATGTTTTCTACAATGCGCCCCTTTCGCCTTGCCACACGCCAACCCATGAAGTTCGCTCTGTCCAGCCTCCCCCTGGCCCTGATGCTCGCCTGCGGCGCTGCCGTGGCCCAGCAGCCCGCGGTGATCTTCGACATGGGCGGCAAGTTCGACAAATCCTTCAACCAGGCCGGCTATCAGGGCGCCGAGCAGTGGAAAAAGGAGACCGGCAAGGCCTATCTCGAGTTCGAGATCAGCAACGACACCCAGCGCGTGCAGGCCATCCGCCGCATGGCCGAGCGGGGCGCCAGCCCCATCATCAGCATCGGTTTCGCGCAGGCTTCGGCGCTGCAGCAGGTCGCCAAGGACTTCCCCAAGACACAGTTCGCCATCATCGACGCCAAGGTCGACCTGCTCAATGTGCAGTCCACCCTCTTCAAGGAGCATGAGGGCAGCTATTTGGTCGGTGCCATGGCCGCCATGGTCAGCAAGACCGGCAAGGTCGGCTTCGTCGGCGGCATGGACATCCCGCTGATCCGCAAATTCCAGTGCGGCTACGAGCAGGGCGCCAAGGCGACCAACGCCAAGATCGAGGTGTTCTCCAACATGACGGGCACCACCTCCACGGCCTGGAACGACCCCACCCGCGGCGGCGAGCTGGCCAAGGCCCAGTTCGCCAAGGGCTCGGACGTCGTCTTCGCCGCCGCCGGCGGTACCGGCATCGGCGTCTACCAGGCGGCCAAGGACGCCGGCAAGCTCGCCATCGGTGTCGACAGCAACCAGAACCACATCCAGCCCGGCACCATGCTGACCTCCATGGTCAAGCGCGTGGACGTGGCCGTCTACAACGTGCTCAAGGGCTGGAAGCCTGGCGTGCAGGTGCTGGGCCTGAAGGAAGGTGGTGTCGACTACGCCGCCGACGAGAACAACGCCAAGCTGCTGAACCCGGCGCTGAAGGCCAAGGTCGACGCCGTCAAGGCCGACATCATTGCCGGCAAGGTCAAGGTGGCGGATTACATGGCGGACAACGCTTGTAAATTCTGAGCGGCATGACGTCCGCCGTCCGCCTTCAAGGCATCTCCAAGCGCTTCGGCGCCGTGCAGGCCAACCGCGAGGTGTCCTTCGACATCGCCGCGGGGGGCGTACATGGCCTGGTTGGCGAGAACGGTGCCGGCAAGAGCACGCTGATGGCCATCCTGTACGGCTACTACCACGCCGACGCCGGCCATATCGAGGTCAACGGCCAGCAGGTCCACATCGCCAACTCCCAGCAGGCCATTGGCCTGGGCATCGGCATGGTCCACCAGCACTTCATGCTGGTCGACACCCTGAGCTGCCTGGAAAACATCATGCTGGGCGCCGAGGGAGGCTTCTTTCTCACCGCCTCCAAGGCCAAGGTCAAGGCCAAGCTGGAAGTCCTGATGGCCGAGACCGGCCTGCAGGTGCATCTGGACGCCCTGGTCGCCGACCTGCCGGTGGGTGAACTGCAGCGACTTGAAATCCTGAAGGCGCTCTACCGTGGCGCCAGGATCCTGATCCTGGACGAACCCACGGCGGTGCTGACGCCCCAAGAGACCGATCAGCTCTTCGTGACGCTGCGCAAGCTCAAGGAACGCGGCACCACCATCATCCTCATCACGCACAAGCTGCGCGAGGTGATGAGCCTGTGCAGCGCCGTGACCGTCATGCGCGCCGGCCAGGTGGTCGAGACGCGTCCCATAGTTCAATGGACAGAAGAGTCGCTGGCCGAATCCATGGTGGGCCGCAAGGTCACCCTGGGCCGGCCCGAGGGAATGGAAGTGCATGCCGGCGAAGTGCGCCTGCGGGCTTCCGGCCTGATGCTGAAGCATGCCAACGGCGTGCCGGCACTGAAAGACGTGAATCTGACGCTGAAGGCCGGCGAGATCGTCGGCGTGGCCGGCGTGTCGGGCAATGGCCAGAGCGAGTTGCTGGAGGTGCTGTCCGGCCTGCGCGCGCCCGAGGGCGGCCGCATGGAACTGGGTGGCCAGTCCTTCTCGCCCGAAGCCTGGCTGGACACCGCCCAGGCTCGCCCGCTGCGCCTGGCTCATGTGCCCGAGGACAGGCATGCCGTCGGCCTGGTCATGAGCTTCCCGGCCTGGGAGTCGGCCGTGCTGGGCTACCAGGGCCTGCCCAAATACCGCAAGGGCGCGTCCATGAACCACGCCGCCATGCGCGACGCGACCAGGCAGATGCAGGAGCGCTTCGACGTGCGCCCGCGCGACGAGAACCTGGGCTCAAGCAAGTTCTCCGGCGGAAACCAGCAGAAGCTCATCCTGGCGCGCGAGATCGGCGAGCAGCCCACCGTGCTGCTGGTAGGCCAGCCCACCCGCGGCGTCGACATCGGCGCCATCGAATTCATCCACGGCCAGCTGCGTGCCCTGCGCGATGCCGGCTGCGCGGTGCTGCTGGTCAGCAGCGAGCTGGACGAGATCCTGGCCCTGGCCGACCGCGTCGTCGTCATGAACTGTGGCCGCATCACCGGCGAGCTGGCCATCGAGAACTGCGATGAAAAGCGTCTCGGCCTGCTGATGGCCGCACAAGAAGAACGAGCCGCAGCATGAGCCAGCCCCTGCAACTCCCTCGCTGGATCGACATCGGCCTGCTGCCGCTGTGGAATCTCGCGATCGCACTGGCCGTCGCCGGCCTCGTCGTCATGGTCATCGGCCACAGCCCCTGGCAGGCGCTGACGGTGCTGCTCAACGGCGCCCTGGGCAGCGTGCGCGGCCTGGGCTATTCGCTCTATTACGCGACGACCTTCATCTTCACCGGCCTCGCCGTCGCGGTGGCCATCCACGCCGGCCTGTTCAACATCGGCGGTGAAGGGCAGGCCACGTTGGGCGGCGTGGGCGTAGCTCTCGTGGCGCTGTGGCTGGGCGCCAAGCTGCCGGCCGTCGTCATGCTGCCGCTGCTGGTCGTCGCCTCGGCGGTCTTCGGCATGTTGTGGGCGGCCCTGCCGGCCTATCTGCAGGCCTGGCGCGGCAGCCACATCGTCATCACGACGATCATGTTCAATTTCCTCGCCGCCGGCCTGAACGGCTATCTGCTGGTCAACTGGCTGCGCCCGGCCGGCAGCATGGCCGTCGAGTCGGCCGAGTTTGCCGAAAGCGCCCGCATGCCAGCCCTGCACCAGATCGCCGCAGCCCTGGGCTATGAGCTGCCGTCGTCGCCGCTGAACCTGAGCCTCGTCATCGCGCTGATCGCCTGCGTCTTTGTCGGCTGGTTCCTGTGGAAGAGCGCCGCCGGCTATGCCGTCCGCGCCGTCGGCAGCGCGCCGCGCGCGGCCCACTACGCCGGCATCCGCCCGCGCGCCCAGGTGCTGATCGCCATGGCCATCTCCGGCGCCCTGGCCGGCATGGTGGGCATCAACGAGATCTCGGGCGTACAGGGCAAGCTGACGCTGGACTTCGTTGCCGGTGCCGGCTTCACCGGCATCGCCGTGTCGCTGATGGGCCGCAACCATCCCATCGGCATCATCCTGGCCTCGCTGCTATTCGGCGTGCTCTACCAGGGTGGCGTCGAGGTGTCGTTTGAACTCCAGGGCTTCAGCCGCGAGATGGTGGTGACGGCCCAGGGCCTGATCGTGCTGTTCTCGGGCGCCATGGCCACGGTCAGCGCACCGCTGTTCGCGCGCATCTACGTCGCTGTGAAGGGAGGCCGCTGATGGATGAAGTCCTGATCGCCTCGGTGCTGGCCTCCACGTTGCGCGTCAGCGCGCCGTTGCTGCTGTGTGCGATGGCGGGCGTGCTGTCCGAGCGCGCCGGCGTCGTCGACCTGGGCCTGGAAGGCAAGATGCTGTTCGCCGCCTTTGCCGCGGCCGCGACGGCTTCGGTCACCCATTCCACCGCCTTTGGCCTGACGGCCGCCATCGCCGTCGCCTGCGTCGCATCGCTGCTGCACGGCTTCGCCTGCGTCAGCAACCGCGGCGATCAGGTCGTCTCGGGCGTCGCGCTCAACATGATCGCCGCCGGCCTCACGGTGGTGCTGGGCATCGCCTGGTTCCAGCAGGGGGGGCAGACGCCGCCCATCGAGCCCGACGTGCGCCTGACGGCCATCGCCAAGGGCTTTGCCGAGCCCCAGCCCGGCCACTGGTTCGCCTCGGTGGTCGGCCATGGCTTCCTCAGCCACAACGTGCTGGTCTATGTCGCCTTTCTGATGGTGGCGGCTGTTTGGTTCTTCCTCGAACGCACCCGACCTGGCCTGCGCCTGCGCGCGGTGGGCGAGAACCCGGCCATGGTGGAGGCGGCCGGCATGTCGGTGCAAGGCCTGCGCTACCAGGCCCTGCTGATGAACGGCGTGCTCTGCGGCCTGGCGGGCTCCTACCTCACACTGGCGCAGAACGCCTCGTTCAGCCCAAACATGACGGCCGGCCGCGGCTTCATCGCGCTGGCCGCCATGATCTTCGGCAAGTGGAAGCCCTTGCCCACCCTGGGCGCCTGCCTGCTGTTCGGCTTCCTGGACGCCATGGCCATCCGGCTCCAAGGCGTGCAGCTGCCGGGCGTCGGCGAAGTGCCGGTGCAGCTGATCCAGGCTTTGCCCTATATCTTGACTGTCGTCTTGCTCGCTGGCTTCATTGGCTCTGCCATCGCCCCCAAGGCGCTGGGCCGCCCCTATGTGAAGGAGCGCTGAGATGGAACTGAGTCAAGACCTGCTGGACCGCCTGCTCGCCGAGTCCCTGCGCGCCCGCGAGTTCTCGCATTCACCGTATTCCAATTACAAGGTCGGCGCGGCCATCCTCGACGAGCAGGGCCGCATCCACATCGGCGCCAACATGGAGAACGCGTCCTACCCGCAGGGCTGGTGTGCCGAACCCTCGGCGCTGACGGCCATGATCATGGCCG